>Ga0209791_1000433_pt1 | contig 14978 bp, 9 predicted proteins | sample WorMetTyACAVOLI1_FD_187422 | JGI IMG/M metagenome (GOLD analysis project Ga0209791, IMG submission 187422) | Marine gutless worms symbiont microbial communities from Max Planck institute for Marine Microbiology, Germany - Olavius algarvensis... ... | reverse complement strand
GTTATCGTGAGCTGGTCGGTCGTTGCTACCTTAGTTTTACTACCTATAAGCCTACACATCCACCAGCGTACCAAATTTCAATTCCTAGCTCGATTACTTTCAGAGATATGGTTGTTTAAAAATTAAAAAAAAATTAGGATTGCTTATACCCTAAACGCCCCTAGCAGAAAAATTTATACATGTAGCGGTAGCCCTTGCATATATACATGCCAAACAGCACACAAAATTTCTGTTTCCTAGGTTGATTAGTTTCGGCGATATAGAGGGGTACTAAAATAAAATGTAAGGCTCCTGATCTCCCCAGACACAGAGGAAAATTTTTATATGGAACCCTCGCACTCGTAAATGCCTACAAGTGTACCAAATTTCAACTTCCTAGCTGCATTAGTTTCAAAGATACGGCGGGGGTTCCCAAATAAAAAAATGGGGGCTGCTGATCTCTTCAAACGCCCCCTAACGGACATATTTTTATATAGAGCCCCAGTACTCAAAAATGCCTACGAGTTTGCCAGATTTTCACTTCCAAACTGGATTACTTTCGGAGATACGGAGGGGGTGCTGTAAGAAGAAGTGGGGGCTGCTGATCTCATCAGATGCCGCCTAGCGGGATTTACACTCAGACATAGTACCTGCAAATGCTGATCTCCACAGACACCCCCAAGCGGACAAATTTTTACATGTAGCCATAACACCTTCAAATGCCGACAAGTGTACCAAATTTCAACTTTCTAGCTGCATTAGTTTCGGGATATGGAGGGGGTTCGAAAATAAAAATTGGGAGCTGCTGATCTCCCCAGACACCCCTACGGGCCAAATTTTTACATACAGCCCTAGTACTCGTAAAGGCCTACAAGCACACCAAATTTCAACTTCCTAGCTCCATTAGTTTATGAGATATAGAGGGGGTCCCAAAATAAAAAGTTGGGCTGCTGATTTTCCCAGGCGCCCCCTAGCGGACAAATTTTTAGGGTCCAATAATGGGTTCTTAGAAAAGCCCGTGTACGACTTCCTATAGGTCGTCAATAGCGACCATAGCTCTAAATTGCTTAGTGTTTGAGAAAATCGTTTTTTTGCATTTTGGCGACAGACAGACAGACAGACAAACAAACAAACAGACAAACAAACAAAACGGACAAACAGTTGGACAGCTCCGATGCACTAAGTCGCTCTCGCTGTCGCGAGCGGCGGCTTAATAAAAGATGTCTTACAAAACAGTTCACAGATTTTCAAAAGGACGACTATAGTTTAAGTTTCGGACCAAATGCCGTCTCTAACAAAAAGACGCCCGTGATGATCCCCTTTTTTGATCGCCCCGTCGTCCAGTCGCCAATAAGAATGGACGGCAAATTATACGACACTTTGCAGGCTGACACAACATTTACTACAAAGATTGTTAGGCTCTACTGAAATATTTTCTCCTACACGATTTAATCCTGTAATAATCGGCCTAGTTTTGCAAGAATGGGATATAGGAATGAATCGGATGGTTGATTTGTATCTTGCCACCGCAGCCTACACCACACGCAGGGCTTCGTCATTTTTCTATAACATAATATAATCCAATCGCTATTTATATCGTAGGCCTATCTAACCAGTTTTGATTTATTCATGATAAAACACTTAGGGATACATTCTATCCCATCAGGCGGTTATATCCCCTTCCTGAGATTATTGACAGGTTTTTCTCTGTTATGCGAAAACATTGTTTGGATAATGCTTGATTTATTTTGCATATACATGTACCGACTTTCGTCAATGGAACTTGCGTAAGCTGCAGCATTAGGCCCAAGCCGCGTTGTAACAGGCGAGTCCTACTCCTATTGTTATACGAATCAGTGGTCGAGGTCCTCAGTGGCACTCCGCGAGCAGTGGCATGTGTCAGGTTCAGAGCTTCATCTGCATAATAATGGCATTGCTCTATCGACTGTATAGGCTATAACTGGAGCAACAAGCACCAATTAATATAACCGAAGTTTGACCATCGCAAAAACGAACAAGAGGCCGTAGTAATACGGCAAAATTCGCCTCCGTCATCTGCCAGAAAATCGCCCTTACTGCCGAGTCTCACGTTCGGAATGACAGAAATATAATATTTTACACGAAAAGCGCTCTAAGCTAATGTCGACTCGTGTGCCAAATTGCAACTTCCTAGCTGAGTTAGTTTCGGAGATTAAAAAAGAGGGGTCCCAAAATTTCGGATGGGGCACTGTGCCTTTAGGCACTACCTACGGGACACCAGCTTCTGTCCATATCAGCCTGCAAACCAACTTTCAGCTTCATTGCTCCATTAGCTTGGGACATACAGAGGGGTCCCAAAATTTGGGGTGGGTGCACTGTGCCCCCGGAACACGCCTTCAGATTTTAACGACAGATCCCAGTTTCTGTGCATATTAATTTGCATGCCAAATTTCAACTTCATAGATCGAGTTAAACAGGGAGGTGCCGAAATTTGGAGTGGGGGCACTGTGCCCCTTACCGCCTCTACGGGGCACGTTGTTTCCTGCAGCTGTTACTCTTGTCACTCCAACCTGCATCCAGAATAGGAACTTCCTAGTTCGGTTGTTTTCAGATATATACAAATGTTTAAAAAAATTGGATTGGGGGCACTGCGACCCCTATACACCCGTGGGGGGCGCGTTTCTGCATGGGGATAGAGTTCTTGTGGATACCAACCCGCATGCCAATTTTTAGCTTTCTAGCTCAATTACTTTCAGAGATACAAACGGTGTCCCAAAGTGAGGGTCCAGAACCCCCATTAGGAGTCACCGTAGGGGTCGAGAATGGTGCCGTTGGATTCCCAGGATAGGGTCTCCTAATAGTGTTCCATAGCAACCATAGGCCTAAGACGCATAAACATAGATCTACACAACGCTAAGAAGCGAGCATCAAAAATTGATAACACTAAGCGGATAAGAGCAATTTTAGATGTGACAAATAGTCTACATTATCCACTGTATTATTAGTATCTTTCCCATGTTAATGGGGGCGGATGATTATTAAGTCTACTGTTTCTTTGTTTTTTCTCTTTGCCCCAACTCACTTTTCCCGGAAATGGGTGAACGGATCGCGATTAAATTTTTCATGCCAGTAGGCAGGGCACCCGGACACCAAACATATCCAAAAATTGTCGCAAAAAGTTTACTGCCACGACACAGTGTTTATTGAGGACCTTATTATGACAACGGGAGAAATTTATGCGTCAAGGTCAAGTACGATCACCTGCCGATGACAAGAAGCTCAGCTGTTGCTGAGAAACCGCCTACGCAAACACTGCATACCATACATTCTGAGAATGGGCACTTTCTGTACATGTTTTCGTACGCAAGATGTATGCCTTTATCTTCAACCGTTTCCGAGATATTCAATCTCAATTGTAGGCTTTGTGCATTCTGTGGACGCGGACGCAGACGGCGGACGCGGACGCGGACTTTGTGTATTCGGCCGACTCTGTGTAGACATGTGACGATTTGGTACACCAATGGTCATTTTTGCTGTTTTGACTGTCTTTTGACTGTTTTTGACGATTGGTACACTGTACCAATCGTCAAAAACAGTCAAAACCATTGGTGTACCGATCGTCACAGGTCTACCAAGACTGTACCAACAGTGTACCAACAGTGTACTAGTCGTCAAAAACAGTCAAAAACAGTCAAAAGACAGTTAAAACAGCAAAAATGACCATTGGTGTACCAATCGTCACATGTCTACACAGAGTCCGCCGAATACACAAAGTCCCCGTCCGCGTCCGCCGTCCGCGTCCGCCGAATACATAAAGCCCAAATGTAACCGTTTGGGCCCGAAATCGCGACTTTTCCGCACCGCTGTTCCATTTGATGCCCCCGATGGGGTGGATCCCCTTAAGCTATCTGATCCAAATTTGGCACAGAAAAACTAGAGTCCCTAGGCTACAATCTGGTACAGGCTACAATGTTAGCTTTAGCCATTTTGATACAATATGTAAACGTGACAGACACACAGACAGACACGGTATGACCGCTTATAGTGCCGTACGCGTTGCGTCGGCAGTAAAAATTCAAGACGCAATTTGCTGAACGCCGGAACTACTGATAGGCCGCGCGACGCTCCCTTCATGTAGACAACCTTTATATCCATGTTCTGATCGCTGACATTCGCTGTAGCCCACTTTTGGCCGTTTAATACTGAATTTCAGTCAAATTCTATAGAGACCTTGAAATGACCTTCGGATGACCTTGAAAGGTCATTTCAAGGTCACTTGAAGTAATTAGAAATAGTACTATTAGCTTTATGCTATAGGTTGTAGCACATTGTTGCAGTGACAGTAACCGAAATCAGGGACTATTATCGCCATACTGAACGTCTGTCATTGAAATGAAGGCTAGAGATCATTCCAGGTCATTGAAAATGGTGCCTTTAGCTTCCTCTGGTATGACTCTATTAGTTGTTAATACTACTAGGGCTTGGGGCTTAATTTTCGACATTATTTGACTTTTCAACAGAAGGTGACCTTGAAATCGGGGTTAGGGGCCGCTCAAAGTCATTGAAAACATGATCGTCGTGTTGGGCCTATAGGACTTCCTGTTCATCGTCCACAGTAATTTAGTCTCTATCTTGTACGGTTAACGAGATAAAGGCGCATCGCCCGATATCGCAACTTTTGCCTACCCCCTTCCATTTGACGCCGCCGAAGAGCGGGACCCTCTGGTGCGATTCGACTCATATTTGGCATGGGAAAACTAAACTAGAGGCCCTGGTGCACTCTGGCATAGGTTTCATGACGATCGGCTTTGCCGTTTTGATACAGTCCACGAGTGTGACAGACGGACAGACAGACATCCTTGCGATGGTTTAGGCCGCGCTAGCATAGCGTCGCGCAGCAAAAATGAAGTATTATTAGAATAAATAACATTCAGCTTCTGACGCTGCATAGCGCTTTGACCAGGGGCCTTCCCGCTCACCGGACTCCCGTGGGGACGCAGACTTCAAATCCCAACATGTCCCCATGGTGTTAGGCTTTAGATTTTTAGAGTACACAATATTTGTTGTGCTTTAGTTTTTTTGTTACGAAAAATGAATAATATGTTCGGATTCTAATCTGATTAGAATCAGATTAGAATCTGACACAACTCAACAGTCACATAATCGTCTTGGCTGGGAGAATTTTGTCACCTGTACTAGCGTCGTCAGTGGGGATTTTGTTCACGGGGATTATGTCCTCGGGAGGTTTTGACCGGGGAGCATATGTCTTGCGGGATTTGCCGATTGGGATTTTTACCGCGCGACGCATATGCATAGCGCGGACTATGCCGTGGCAAGACGTCGGTCCGTCTGTCTGTCCGTCCGTCTGTCACACGCCGGTATTGAGTCTGAACCGTTATACACATCTTGATCGCTTTTTATCGCTCGTCAGCATACTGACGCGCGAAATTGATACAGCAAATCCGTCCGTCTGTCTGTCTGTTTGTCTGTCTGTCCGTCCGTCCGTCTGTCCGTAACGTTCCGATATCAGATGAAAACGGCTTAACATATCGTCATAGTTTTCTGTCCATACGGTAGCTCAATCATTCTGTTTTCATCAGCATCAAACATCTTCACGATATTCCGACGGGGTCACCCCTGCGGGGCACTAAATACAGGTGTGGTATTAAAATTTCCAGATTTTCTACCAATAAGTCGCTATATCTCGCAAACGATGCAAAATATCGCCATAGTTACTATGGAAGGCGAATAGGAACTCGTATGCGATCTATCAAATGGTGCCATTTCCAATAACCTTGAACGAACCCTAACCCTGTTTTCAAAGTCACACCACTCTTTGACGCTAAATATCTCAAAAATGGCTACAGATACGGCCATAGTTACTATAGAAGGCGAATAGGAAACCGCACCCAAGCTTTTGAATGGCACCATTTCAATAACCTCGAATGACCTCTTACCCAGATTTCAAGGTCACGGTATTATTTAACGTAAAATTACTCGAAAATGGTACAAGCTATATTTACGATGGCCGACCAACAGAAAGTCGCATGTGGTCTATCGAACGGCGCCATTTTCAATGACCTTGACCCCTAACCCTAGGGTTAGGGTTAGGGTTATGGTTAGGGTTAGGGTTAGGGTAGGAAAAGTTAGGAAACTGTACCCAAACTTTCAAATGGTACCACTTTTAATGACCTTGAGTGACCTCTGACCCACATTTCAAGGTCACGATAGTATTCAACGTCCAATAACTCGTCTAACAGTAAGTCGTGTATGATCTGTCCAATGATTCCGTTTCCAGTGACCTTGAGTGACCCTTAACGTACCTTTCAAGGTCACGGAGATGCCCTCGACGAATTGTGTGCGCAGCTTACGCGCGATCTGTTTGCGATAGCTAAGTTCTTGTTCCATATCCAACTGTACGGCAATATTCCGATGGTTAACCTCTATCGGGGGCATCCAGTGTAGTCGAGGTATGAAAAAAATCGCAATTTTTTAACCAATATCTGGCTTTATCCTAGAAATAGTACAAGATAGAACCATAGTTACTATGGAATGTGAATAGGAAACTAAGCAAGCTCTCGATTGGTGCCATTTTAAATGACCTTCAGTGACTGCTAATGCAGACTCAAGTTCACAATATTATTCAACGTCAACTCAAAAAATGGAGCTATACTTTAAATAGCAGCGGACCAACAGTAAGTCGTACGGCGTCATTTTCTCTGCAATCTAAGTAAAGATTGCAAGGTCATGCCATTATATGACACTGAACATCTCAGAAATTAGGAGAAAAAGTTACAATAAATAGGGACTTACCGCCTGCTCAAGTGTCATTTCGAATAATCTTGAGTGATCTTAAGTGACTTAGCGAAATATTCAGTGACACGAAGCATCGCGCTGCCTCTCTGTGATAGCTGAGTTTCTTGTAGGTTAAGGTTGTAGGCTAATGTTGAAGGTCACCGAAACAATCTAGTGTTATAACCGTTTAGATTGGGCGCATAATTTTTTGGTGAATCTTTCATCGACGCTTATGTAATATAATCACTATAGGGCCTCCCCGGTATAGCAGCCGATTCTTTAATATAATTTTTTTTATTCCCAGTCAAATACGATAGCAAATAAAGAAAGCAGTAATAATAAAGGAACGTAAAGAAGAAAGAAAGCTAGAGAGCTAAAGACCGCTCGCGGTCATATGATGCATCTGCCGCAACATGTGTATAATGGACTCGCCCGCCCCGCCAGCTTTGACGCGGAAGTGCAGATCACGCTGCTATCCTTTGTTCCTTCTGGCAGCCTGTCAATACGTGGTAGGCCGCCATTAGCTACATCAAAGCTGGCCGCGTATAGTAATATTGATTCACCATACATGACGAAAAATCAGCAAAGCAAAGCGAACAGAAAAACAAACAGTATGACTGATGTGCCACCATATACACATATCAATACACCAAACGTAAGTATAAGTATGCATTTCTAGACAAAATGTTAACTGTATACTGTCTGAGCGGGGAGATGTCCAGCGGGGGAAATGTCCTACACCCGACATCGGGTTTCAACGGTCAGCTCGGGCTTATTGTTCATTCAGCTGCGCGTCTCGGTAAGCAAGCCGAACTGCAGATGACCACTACATACCAGCCATTGTTTACTTTCAGGCAGGCCGCGTGCCGTATCATGCACGCAGGCGACCACAGCCCTCAATGTGTATGCAGTCATCTGATTACAAGACGCTCAGCTGTCGCAGAGAGACCGCGCGACCTTCGTGTCACTGAATGCCGGGTGGCTCAAAAAAACGTCCCCAACTTTGCAATGCTTTGTATGTCTACTGCTCAACAATATAATTTAAAGAAAGAGAAGCAGTCATAGATGAACAGTGTGAGAAATTATGACGTTATACTTTTTTGTTTTGACAGTGAAATACGCAAAAGTATTAGATGTCCGAAACGTACAAAATAACCAGTAAGTTCAACCCGTCTTGTGCATGAAATCGATAGTATACCCAGTCACAGCCATTAGCGGCTGAATCGCGCCGCCATTCTGCTTTCTAACCGCATTCAGTCATTTTTCCATTGTTCAGTGGACTGTCTCAATGGTGACCTCCTTCCATTTGTTTTTGATTGCCTCTTTGAGGTCCTGTAGATTTGCAAAGAGAAGTTGTCGGCCATCGTACACCAAATCCTGCAGGATATCCCAAATGCAGTAATCTAAAGGATTAAGATCTGGAGAATGATGCCCATCATCAGCAGTTATGGAGTCTGGAGTGTTCTGTCGTAGAAACTGTTGCGTCCCTTTGTGGGAAAACACTGTCTTGCATGAATTCAAAGGCATTGCCCGGATAAAGTCGACGACATTCAGACAGTAAGGAAGTCTTTAACAGATCAGTGAAACAGTTCTGGTCAACTTTTGTTTATTTGTTGATCAATGAAAAAGACGTCAATGTTTCTCTCCAAGAAACTCTGACGCTTACCATCAGCTTTTTCAAGAATCGTGATCTCGAACCGTACAATCGCTGTGGTGAAATGTCAATTTTGCTAAATTGATTTTTGGACTGTGCCTTCTTTATCCAGTATTTCTCAGTGACGTCTCGGGTGACGTCATTGGCGTAATAAGTAAGTAGGCTATAGTGCAGACAGTGCTGCACTGTTGAGATACAGACAACGAAACCGTTTATAGCTGAAACGACCTTTAAAGGTCACTTAAAGTCATCGGCAATCTCATCCTTCATTATATCGCCTCTTCTTTCTATTCACAGACCGGAAAAGTAGGCTACACTTATTTTCATACAAAATCGCTGAAATTACCTAGGCTGACCTATAAAACTCGGATCAAAATCACTGGCAATGGCACAGTTTAATAGGCCCTAGGTATTAGTGGTTTGTATAGTAACCATGTATGTACCTCGCATCGTTTCTGAGATATTCAATGTCGAATAATGGCGTGTCCTTGAAATCTGGGTTAACGGTCATTCAAGCTCATTGAAAATGGGAGCATATACGACATCCTATCACTGTAGCTCTATTTTCAAGATAGTTGACGTTGAAGAATATCGTGACCTTGAAATACGGGTTAAGGGTCAGCTCACCCTGTGAAATAATGCACGATGTGTACCTTGCTAAAATCTACACATGCAGGACTGTCTTTTCGCTCCTGATAGTGCGTGTCTACCTCCATTCGCTTCTACACAGTGATAAGGCTATGTAGAATAAGGTGTTACTACAGCTTAATTTGTTGGAACACGGTGTATAAAGCGCCTAAAGCCTTGGCTTCAAAGACGCTGCTGCTTCAAAGCAACATAAATTAAGCAAAACGAGACAATTGAGAAAATTATACCTCTAGCCGATTTTTGATTAATATATGCCAAAAAATATATACAAAATTGGTTGATGTCAGTGGCGTAGCGAAAGGGGTTCGGGGGAGGGCACAATGGGCGAAAATTGGAAAAAATATACATGCAAATTCAGATTGTATTAGTTCCTGCTTGCCTACGAAGAACAAGAAATTAAGATATCGCTAACGCCTTGCGCTGATCATCACATAACAGGCAGCAACGCAAGTACACTCTAGGATCTCGCTCAGATCCCGACAAATTACTGCCATGTGAAATTCGTAGTTACAAAAAACTCAGCGTCCGCTGATATGCCACGCGAAGCTGTGTCGCTGAAAATTTTGCTAATGTTCTTATGATTATGTGAAATATGCACCGTTTTGAGTTGGACGTGTGTAACTTCTTGTTAACTATGTGTATCTTGTACCGTTTCTGAGATATTCAACGTGAAATAGTAGTTTTTCGTTGCAATTTGGATAACTAAAAAATTTAATGTCACCATTCAGTAGCATGACTTCTTATCCATCTCTCCTAGTAAACACAACTATATCTTGTTACATTTTCGAGACATTTGACGTCGAATTTCACGACCATGAAATCTAGGTTACGGGCAATTCACTCTGCGAATTTATGCATGATCGCTGAACTCTACAGACCCGGCGCTATCTTTTTCGCTGCTGATAGTATACCTTTATACACAACGACCTACAGATAATATTACGCTGTGTGTACTTATGATAGTTTAGTTATTCGATATCATTGAAATCAGTACCGAACGGTGAAGCTCGTATGCGATTTACTTTTATAGTCAACCGTTGTAACTTGGTCTATGCATGTCATCTATCGTTTCTGAAATATAACGATTCGTGGGTTCAAAGTATGCATTTTTGCCGTTTTTTTACCCACTGCGGCCTTGAAGCCCCCAAGGGGTTTCCTGGGATATGGCATATGAAAGTAAAAAGTTGGTAGCAAAAAAACTACGCGAAGGTGAATACCGCATGTGACGTCTATGAGGGAGGGAAAGCAGGGGTACCTAATCTTATGGAAGTTGGAGGCTTTGTGCTGTGACACTGAACGCGTTGCAGTGTTACGGTGCAGCGCATGAAAATGTTGACAGTAGGGCAGAATAGGTTCTCCATTATTTCCAAAGACGGAAGGGAGGCAAATTTGACATCCGCACTGGGCGGCCAACGGTATCACTACGCCATTGGTTGATGTGTATCACACGGTCACACGGTAGTGTGACCAGTGTTGTAAGGGCGACGCGTCAAGTCAATGGGAGAGGGCGAAGTTGCCCCTCGCACCACGCCCACACCCCTTAACCGACAGTCACCAAATATTGCACACGTGATTACGTCCACCATATCTCTCCACACGCCACATATGGTCAAGGTCGCCCCAGAGGTTACTTCTCCCCATATAGCCAATATAATTATTTTTATTTCTTTCTTCTTTGTACGCAAAATCTTTCCACGGACCTAGAGCTCAGGCCGTTGAACCGATTTTGACATTACGATACATCAACAGACGCGTATTCACGCAGGGTGGTGCCTTTTGGGGGTCAGAACACAAAATTTTCATATCTTCACCCTCAAGACCCCTAAAAACCCCATTTTTGGGCACATATAATGGTTAGCCTATGGGAAATACATATTCGCATAACTGCATGATGCATAGAGATACGATGCTGAAATTTTGCAGGCTGTTTGATCTTGCCAAATACTTTAAGCACACACAAAAGTTTCAGCGTACGGGATACGGCAGGGGGTAGTAGCCCCCACATTAAACTTTAGGACACCCTCTTTATCTCAGAAAACTAGTAGAGCTAGGAAGTCAAAATATGGCACACTTGTAGGCATTTACGCGTACTAGCTCCCTGTATACAAATTTGTCCACTAGGGGGCGTCTGGGGAAATCAGGAGCTCCCACTTTTTATTTTGGTACCCCCCACATATATCCGAAACTAATCGAGCTAGAAATTTGAAATTTGGTGCATTTGCAGGTACTATGGCTACATATAAAAACTTGTCCGCTAGGGGGCGTCTGGGGGAAATTAGGAGCTCCCACTTTTTAATTTTGGACCTTCCTCATATCTCCGAAACTAATCGAGCTAGAAAGTTGAAATTTGGCATGCTGGCAGGCATTTGCAGGTATTATGGCTACATGTAAAAATTTGTCCGCTAGGGGGTGTCTGGGGAAATCAGAAGCGCCCATATTTATTTTGGGACCCTCTCCATATCTTCGTAACTAATGGAGCTAGGAAGTTGAAATTTGGCACACTTGTAGGCATTTACGCATACTAGCGCTTTGTATAAAAATTTGTCCGCTAGGGGGCGTCTGAGGAGATCAGCAACTCCCATATCTCCGAAACTAATCGAGCTAGAAATTTTAATTTTGGTACGCTGGCAGGCATTTGCAGGTATTATGGCTACATGTAAAAATTTGTCCGCTAGGGGGCGTCTGGGGAAATCAGCAGCTCCCACTTTTTATTTTTGAACCCCCTCATATCTTCGAAACTAATCGAGCTAGAAAGTTGAAATTTGGTATGCTGGTAGGCATTTGCAGGTACTATGGTAACATGTAAAAATTTGTCCGCTAGGGGCGTCTGAGGAGATTTTTATTTTGGGACCCCCTCCATATTTCCGTAACTAATGCAGCTAGGAAGTTGAAATTTGGCAAACCTGTAGGCATTTACGCGTAGTAGCGCTTGGTATAAAATTGCCCACTTTTTATTTTGGGACCCCCTCATATCTCCGAAACTAATCGAGGTAGAAAGTTGAAATTTCGTATGCTGATAGGCATTTGCAGGTACTATAGTAACATGTAAAAATGTGTCCGCTAGGGGCGTCTGAGAAGATCAGTAGCTCGCAAAAGAATGTATAAGGAAAGGGGGAATTGTCCTGAGACAAGCGGGGGAGATGTATGGGGCCTGATGTCTGGAAGGGGGAGGTGTCCGTGCGGGGAGATGTCCAGCGGGGGAAATGTCCGTTTTCCGTGTATTCGACTATCGGCAGTAGCATCTCTGCATACTAGCCGGCTGACGTAACACCCCGTCGGCTGTCGCCTGCGACACGCATTCAGGCGTGACCATCAGCTCCCTGTGTAGCATTGTCTTCTCGTGCGAATGCTAAAGTCCTAGTCTAATGCCGAATAATGTTAAATGATGAAATAAAACTTTTTCCGAATATTTCCCGCGATACCTGCGTAAGCACGGCCTATGCTGTCGTGCGGTATCCGTCTGTCAGTCCGTCTGTGGTATGTCACGTTCGTGTATTGTGTCGAAACTGGTGAACATAGGCCTGTGCTCAAACTTTTTTAACCATAGCATAGCCACACCATTCTACTTTTTTCCTACCAAACACTACGGCAATATTCCGACGGAACACCCTAAAGGGGGCGTTGAATACAGGGGTATGAACCATTTGCGGTTTCAACCAATATCTCGTTTGATTCGGAAATGATACAAGTTAGGGCCAAGTTACTATGGAACGCCAACAGGAACTCGTATGCGATCTGTCGAATGGTACCGTGTCCAGTAACATTGAATAACTTGGCAAATATTCAGTGACACGAACCATAGCGCGGCCTATCTGCAACAGCTGAGCTTCTTGTACCTGTTATAGGCGGACATAGTCCTGCTAGAAAGAAGTTCCACTAGAACGAAAGCTAACCCTAACCGTAACCCTAGATCGAAAAAGGCTTTCATTCTTGTAGGATTTCGTTCTAGCAGAACTAAGTCGTTGAAATCTTGAAATGCTGGTCTAATTTTTGACTGGTCAATTTCCTTAGTTGGCGTTCATCTAATGGATATACGTTGTGATTTACTATTCCCTTTATGTAAGGAGGATAATGAAATTAATCTGCATTTTGGGTAGATGCTTTGCTACAATTAATGTAAGCAGTATTTTGGGGTAGTATGAAGATAAGTAGGCGCAATCCCTGTTCTCCCTTTTTTAGTGTCAGTTATAGCATAAACCGTCATAAAATATTATAGTACTTATTCAGTATTATAGTAGTTATTCAGTATTATACCGCCTCGTGGGTCGGTTAGGGTTCAGCAGTAAGGGTTAGTGCCAGTTATAGCATTGTTATAGCATTGCGCCTACTTATCTTCATGTGCCCCGTATTTTGGAGTTCTGTTCTTGGAATCCAAGTCAACCAATCGATTACGTATGGAATACTGCAATGGGCCTATACAGTGGCCTCAGCACCAGGTAGCTTAACTGTACCGTGTCATTGAAAATCTTGCCGTCACTCTAGGTCGCTCGAGGTCATTCGAAATTAAATCGTCGAGTAAGTCGTGTGTAAATTCCTAGTCTCTATCTTGTACCATTTCTGAGATATTCATCGTCGAATCGTGGCGTACCCTTCAAATCTGGATTAGGGGTCACTCAAGATCATTGTAAATGGAACTATTCGATAGATCGATTATGAGTTCCTTTGGCGTTCCGTTCCATAGTAATTATGGCTCTATCTTGTATCATTTCCGAGATAAAGCGAGATATTGGTAGAAAGTAGCGTTTCTTCATACTACGTTTGCATTCGACGCCCCCGTTACGGGGGTCACTGCCCGAATATTGCCATAAAGCTTGGCGTGGAATGATGAGTCTACCAGATGGTGAAAATGTTTGATATGTTTAGCTGTATCGATACAATACTGTCGCGTGACGGATGGACCAACAGACAGACAGACGGCGCTATTTTCAATAGCTTGAACAACCCCTATGCGAGATTTCACGCCATGTTTGACGGTGAATATCTCAGAAACGGTACGAGATACAGACGCAGTTACAATCAAATACTAATAAGGGTGATCCGGACATATCCCCCGGACATTTCCCCCTCGGGCATCGCGGGTAAGCGAAATCTTCCTACCCGACCCGAACCGTAAATTTTAATTTTAATTCCTTACCCGACTCAACCCGTTACCCGTTTGGTGCGAGTGTGTTGTGTGTGTAACTGTGTATGTTTGTAACATTTGTTCTTAATAAAGATTACATGCAGCATTATAATATGAACTAGAAGTTGTAGTCGTCGCTAGCGCTCTCGACGACATGTAGGCTGAAAGCCGTCTTGCAGTTGTTAGCTGTAGTCTGTCTCGGAGATAGACATTTGTCGAAAATCAATATGGCGGCCGTCCTCAGGTTGTGTCGTATAATATAATATTTTTGTACCCAATGCGGGTACTTTACCATATCAATGTTTAAATTCAACTTTCTATCTGTAGTAGTTTCCGAGATATCAGGGGGTCCCAAATTTACATCAGGGGACCCTGCATTCCGTGGATGCCACCTGGCGGAAAAATTTTCGTACCCGAAGCAAGTACTTTACCACATACGTAATTGTTTTGTTAATTTCAACTTCTAGCTCCAATAGTTTCCGAGATAATATGGTGGGGGTCCCAAATTTACATTAAGGGGCCCTGCGCCCCTCAGACGCGCCCTAGCGGAAAATTTTTTCCCACAACGCCATCTAGAACGCACCCCCACATTTCCAAAGCCACTGGTGTGAAATTTGCGGCGAGAGACCGGTGGACGCCCTTCCCGTGGCTAATTTTGCATTTAAAAAATTGTGAAGGGGATTTGCCCGTTATGGCAAATGTATACCAAAAATTACCAATTCTGAACGATTTTGGGCTTAAGCACACAATTCTAAAGCGACGACGGAGAAATATTGCGTGAGGGAGCAAACCTGGAACTCT
>Ga0209791_1000432_pt1 | contig 15048 bp, 19 predicted proteins | sample WorMetTyACAVOLI1_FD_187422 | JGI IMG/M metagenome (GOLD analysis project Ga0209791, IMG submission 187422) | Marine gutless worms symbiont microbial communities from Max Planck institute for Marine Microbiology, Germany - Olavius algarvensis... ... | reverse complement strand
CCCTTGTTATGTTTATCGCTCCGATGCTGTTCAACGCAGCGTTTGAAAGTATTTTTAGGAAGGACTTTCAAAAGTTCGCCAAATCGGGTATTTGTATACATGTTGCAGTGTCCTGAAATTAAGTTGTCGCTTATGGTTTTATTCGTAAAACCCGGGCACTGCAACACTTTCAAATACACCAACTTAATTTATTCCGGACAGCAGTGCGCTTGCGCGGGGATGACAGCCTTAAGTAGGTGCCATTCGTCTATGACCTTGCATTGCATTGAAAATACAATTGATATATTGTCCAATAATTGACTAAACGTCCAATTAATAGACCTCGATGACACCAGAGCTAAACCGATACAAGCCGATCTGTTCGGCCATAACGAAGCTGCTGCCCGGCCTGGTCGAAGTCGTGTTACATGATCTCGGCAGCGGGAAAATCGCCCACATCGAAAACAGCTTTTCGCCTCGTGTCGCCGGCGACATTTCTTTGGTGGAAACCAAAGATTATAAATCCGAGACTAGTTCCGACAAGACTGTCGGGCCCTACAGCAAATCAAATTCCGACGGCGCCAGACTGAAGTCCGTTTCGGCTGTCCTGCAAGCTGCGGACGGTCGGGACATCGGTTTGTTGTGCATTAATATGCGAATAGATGCGCTAGAGTCCGCGCAAGCCGCATTAGCGGCTATCGCCGGGGTGAGCGAGGCTAACCCCAGCAGCGGGCTGGTCAAAAACGACTGGCGGGAAATTGCAAATACCGTGATTGCAGATCAGATCCAGACCCTGGGAATTTCTATCGTCGGTGCAAGACGAGACGATCGCCTGGCAATCGTAAATGCGCTCAGCCGAGCGGCCGTCTTCGAGGCGCGCGGAGCGATCGACTATGTTGCCTCCGCGCTCGGGATATCGCGAGCAGGCCTCTACGATTTGCTCAAAACGCTGCGCGAAGAACCGCCCAAGCTTACGGCGGCGGGTTAAATCAATGGCGCGCAAAAATGAAATGCGGGATTTCGGACTAGAAGTCTTCTTTTCGCAATGGGAATTCACGGCCGAGCATCATATGACCGCCTCCGACATGGAAAGCCTGGCGGTATCCGACTTGCTGGGCATGGCGAGTGACGATGATCGAGCCGGATTCGAAGCCCTCTGGTTAGGCTATACCGAAACCTGGGGCGCGCCCGATCTAAGAGCCGAGATTGCGAGCTCCTATGAGACGATGGAGGCCGGGAATGTCCTGTGTCTGGCGGGCGCAGGCGAGGGTATTTATGCCGTTTCCAGAGTGCTGCTAAACGCCGACGATCACGTGTTAGTCCCGGTGCCGAATTACCAGAGTGCCGAAACGGTGCCCTTGTCGATCTGTGAAGTCACCGGTTTGCCGCTGCGGCGGGCGGTATCGTCGCCGTCTAATTCCGAGGCCGACCCGCCCGAGTGGCGGCTCGATCTGGATGATTTGAAAGCCGCGCTGCGGCCGAACACGAAGCTGATATCCCTCAACTTCCCGCATAATCCGACAGGCATGTTAATGCCGCATGAAGATCTGCAGGCCCTGGTTGCGCTCTGCCGTGCCAAGGGCATCTACATTTTCAGCGACGAAGTCTATCGCGGAGTAGAGCTGAACACCGCGCATCGCTTGCCGCAAATTGCGGATATCTACGAAAAGGGTATTTCATTGGGCGTTATGTCCAAGGCTTACGGCTTGCCGGGACTTCGCCTGGGCTGGATTGCATCACAGGATCTCGAATTGCTGCAAAAGGTCGAACGTTACAAACACTATCTGTCGATTTGCAATTCGGGACCGAGCGAGCGTTTGTCATTGATTGCGCTCAAAGCCCTCGCCCGGATTTTGGAGCGTAACCGCGCAATTCTGCGCGAGAATGTCGCGCTCTTGCAGCGGCTGTTAGACGATTTTCCCGGACTGGTGGAGTTCCGGCCGCCGCTGGGCGGTTGCGTCGCATTCCCGAAGTTCATCGGGCCCGGCGGCGGCGAAAAATTTTGCCGGTTATTGATTGAGGACAGCGGCGTCCTGTTATTGCCGTCCTCGATTTACGTTTCCGAAATAGCCGACACCCCGCAGGACCATTTCCGCATCGGCCTCGGGCGCGACGCGATTGTCAAAGCGGGACTAACTGCAATGCGCCGCCATTTCGAAAAGCATTACGCGAGCTTCGCCCGCTAATCGATGCGCTCCTGCTTCTCGTGGTATAACTCGAGCGCTTTATGCACTTCAGCCACATAAGTCATGGCCGTACTGCCACCCATGGCCATAGCTACTTGACAGACGGCGATGATTTCCTTGTCGGACGCACCCGCATCCAGACATTTCTGCACATGGATACCGACACAATACTTACACTGCGCGGTGATACTCATGCCGAGGGCGACAAATTCCTTGGTCTTTTGGTCCAGGTCCACCGGTGCGAGGGCTGCGTCCAGGAAATTTGCCCAGGCTTGCCACATATCGGGCGCAGCATTTCGCATCATATGAATCCCTTCGCGCAAATCTGACATGATATAAGGCATGTCGCCTTCATGATGAATGGTCATTGTTCGTACTCTTGCCTATCACACGCAACTACTGTAATTGCATAGTTTGATCGCCGCTTGACTTGGATCAGTATCGATTGATATCGGACCGGATTTAAAGGTCCGCGAGCGGCCAAAATACGACACCCGGGTAGCGCTTAAAAGGGTCTTGTTATGCAGCGCCCAACCACATTGAGCCTTAACTCTTTGCAGCTTGGAACACTATTCGCAAGCGTGATTAATCCCGCAGAACGTATTGCAGAAATTTCCTGATTTCGCTGACTGCTTCCTTGTTGTTGCGCAAATTGTGACCGGCCCCGTCGATCACCCTGCTTTTCGAGCCGCTCACCGTGCGCTTGATCCGGCAGCCTAATCCCTCATAGTAACGATCGTTTTTCCCCATTAAACTCAACACGGCGATCGACGACGCAGCCTTGGGACTCCCGCCGGAAAACCTGCAGTTGGTTCCCATTAGTACGATGGCGGCAAACTCATCCCCGGAATAGGCAGCAGCCGTCTGCGCGCCTTCGCTGAATCCCAGCAGGACGATTCTGCTTTGATCGATCCAGTCGAGCCGTTTCAATTGACGCCGGGCGTAGCGGAGTTCGGAGTTACGCAGCGGGATTCTCAGTTTTTTCATGTTGCCCGTATCGCATAGCGATTCTCTGGGCCGCGCCAAGCTGTCGGGTGCAAAAAAAAGCGAAGCCGAGACCGTTAACCAGCTTCCCCCAGTAATCGCCATTGCGATTACCGGCACATCCGTGCAGGTAAACGACCGCCGGCAGTTTGATTTCCGGTTTTATTTTATTTGCGGCCACCAGTTCAACCCAAGCGTCCGGATATGCCCGAATTTCGCTTATCGACTTAAACTGATTTTCCCGCAACGCGGATTGCGGCAACAGATGTTGCCCATAGCGCCAGGCCCTGGCCAGTTCATCGCCGCCCGGAATACCGACTCCCGGTGCCGCGCAACCGGTCAGGAGAACGACGAATACCATGCTGATGGTTACGAGCCGCACTAGCCTCACTCCTACAGACTCATACCCGGATCAACGATTCGGCAGCCAATGTTTACAGATAATCCAGTTCGAAGGGATAATCGGATAACAAAACCGGGCCATCCGCGCTGAGCCAGACGGGTTGTTCCAGTTTTACGCCTTCCCGCCCGCCGAGTTCGCCGGCGTAACACTCGATGCAGATCACCATGTTTTCCTCGAAGACACCGTCATAGGCGCCCCACTCTTCGTCTTCGCGATACCAGATATACGGGTATTCGACGCCGAGGCCGCAACCGTGCGCGACATCGGCATAGCGGTTGGGGATACATTCCGGCGGTAACTGGTAGGTCTGGTCCGAATACTCGAGGAATCCGAGTCCGGCTTCGAGCAGTTCGGTATTGTGCCGCATCTGTTCATAGGCGAGCGCATACAGCCGGCGTTGCGCGGCGCTGGGTTTTTTATCGCCCACCACCCAGCTGCGCGAAATATCGTTGTAATATCCAAGCGGCCCGATCAGATCGGTATCGAGGGCGATCATATCGCCGTTTTCGATGACGCGATCCGAGGCTTCATGGAACCAGGGGTTGGTGCGCGGCCCGCTGCAGAGCAACCGGGTTTCCGGGTATTCGCCCCCCCCCGTTCGATGCTGCCTTCGATCAGCCAGGCCAGGGCGTCGGATTCGCGCATGCCGGGCTGCACCCGCGCGCGCATGAGCGCGAGGCTTTGTTCGCAGGTTTGCAGCGAGCGGCGCAGCGCTTCGACTTCATCCGTTGATTTGATGGCGCGTGCGCGTTCCATAATCGACTGGCCGTCGCACAGCTGCAGCGACTGGCGTTGACTTTCCAGCACCAGAGTCAAGTCGGCGCGATCGATGGCAAGCCGGTTTTCCGCAACCCCCTGTTCGCGCAACAGCGCAATCATCGAGGCCGCCCAGCGCCGCCCCATTTCGCCGGCGCGATGACCGACCGCCATGAAATCGGTGGTCAGAGCCGGGCGGATGTCATCGACTAATCCGCGCGCCAGATGCGCCGCTCTCGGCGCTTCGAACAATACCGTCTCACCACTCGCGAACAACACCGCGTAGCGGCATATATTGTGCATTGTCCAGACCTGCATATTGCGCGTGCCGGTGGCGTAGCGGATATGCACCGGATCGAACAAAACAATCGCCGCGCAGTCGGTCTCGAGCAGCCGTTTCCTAATCTGGTCGACGCGGTAGGTCTGGATTCGACGCTGGGTATCGGCGTCGACGATCGGCGGGTATGCATCATTCATATTCGAGCTGCACTTCGATTTTGACGATAGACGAATCATACAAGCAGCTGCGAATAAATCGACATTTTTCAGAGCGGGTGACGAGCCGGCCGCATCGGCGTATTCTTGACGTCATAACAACACCAGCGGGAGGAGTGGATATGAACCTGGAACGCGTCGTTTTTGGGTTTGTTATTATTCTGGCACTGGCCTTCACCTTCGCCTTCGTCATGGGCGACATCGACAACGCCAACCACCACAACGTCTGGATGTTGACGATCGCGATCCTGATCAATCTGATTGCCACCGGACTCAAGCTTGGTGACCGCTCCCAGGTGGGCGCGCTGCTGCTGGCGAGTAGCCTGGTAGTCGACGTCTTGCTAATCGCCGCGCGCGTGGTCTGGATCGTCGCCGAAAACGAAACCGTCGCGGGGCCGGGATCGGAATCCATGGCCAACATCGTCTCGCTCGCCGGCGGCGCGCTGATCGCAAGCCTCGTCACGGTTATCATCATCGTCGGCGATACGCTGATTTCACGCCGCTAGGGCAAAGGTATGGCAAGTACTTCCGATCTCGACCGGGTATCGATGGTCGTGCTGCGTTATATGCGTGGGCCGATTTTTGCGCTCATCATCGTTTACGCCATCGGCATTACCGGCATGGCCTTGATTCCGGGACAGGATGCCGACGGCAATATCGCCTACATGAGCCTGTTTCATGCATTTTATTTTTTCACCTATACCGCCACCACCACCGGCTTCGGCGAAATACCGACCGAGTTTACCGACGCTCAGCGCCTGTGGGCTATCGTCTGTATCTACCTCGGCGTGATTGCCTGGCTCTACGCCATCGGCTCGATTTTCCGCCTGGCGCAGAATCCCCACTTTCTGCTGGCGCTGAATGAACATCGTTTCGCGCGCTCGGTGCGGCGCATCCAACAACCTTTTTATATCGTCTGCGGTTTCGGCGATACCGGTAGCCTGTTGGCGCGAGGTTTGAGCGACCATTGGTTGCGCGGCGTCATCATCGACACCGATCCGGAGCGCATCAAGGCGCTGCGCCTGCGCGATTATCATCTCGACATGCCGGGACTGTGCGCCGATCCGACGGTGCCGAAACACCTGATCGACGCCGGAGTACGCATGCCGAATTGCCGCGGACTGGTAATTCTGACGGTCAACGAGGATATTAACGCGCGCATCTCTACCATGGCCCGCCTGCTGAATCCGGGCATCCATATTCTGTGCCGTTCAAGTTCGAAACGTCACATCGAACACCTGAATTCACTCGGCAATATCACCATCATCAATCCCTTCGAAATTTTTGCCCAGTTGTTGAGCATGGCGATTACCGCACCGCGGCTGCACAACCTGAACTCCTGTCTGGTGGGCAGCCCGGGGGTAAAACTGGGTCAGCCGATCGCGGTGCCGACCGGCGACTGGATTATCTGCGGTTATGGCCGTATGGGCCGATGGATGTATCGATACTTCGTGCAGCACGGCATCAAGCCGGTCATCATCGATCCGCAAACCGACAAGGTCGAAGGCGCGGCGCGCATCATCAACGATCAAGCCAACCGCGCTTCGCTGCAGGCCGCCGGTATCCAGCAGGCCGCGGGGATCGTGGCCGGCACCGATAGCGATCACGTCAACCTCAGTATCTTAATGAGCGTGGAGGCGTTGAATCCCGACGCGTTTACCATCGTGCGCCAGAACAATCACGATAACCAGATCGCCTTCGACGCGACCGAAGCCAATCTGGTGCTGCAATCCAGCCTGACTACGGCAAGGCGCGTGCTCAAGCACCTGATCTCGCCGCAGGTACAGGTTTTATCGACTATCTGCGCGAACAGGGCGAAGATATTTGTCAGCAGACAGTGAATCGACTGAAATTGCTAATCGGCGAAAACCCTCCCCATCTGTGGCAGGTAGCTTTGCGTACCGCGCAAGCCTCGGCGGTTATCGAACACCTGCAACAGGGATTACAGTTGTCGTTGGGCGAACTCAAACGCGATCCGCATAATCTCGAAAGTTCGCTACCCTGCATAGCGTTATCGATCGCTCGCCACGGGCAACGGATTATGCTGCCGCAAGATAGCGAAGTCTTGCAGGCGGGAGATGAACTATTATTCTGCGGCACCGAGAATGGAGAGCTCATGCTCGCCGCATCGATGAACAATAGTTACACGCTCGACTACCTGATTTGCGGAGTCGATAAACCCAGAGGGCTCATTTTTCAGTGGCTAGCGCGACACGGCCACGCTCCGGCCGTATCTTCCTGAGCCACTTGCAGCGACGTAAAGCGCCACCGATATCGCTGCCACAGCGGTCGCCGTTTACCGGCGGCGCCGACCTGTTCTTTCCCGGCGCTAGGATCGCATTTTATTACGGGGCAACTTAATCCTGCGGCGAACTACTTAATATTGGAAATGCAATGAGCCTGACACAAGAATTGATCACCTTGATCCGCAACAAACCGATTTCATCATCCGATCTCGATCAGGCCGCCCTGTTCTCGCTGGATGCCGTGGCGACAGCTTATGCCGGTAGTGTTACGCCGGTCGGTAGAATTTTACTCGACTGGGCCGCAGGCGCCGATCTCGACCTTAAACGCGAGGCACTGTTAATGGGGGCGCTGACCCACGTCACCGAGACCGACGACTTGCACCGCGCCTCGGTAACCCACCCCGGCTGCGTGGTGCTGCCGACGGCACTGGCGCTGGGCGAAAAAACCGGCGCTAGCGGCGAACAAGTGCTGCGGGCGGTATTGCATGGCTTCGAGGCCATGTGCCGAATCGGCGCCGCGGTGGGACCGGCGCATTACCGGACCTGGCACAACACTTCGACCTGTGGGCCGTTCGGCTCGGCGATGGCGGCCGCCAGCTTGCTCGACCTGAGCGACAATCAGGCGATGAACGCGCTGGGTAATGCCGGCACCCAGTCCAGCGGCCTGTGGCAGTTCATGGAAAGCGGCGCGATGAGCAAGCATTTGCATGCGGGCCGCGCCAGCGAATCGGGTTGGCTAGCCGCGGAACTCGCGGCGGCCGGGTTAACCGGTCCGGCTCAAATCCTGGAGGGTGGCAAGGGTTTCTTTGCCGCGACCTGCCCCGACCCGATACCGCAAAACATCCTGCGACAGCCCGAGGACGAGTGGCAGCTTGCGCTGACTTCGATCAAACCCTGGCCATCGTGCCGGCATACGCATCCGATCATCGACTGCGCGCTCGAAATCCACCAGTTGTTGGACCGCGAGCAGGTCAGCGAGATCGCTATCAAAACCTACCAGGCGGTACTCGATGTCTGCGACTGCCGGCATCCGGAAACCGAGTACCAGGCTAAATTTTCGCTCTACCACACCGCCGCCATCGCCCTCACCGACGGCCAGGTCGGAATGAATTCCTTCGATGCCGACGCGCGCCGCCGCAGTGAAAAGCTGCGCCGCGCCATCCGGGTAAGCCGAGACGAGCCCTACGCTTCGAACTATCCGAACTCCTGGGGCGCCGAAGTGACCGTGATAGCCGAATCCGGCGCCAGCTTCAAAGTTTCGCGCAAGGACTGCAAAGGCGACCCGGAACTGGCGCTGGACGGCGACGAAATGCGCGCCAAAGCGATGGGGTTGTTGCAGTTCGGCGGACTCGAAGCGCAGCGCGCAACCCAACTCTGTAACGAAATTCTAGCCTTACCGACAACCCAGGACGCGCCGCGGATATTTAGTAACTTCATGCGCCACCTCAGCGGACTCTGATACGGATTCGACTCTTTAATATAAAACGAAACGACCTCGCCGCCGAATTTTTGGTTGCGGCTAGTCCGACTGTCAGTCAACTTGTCCAAATGAAATTCGACTCCAGGCGCGTTCATGCAAATAATACAGAACTATCTTGGTAACGATTTCCGTCGTGCCGATAGCAATCGCCAGCGTCAACTGCTGAGTAAAAATCCACGATAATAAGATGGTATCGAGCGATCCGGTTACGCGCCATGAAATCGCTTTGGCGAGGCTTCTTACCGGACGCTCGCCGATACTAGAAGCCGGTGCAGGACTATCCAAAACGGTGGCTTGTTCCATAGCATATGCCTCCTTGATATCAGGCCACAAGCGGTCGATATCCGGCTTGCAGCACGCCGCTTTCTCCGAGATAGGCCAGCAGCTGATTGACCGCCTGGGCCACCGATAATCGGGCGGAATCCAAATGTAGCTCGGGATTTTGCGGCGCTTCATAGGGGCTGTCTATACCGGTGAATTTCGTGATCTCGCCACGCTCGGCCTTGGCATACAAACCCTTGGGATCGCGTTCCCGGCAAACTTCGAGCGGCGTATCCACGAAAACCTCGATAAATTCGCCGGCCGGCAATATATCGCGGACGATCCGCCGGTCATCGCGAAACGGTGATATGAAAGCGGCGAGCGTAATCAGCCCGGCGTCCGACATCAGCCGAGCGATCTCGCCGACACGACGGATATTTTCTTTTCGGTCCGCGTCGCTGAAACCCAGATCCCGGCATAGGCCGTGGCGGAGGTTGTCGCCATCCAGCAAATAGGTATGGTAACCCTGTTGGGTCAGGATTTGCTCCAGCGCGCCGGCGATTGTGGATTTGCCGGACGCGCTCAGCCCGGTAAACCAAATGACCAGCGGCCGCTGGGACTTTCGTCGTGCACGGATTTTTTGCGTTACCGCGTGGCGGTGCCAAATTACATTTTCAGACATGATATTTCCAGTTGGATTAGGTAATAGTATTAATGCTGTTACTCGTGCAGCCCGCATTCACGCTTCAGGCCAAAGAATCGAGTCTGCTCTTCGCTTAGTCCCGGGGTTAAGGGTTGGCTGGTATGGTGGTCACCTACCGATAGGTAACCCTCGTCCCATAACGGGTGGTAGGGCAACTTATGCCGTCTTAGGTAACGATGGATATCGCGATTGTCCCAATCGATGATCGGATGAATCTTGCAACGACCATGCTGCAGGCGTAACACCGCGAGCTCGCGGCGACTGCCGGATTGCTGCCGCCTTAAACCGGAATACCAGCTATCGGCACGCAGCTCGTTCAGGGCCCGCTTAAACGGCTCCACCTTGTTCAGGTTGTTGTAGTGTTCGATCCCTGCCAAGCCCTGCTGCCACAATTTTCCATATCGCGTCTCTTGCCAGGCAGGGGACAATTTTGATCGATAGACATGCAGATTCAGGTCGAAGCGTTGCGCCAATTCATCGATGAAGCGGTAGGTTTCTTCGAACAGGTAACCGGTATCGACCAGAATCACCGGAATGTCCGGCTTGACCGAAGTCACCAGATGCAGCATCACGGCACTCTGAATGCCGAAGCTGGACGCTAAAACCTGGTTATCCGGCAATTGATCGACGGCCCACTGAATGCGTTCCGCGGCGGAAATTTTTTCCAGGTATCGATTAGCTTGCTGCAAGGCCGATGGCGTTCCCAGCCGTATCCCGGCAGCCGGATTAAGGTCAGTCATGATAATCCGCCCACCCGCTAACCGCGGTTTGACTCAAATCGCTGCCTATACCGGCGGAGAGCAGCGCTAAATTAGGGCGCCTGTTTCTCGGCGCAAGCGGTAAAACCCCACTTCGAAAAAGCCGGATCGGGCCGCGTAGCCTGTCAAATTTACCGGTGACCGAGACTCGGGCCGTAATGATGTAGCTATACATTGATAACACTCCAAAAAAATTGAAACATTCAGAGAAACCTCTGACGCGAAATTTTTCAGGGGAGCGTGGTTATGCGGAAATAAAATCTAGGTAAGAATACAAACCGACGTCAACATAGGACAACGCTCCCCGGAGTACAGCTACAGCTGCACATCGGGTGGGCGTTACGAATGTTGAATAGACTCGGATGCATAAGGCCACGACGATATCAAAACGTAAAATTCAGTGCAACAGATATTATCGATTTTTTTTATACCCCAATAAGTTCATCGAATATTAATCCCATTTACTGCTACAAGATTTGCCTCGGGGACGCGATATTTATTATTATTTCGATAATTCTAGAAACATAGTTGACAGCTGCCGGATAACTGCCTATCATCGCAACCATGAAACTGGATACCGCCGCCAACCTTCTCGCCAAAATCGGTAATCCGACGCGACTCAAGATCGTCCGGCTGCTGGTGCGCGCCGGCGATGAAGGCCTGCCGGTGGGCATGATCCAAAAAAAGTTGGAGATCCCGGGTTCGACCCTGACGCATCATATTGGCCATTTGAAATCTGCCGGCGTGATCCGCCAGGATCGCCACCAGGCGACACTGATCTGCAAAATGGAGTTTGACCTGCTGCGCGAACTGGTTGACTACCTGACCGCAGAATGCTGTGCCGACGTGGCGGCCGCGGACGATGCTGCATGATTTTTTAAGACCATTATTTCGAGATTACTAGAAATATGAACACCATCGCCGACAACCAAACCCGCAACCAGCAATTCCTGCTGTATATCGGATCGATCGTCAAAGACCGGGTTTTTATAGCACTGGTCCTGATGCTGGCTCTACTCGCGGCCTTCGATTCTCCGCAGTTTGCTCCAAGCATAGCTTTCACCCTCGATGCGCTGTGGGAAATGCTGCCATTTTTCGCACTGGCCATCGGTATCGCCGCCTACGCCAAAGCCAGCAGCGCCGACTCGCTGATCGCCAAAGCGTTTAGCGGCAACCCGGTGCGCGCGACGCTGCTGGCCGCGCTGGTCGGCGCGATCTCGCCGTTTTGCTCTTGCGGCGTCATCCCCTTGATTGCCGCCATGCTAGGCGCCGGGGTGCCGCTGGCCCCGGTGATGGCATTCTGGATCGCCTCGCCGATCATGGATCCCGAGATGTTTATCCTTACCGCCGCCGGCATCGGGTTCGGGTTCGCAGTCGCCAAAACCGTGGCAGCGATGGCGATGGGAGTGTTGGCCGGATTGTCGATCCTGCTGATTCAACGCTACGGGGGCCTCGAATCGCCGCTACGCGCCGAACTGGGCGGCTGTTGTGATAGCGGCTGCTCGTCATCTGCTCCACAATCGGTGCGATGGAAGTTCTGGCATCAGGCCGAGCGCATCAAAGCCTTTAATGCGGAAGCGCTCGCCATCGCGGTGTTTCTGGGCAAATGGCTGACGCTTGCATTTTTCCTCGAAAGCCTGATGCTGGCCTATGTTTCGTCGGACTGGATCGCGAGCTACGTCGGCGCCGATAATCCGTTTGCGATACCGCTAGCGGCAATCGTGGGCGCGCCTTCGTATTTGAACGGTTACGCCGCGATTCCATTGATCTCGGGTTTGATCGAAATCGGCATGACGCCGGGTGCGGCGATGGCCTTCGCCTCCGCCGGGGCGGTATCTTCGATTCCGGCCGCGATTGCGGTCTGGGCGCTGGTCAAGAAACCGGTATTTGTCCTCTACCTGGCACTGGGCCTAAGCGGTGCCACCATCGCCGGCTTTGTCTATCAGTTTAGCGGCGGGATTATCTGACCGTCCGGAAATTGCGGCGCAATTTCCGGAAAATGGACTCGGAGTAAAAAACAGGCCTGGCCTGTTTTTTACTCCGAGTCCAATTTCATGACAACCTTGCAGGCTTCGCCGGCGTTCAGTTTGGTAAAGCCGGTTTCGAATTCGGCGAAATCGATATGGTGAGTAATCACCGCGCTTACATCGAGCCCGCTGCCTAGCATCGCCACCATCTTGTGCCAGGTTTCAAACATTTCGCGTCCATAAATGCCTTTCAGACTAATGCCCTTGAAAATCGCCCGGTTCAAATCGACCCGTGGGATATTCGGGTAAATGCCGAGCAAGGCGATCTTGCCGCCATGGTTGATGATATCGATCAAGTCGTGCAACGCATTTTCATTGCCCGACATTTCCAGCCCGACGTCGAATCCCTCGAGCATGCCGAGCTCATCCATGACGTCGTGCAAATCTTCCTGGTCGGCCTTGACGATACGCGTCGCGCCGAACTGAGCGGCCATAGCGAGGCGTTTTTCGTTGACGTCGGTGATCACCACGTGGCGCGCACCCACGTGGCGCGCCACTGCGGTCGCCATTAACCCGATCGGGCCGGCACCGGTGATCAGCACGTCTTCACCGACCAGGTCGAAAGATAGCGCGGTATGCACGGCATTACCGAGCGGATCGAGAATGGAAGCGATATCGTCGCTGATTTCCGGCGGAATTTTGTAGGCATTCTGCGCCGGAATACAAACGTATTCGGCAAACGCACCAGGACGATTGACCCCGACGCCGCGGGTATCGCGACACAGATGTCCGCGCCCGGCACGGCAATTGCGGCATTCGCCGCACATGATATGTCCTTCTCCCGAGACCCGGTCACCGACCTTGGCCGAATGCACCAATTCACCAATCGCTTCGATCACTCCGATGTACTCGTGGCCCACGGTCATCGGCACCGGCACATGTTCCTGCGCCCACTGATCCCAGTTATAGATATGCAAATCGGTGCCGCAGATCGCGACCTCGTTGGCCCTGATCAAAACGTCTTCGGGCCCGGGCTCGGGTTTCGGCACGTCTTGCATCCACAGGCCGGGTTTATCATGGGCTTTTACCAGGGCTTTCATGTCGGGCTCCTAGGAAATGAGATTCAGCTGTTTGCCGACGGCGACAAACGCGTCGATGGCGCAATCGAGTTGCGCGCGTTCGTGGGCGGCGCTCATCTGAGTGCGTACGCGCGCCATCCCCTGCGGCACTACCGGAAACGAAAATGCGGTGACATATACGCCGTGCTGCATCAGCTCGCTCGCGAGACGTTGCGCCAGGACCGCGTCGCCGGTCATGATCGGTACGATCGGGTGACTACCGGGAATCACGTCAAAGCCGGCCGCGCCGATGTGCTCGCGGAAGTAATTGGTGTTGTCGGCGAGCCGCTGGCGCAGGGCGGCACTTTGCTGCAACAGTTCGAGCGCCCTCAGGGTCGCGTTGACGATGCTCGGTGCGAGGCTGTTGGAAAATAGATAAGGCCGGGCGCGCTGTCGCAACATATCGATGAGCGCTTGCGGCGCCGTGATATAACCGCCGCTGGCGCCGCCTAGCGCCTTGCCGAAGGTGCCGCTGGTAATATGCACCCGACCTTCGACGCCGTGCAATTCGGGCGTGCCGGCGCCGCGCTCGCCGATAAAGCCGATGGCGTGGCTGTCGTCGACCATGACCAGCGCGTCATGCACCTCGGCGAGATCGCATATCGCCGGCAGGTTGGCATAGGTGCCATCCATCGAAAAAACCCCGTCGGTTACCACCAGGCGAAAGCGAGCCCCCCGGGCCGCGATCAATTTCGCCTCGAGTTGCTCCATGTCGTTGTTGGCGTAACGATGGCGCTGCGCCTTGCACAACCGAATACCGTCGATGATCGAGGCATGGTTGAGGCTGTCGGAGATCACCGCGTCGCTGTCGTCGAGTAAAACTTCGAAGATGCCGCCGTTGGCGTCGAAGCAGGATGAAAACAGGATGGCGTCGTCCATGCCGACGAAATCGGCAATCTTGCGCTCAAGTGCCTGATGAATGTCCTGGGTGCCGCAGATGAAACGCACCGAGGCCATGCCGAAACCGTGGCTGTCCAGCCCCTGGTGCGCGGCCTCGAGCATTGCCGGATGATTCGCCAGACCGAGATAATTATTGGCGCAGAGATTGATTAGGTCCTGCTCCCAACTCTGCGCTTTTACGCTCGCGCCCTGGGCCGACTCCAACGGGCGTTCCTGTTTGTAAAGCCCCTGTTCCCGGATATCGTTCAGCTGCGATTGCAGATGATTGATGAGTTTCTTTGACATAGACGGGCACCCCATACGGCAGGAAATCAAATATATCTCATTTAGCTATGGATACGGGGGTTTTAGTGCTATTTTTTCGCCACCAGGCGTTGCGCCGCCAAGTACAGGCAAAGGCCCAGGATTACAATCAGCGTCAATCCGGGCAACACCATCCGGTAACCGCCCCAGGACCAGCCCAGCGATCCCAGAAACGGCGCCGACGCCGATCCCGCCAGATAAACCAGCGCGAGCGCACCCGATTTCGCCCCGAACTGGCGCTCACCGAGCAATTCGCGCGCAATCACCGGACGGATGATGCTGACCATGCCGTAAGCGCCACCGAAGAAGATAACGAAGCCGATCAACAACATCGGCGTCGCGGCGGCGCCGATCAATAACAGGATCGAGACCGCCATCAGCAGATTCTGTTGAAAAACTCTCGATTATGACTCGGCCATGAGATAATCGAGTTCGGTATCCACTTCATTAGGAAGTCTCCCATGATGGGACAACTACCGGCGCAGCAGAACGCATTGTTTTACGAGTTT
>Ga0209791_1000428_pt1 | contig 15131 bp, 11 predicted proteins | sample WorMetTyACAVOLI1_FD_187422 | JGI IMG/M metagenome (GOLD analysis project Ga0209791, IMG submission 187422) | Marine gutless worms symbiont microbial communities from Max Planck institute for Marine Microbiology, Germany - Olavius algarvensis... ... | reverse complement strand
GACCCCACCCCCATACATTCAATTAACTGCATATTAAATTTACTTAGTGACGTAGCGACCACTATTCTACATTCTAGCCTAATCCTAGTAACCCTAAACCTCTGCACATCCACACTTTACCCGTCACATCCATACATCCACACATCCACATTTTACTTGTGACCCTCAACACTGGTTTCGACGGTTAAGATGACAGCCAACATGTAACTGATAAGGTTTGGCCTAGTGTTAACAGTGTTAATACTCTATGTCGAGCTCGGTTAGGCCTAATACGAAGATGGGTGACCATTTGCAGGTACACGGTCTTAGCGTGTAAGCATCCACTCAGGCCAGGTCAGTCTCCCACTCTCACTCAGCAGGATTGAAAATACACTGACCAAACGACAGTGACAGTGATCTTTGGCTGAGAAGGTAGCCATAGGTCTGGTGTCACAGTCACACTCGTGCATCAGAGACTGTGATAGGCCTATATCCATCTACGGGATCAATGGACAGGGTTCCGACTTTCTGGAAAATCAGGGAATTTTGCTGTTTGTCGGGGAATTTATTATTATAACAGTGCTGAAGTGTCAGGAGATGCCTTCCTGAGTACTTCAAATGTGGTAAAACCGCTTGCCGGCCGGGGCTGTGCCCCGAACCCCACTGGGGGAGCTTACAGCAACAGCACTGCTCCAGACCCTCGAGCATTAGAACTTTTGCCTGATGCAAGTAGACTACGTGTCAGCTATGAAAAAATTTCCCAGCACTGTAAGCTATGCATTGAAAGGTGATGGCAAGGGGTTGGTGTAGGGGGAGTGGAGCCGACCACTAAAGTGCTAAACGCAACTCACACTGCCTAGAATGTCAGTGAAGTGTCAGGGAATTTTATTCTGGTGGCTTGGTGGGAACCCTGATGGACTGTAACAGGGAGATAAGCACCTCGACTATGCTTCCGTATGAAGTATGGCCTCCCTTACCTTTTGCTTTTTTCTACCGACCAGTTTAGTGGTGCAGATGAAGCAATAGGTCCGGTGTGTGTGCGTGCACTGTATGTGTACCAGGGTACCTTTGGAAAATAAATGTTGAACTAGAGCAGTCAGAGACTTCATCACCTCCGCCAGCGCCCTCTAGCGAATGCAACTGAAAAACGCCACATCGCGATACGTGTCGCCCTCTGGCGAATGAAAGTGAAAAACGCAGCTATTGCCCAATGGTGCTATCTGCCAATGTTAACGGAAGTGAAAAAAAATTCCTGGATCCGCCCCCGTAATCAGATCCGCCCCAAAAGTTAATCACCTCTTTCTTGTCCCATACCCCATCCGTCCACCAAGTTCGAAGGAAATCGGTTCAATCGTTTTTGCGTAATCCTGCTAACAGACAAACATCGGCCTATCTCCCAATGTTAACAGAAGTGAAAAAAAATCCGTGGATCCGCCCCCGTAATAGTATCCGCTCCAAAAGTTTACCAGTTCTTCCGTGTCCCATACCTCACCCGTCCACCAAGTTTGAATGAAATCGGTTCAGTCGTTTTTGCGTAATCCTGTTCACAGACAGACAGACAGACAAACCAACGCCGATCGTCACATACACCTCCTGGCGGAGGTGAACTAACTGACTAGACATTTGGCATGCTGGTTCATTTTGACACTATATATGTGAAGTTTGAAGGTCAAGGTCATAGATAAAAGTTCACGGTCACAGCTAGGAGAAAATGTTGCTAAAGTGGCTGGTGTGGTCTTGAATGGGGGCTTTCCAGTGCAACATATGAATGAGTGAAAAGCAACAAACGTGTGAATTAATCTGTGAAATTTGTAGAGAAAGGATAAAACGCACGCTGGCTGCGTGACTGCTGCTGCACTCCTGCTAAGATGGGACAGATGGACCGACAGACAGACATCAGACCGGCGCAAAATTCACGGAGTTACAAAAAATAACCCCTTTCATTTTTAATCACAACTTCGCCGGCAAACGAAGATCGATTTTCACAGTTCTGTCATTCCCCAAGAAAAACTCTCTCTCTGTGTGTAAGATTTCCACTTCATTCCTACACTACTTTGTGAAATTTGAAAATTTAGAACTTCGAAAATTGGTCTACATTTGCAGAAGATATGACCAAATATCAAAGGGTCTTTTAAATGCGGTGTATATGGCAGCATGCAGAAGTCTAAAACTCACTTTGTAGACTATTCTGTTGTTAGACTGCTAAGCTACCAGCAATGCCAATGCACGTACGTCGTGCAACGTTACAAATTATGGCCAGTGAATGTATTGCTCAGCCGAAAACCGCTGCCGCGGGAATAGTTTGGCGCTGCCGCCCGCTGGATTTTTTTACGGCGCGCCAGCCGAAATTGCTCCCAGCTTACCACTGACTACCGTATGGCGCTCCTGGGCGTGTCGTATCGCGTTGTCGTACAAATTTCATGTTGAACTTGAACTTCAGGGCAAGCTGCCTCCCCTACCCCGCCACCTTTAATTTTACTACAACACTACTGCACTATAAATGGGGTGCGACTTAGTAACATGGGTGTAGTGACCAGGCACTTACCATCCGTCATTCTACATTCTAGCTGAAGTTACTGCACATTAGACCCTTTAGTATCGGTTCTGGGATGGGCGACTGTCTTTGGCTATCAATCATACCACCTCAGTATCTTAACCAGCCACGCAGGTCAACTCCGCCTCCTCCCTCAGCTGGATGGAAAATGAGTATCAGGCAAAGGGCAGTTATGCTCTGTGGCTGGTGAGTAAGACAGGTATGACTTATACCATTTGTAGATGTACTTCTGCGTGGCAAGTAAAACTGTGTGATTACTCGTAAATGTGTGCCATATCTGAGCACTTGGATGAGCACTGTACTCCGTATAAAGTGCTGTACAAGTGACATGATTATGGTAGTTAAAAATCATATTACTGGTGACAGAAAGGTAAAAGCAGACATACGTGCCACTTGTTATCAATGAACAATAGAAAATTGAAAGCCTGCATGCCACTCATAATTATGAACGGGTGGGTACAGGAGCCCCCAGTTTATTTTCCTGTTTGGTGTATGGTTTCCTGAAACCATGTTCCTTCTTCTTGTTATTTGAAGACAGGTGGTGAATAGAGTAGACTGCCCCTTTCCAGATGGCTGCGCATCAGCAATGTTCTTGCTTTGTCCAGAATCCAGATTTCTCTGCTGGTTTCAGTTGATTGCTGGCTTGTTGTACATGCAGAGTCAGGGAGGATGGAGGATTCCACCTGTTCCTCAGGCCATGTGACGTAAGTCTGAACAGGAACTGAGTGACTGCGTATGGGCACGTTCTTATAGAGCCCACCACTGCAGCAGCTGAGCGGTTTCCTGGAGCGGACCTGCTCTGACCTTCTGCACTGACAGTCTTGCGGGCCTGAATAAACTGAAAATGCTCCTTTCAGCCTTGACCTCCCAGACCTTTTTTCAAATATCCAACAAAGTTGTATTTATATTTATGGCATCAGGTCCTCCAGCCTCTTAAGAGTACATATAGGCTTACAGTGGACCAGCCACGAAGTCAGTTCCGTGACCCATATTCATTCACTGGCCCCAAATGTCGTGTATATCCATTCTCTCAATTTGAATTATAACAGCTGTAATTACTGTGTTTGGATTGTGGAAATTTCTTATTCCTGCCTCATTTTGGAAGGTTTTAGGCGTTTCAGTTTCACCCCGAGCTGGGGAGCAATGTCAACATGACCCTGAAAATGCAGCCCTTCTATAGAATTTGGTCAGATGACATGCAGTGTCAAAATTGGTTTACTGATGATGGCTTGGCTTGATCCAGGGTGTAAAGTAAACTACAAATTATTTCACTGTTTCTGAGTCTGCATAACTGACAGGATAACCAGCTAAATGCTGTAAATTTTAAATATTGGGCTCCTTCAACTCTGACAGATGATAGGAACATTTCACACATAAGATTGTACCTGTAGTGTGTTCTTCCATGCCAAATGTAATTTTGTGGGGCAAAGATAACACAAACTGTACATTTGGCCAAATTGTGAATTTTGGGGCTTATTTGCCCACCCATCCCCTCCACTCATCAGGGCCAAATTATGCATAAGAGAGTAAACTTGTGATGTGCCCTTTCATGCCCAGTTTCAGCTCGATCAGTGTCTGCTGTCACCCCTAATGCCTGTGTTGACAAATGGCTGAAAACTGCAAATTTAATGACATTTTGAACTTTGGGAGCTCCTGTACCTACCCCATAACTGATCGCAGCCAAATTGGGCACACAACCGTAATAAACCAGTAATATACTCTAATACGCCAAATTTTAACTTGACCGTTGTAAATTGTCACCATTTCAATGTAAAAAAACACAAATTTGATCAGATTTCCAATTTAGGTTTCCTGTGTACACCCAATTTGTAATTTTGAGTGGAATTCGGGCTTTTTGGTAAGAATTTTTATGGATAACAACTGACATATATGCATGCTTATACTTTTTTGTTACCGGTATATGTAATACTAGTTGAATTTACCCGCCCTCTGGGCGAGTAGTTCAGCTGTCGCTGAACCGTGACCTTGACCTTGCTAACCATACTCCTGGTGTCAACCTAAGTGCCCTTGCCAAGTTTGGTCCAGATCGGCCCAGCAATTTTCATGGCTATAAGGAACATACAGACAGACACGCAGGCACGTAGACAGACATAATGACAAATATAACATAGGTGATTTAAGGCTATTATGAGATTTGTTGTTTAGTCTGAATGTCTTACAATACATTTGGTGTGTATCATGTACAGCTTTTTTGTTAACCATATAAATGTGTATATTGGAGTACTGTAAAACCCTTAATGTTCGCGTGCCCTTTACTTCGCGACCTAGACAAAAACTCGAAATTAAAGGGCACGAATATCGATACTATACCAACTTTAATTGGTATAGTATGTTGTGTTGGATGTGTGTGGTTTAAATTCGCCAAAATAAAAGGTGCCAAAATAATTTCGCATGTTAAGTCGCGAACTTTTAGGGCAGCCAAATTACAGGGTATTATAGTATATTTTGTTAAAACATCATTTAACTTACTTGTAATTAATGCCAATGTGAATAACTTTCAATTTTCTTCAAAATGTGGTGCAACTTGATGGGGTTCTCAGATTAGAAAACAATCACATGACCCTTTTGACCAACTTTCAGTGACCTATATCTCTGTATAATTAGGTCAAATTCACTTCCAAGCAATTTGTGTATATTTTTCAATTTCCTTTAAAATAAGGTGCAGTTTGATAGTGTTTGACAGATAAGTAAAAATGACCAAAGTTGACCTACTATCTGTGACCTTTTGGCCCCTAAGCATACTCATAAGAAGACTCAAATGAATCCTTATTGTGTCAGTTCTACATATATATGCAAGAAAACTATTTCGGCTGGCTGTCTGATGTAGTTGACATCAGCCATCACACTATTACAGGCAAGTTATAGATTTCTTCGCAGCCACTTTGAATTTTGACCCCCAAAAAAATTACCCCAAGGGGGTCTTTCGGGGACTTTTCATATGCTGTTCCCCATTAAATTCTGCATCATATGAGCCATTTTCCAGCTTCATAGAAATTTCAACCGGGTCTAACCCTAAATCTGCTGGACTGAAATATCTTCGCAGTTATTGTTGTCATGTATTACGCTTACGTCACGGATTACTTCAACGTCGGTCTATCTTTGTCTGAAATAAAACGCGTTCTGGAAATCAGACATGGCATCAAGCGATCTGAAAGACAAATTCTGCGAATATTGCATTCTTGCGGCATGTTTCGTCGCAAGCAACGTAGTGATATACTGGACGTTGCCACCTTCGTCGAAGATCAGCTTAACGAATCTGGACAAATGCTTGGTTATAGGACAATGCACCTGACATGTGTGCAAAGTGGGTTAAGTGTTGCACGACACACAGTTTATTCGATAATGGAATTACTTGACCCGTCTGGACTTCACGCGAGACTTCGACGACGCTTGAGGAGACGTCGTTATTTTGTGTCCGGACCTAACCATTGTTGGCATTTGGATGGCAATGACAAGCTAAAACCTTACGGCATATGCATCCATGGCTGTATTGACGGCTATTCTCGTGAAATTGTGTGGCTGAGAGCATATAAAACTAACAATGATCCGAAAGTTATAGCTGGATATTTCTTGGAAGCTGTATGTGAGAAGAATGGATGCCCAAAAGTAATACGTGCAGATCGTGGCACTGAGAATGTTCATGTAGAAATAATGCAGCGTTTGCTACGAAGAAATCACACAGACCAATTCAGTGCAGACCGCAGCTTTCTGTATGGCCGCAGTACAAGTAACCAACGAATCGAGTTTTTCTGGGGCATTGCACGTCGACATTGTCTCCAGTTCTGGATGGATGCATTTGCATCTCTGTCGTTTGAAGGATTTTTCTGTGGTGATGATATTGACAAAGGACTGATACAGTTTTGTTTCACAACCTTAGTTCAGGTGAGGTATGATGTTGCTCGTCATCGTCATCATTATAGGTTAATGTACTTGATCCTGTGTAAGAGGCACAGCTGCAGGTGACACTTACAGATGTGTCTGAGTAACTGCATATTGCTCTGTCAGTTTCATTGCACGTCTTCACCTGCCATGTGGTGAACAAAGATTTATCACAGAGACTTGGTCTGGTTACCAGAGCGATATTGATTACGCTATGTATCCCATTTCCACCATGTTAGCGCGGTGTACGATGCCGTCATGTGTCTGTCTGTCTATCGCAAGCTGGTATTGTACCAAAACGACGAACCATACGATCACACAAACAACCACGCGATTGCCCAGGGATCCTTGTTTCTAACACCGAAGGTCTTGGCATAAATCAAATTGGGTCACCGCAAGGGGGGCGCAAAATGCAGGTAAGTAGGGTAAAGCCAGCGATATTCCACCAATAACGTGTTATTCTCGGTAATGGTGCAACATAGGGACGTGTTACTATAGAAAGCTAATAGGAACTTGTATGCTCTGTATCAAATAGTGACATTAGAAATGACCTTGGGTGACCCAACCCACCCCAATTTTTATGTTTGTGATCTTCCTTATATCTCTGTACATGGGTAGGCTATATGAAGTACTACCCTTGGGATGACATAACGCATATGGTCAGGGACATGCACTCCCTGGTGTTAGATGTTGTTACTTACATGGCTAAAGCCTGTGCTTACTCACAGTATGTCATCAAAGACACTGTCTGTATAGCTGGAAGTGGCTTTCATTTTAGCTACTGTCATGTACAAGTACTGCTTGTTGTTGCTTCATTTGCAGCGTGACCTTGATGACCTTGTAAATGTGTGGAGCGATCACCGTATACGACCTTCACATAACACTGTTGTTCCTGCTGGTCGACCAATAACGTTGTTCTTTTTTCCAGAACTGTACGGTGCAGAGGATGAACTTTGTCCAGTATCTGCAGATGATGTTGCAGCTCTTGTAGATGAATGCACGTTCGCAGACAATATTGTGTGTGACAGTGACCTCTTTGATTTGTGTCATATTATCATGGATGAAAGAAATCTCCAAATGCCTTGCACATGTAACGAAGGTGTTACATTGTACAAACTGCTAAGGCAAACTGTGCACGATCTTCTGTAGTATTGACACTGTGAACATTTCATATTGTTACGTTAATACATGGACAGTGTGGCACCAAAATGTATGTTACTCACCATAGCCTACCTCAGCCTGTTTGACATTTGAAAAAATGGACGACTTATGTCAACCATTACATCTGCGAAAAGTGGAAAAGCCTGAAAAATAACGTGAAAAATTTCTATGAGATGACCTCCCCACAATTTCGACACACAGATATAAAAATAGGTCTCGAGACCGAGACGTCTTCACTGACATTACATCCATGCTTTCAAGTATACGCCTCAATTTACACATCGAATCGCCTACTTCTAAGGGACAGGGAGAGGAAAGGGAAAGGGAGAGGAGGTAGCAAGGTATCATAAGCGTATACATGCACAAACGTTAAACCAGGAATGCTGTTCATCTTGGTAACATATTATGACAATGTGCGATTTGGTGGATCACAATATCACGTAATAGCAACCCTCTAGGTTTCTTTGGGACCAACGAGTTCTCACAACCCACGAATGGACAGCTGGGGCTATGTTACGGACAGTTGGGGGTACGGTGCTAGTTTGATATCCCACCCTTGGATTCTTTCCCACACCTTTTGGGATTGAATGGAAAATGTCCCAAAATTGTGGACCGAAAAACTACACGTGCCGACATTTGGGGTTCATGTGACCAAACGGCTCAACGTAGGGAAATGGGAAAATATAAGTGCAGATGGAGGATCATCGACCTACATTTCGGTATAAAACACGTAAGTCACCCTTAACCCAGTTTCGAGATTCTGTGGCGAGTTCGTTGGGGGGTCACTCGCCCCAGAGCCTCCATTGGTTACAATGGGAAGAGGCTGATATATTGAAGCTCACAGCTCATATGTTGGAAACGGATACGGTTGCAGCACTGAAAATTTGCATGCTGTTAGATTTGGAGCAGATCTTCCAAACTGAAATTCCCGTTTTACATAGTGCTATCCATCAACAGACAGAGTGAACTACCGTTGCTATGGAGTATCACGAATTAGCAGCCCTCTAGTTAAATGAGTTATGCGGTATTTCGACAATTTCCCTCGTCCGGCTGCACTTACTTTCGATTGTTATCCATTTGGTTTTATTAACATTGTAAAGTGCCCCCGAAATGTTACTGATGACAGCGTCACTGTAATTTTTAACATTTTTAATAATAATAATAATAATAATGGGACCTTCACAAAATACGCCTATTTTACAACTTTCTGCCGCAGAAATTCTGTTCTTAAAACAAAGGAATTATAAGTGTTCATTATATTAACAGATATGCACAATAAATCATCTACAGTGATCCCAGATTTTAAATATTTTCCACGGGAAAAACCCCGGCCCCCCGCTTCTAAGGGGGACGCTATGCGGCTTGGCCAAGGGTGCCACTGTTAAGAATGAGTATAGGCCTACAACAAAGCATTGCAGCGATTGTAGAATACATTCATTGTACGTTTTCAAGGGCACCGAAGACAAAAACGAACACCTCTTGAAGTATTCCTGCCAGTCATTTAGAAACTATTGTTGTGTATGTTCGTCCTATGAAAAAGTACATTATTTGTCCAGTCAACACAGTGCACACACATTTAAATTCTTGAAATACTTCGTAGAGAGTTAATTTTTGATTGATTGAGACTCACAGTTTTAGACCTCATTTGGCTGCAACAAATCAATATATATTATATATACACTGTGTCTCAAAAAAGTTTAAAGTATATTACTGAGTAAATATGCCATGGAAAGGTGGTTTACTTTCCCACTTCACCTGTGTAGTGTACGTACCTTACCTTGGGAAACTTTAAAACCCTGAAAATCATGAATTTAGCCTCCAATTGCACATAATGCCAATGCTAAGAAATGTGAAACCATAATTCACAAAAAAACGTTCATGTTTAATAGCCTTATTTTACTCATTTAGCATGCAATTTGCACTTTAAGAACAACGGTAATAAATATTGTTGATTCACGGAGCTGTAGCAGCGCCTTGTTGATGTCTCGCAGTCTGCAGCAGAAGGTTATTGATGCAACCATAAACGAGTGCAGAGAGACTGAGTGCAGGTGTGCGTCCAGATGGAAAACATTTTTAACACTTATTGTGAGCTTCTTATCAATCTGAAAAAGTCATTGACAAATGATGTGTGACTTATGTCGTTTATTCCCAACCAGATGTTCCTTTATGCCTGAGTTTGTGATTTTCAGGATCTTACTTTCTCAAGGTAAGGTATGTACACTAAACAGGTGAGGTGGGAAAATTAAAGCCACCTTTCGATGGCATATTTACTCAGTAATATTAGTACCAAAATTTATTGCAATCGGACAACAACTGTTAAAGCTATTGTTGGTGATTGGGTGGTATACTTTTCTTGAAACACGGTGTATATACACTATGAATCATGAAAGAACTATACTTTTGTCAAATGTTGACTGATTTTTGAAATTATTTCACCAACAGACTAAGCAGTAAATTTCTTACAAAACAGTAACTGCATTTCCAATCACACCTCAAATGCGTCGCCACTCTACCTTGTGAAATGTTTTCTGAAAAATAGCCATGTTTCAGCGGTGAGTAAGCTAACTGCCATGCAACAACTCAACCAGTTGAAAGAGTTGCTTTAAATAATTCAGTGATGTTAGCATCATCTTATTTACTGATGATAAGACACTTATAGTTGGCATAATGAAAACCCACACAATCACTGACTGGACGCATCTGCAGCAATCAAGAATAAACATGTTGCAACAAGATGCCTGCGCACATGATTAACGTTCTGTCAGTCGCTGATGACACTGGTTGGAGTCACGAGTGGTCGACAGTGCACCCGTTTGATACTTATAGGTCACTCACTGAAGGTTAATGAGGCCTACTGTTGTAACATAACGCTGTAACAACAGCGATGCTTGCCATACATCAGATGTCAAGCGATTTCTTAATCTTTCAGCATGACAGTGCCCCGATGCACAGGGCAGCTGAGGCAATCAACTTCTTTTATCCATAACTTTGCCAGCTGTTCATCATTTTGAGAAATTCTTTTAAAACAAATGTGGCTGTAAATTTGTAATGAAATAATAGTCAAAGATCCCGCCACACCTGAATAACGTTGCTCCACTACCTTGTAACGTACTGACAATCACTAGGTTACTGCGTTTTTCGGACATGGATGTTTCCGAAGGTAGTGTAGTACACATTTGAGGTGTGGTGGGATAATGTATTAACACTGCTGGAAATTTACTGCTAAGTCAGTTGTTGAATTAATTTTGACAATCGGTCAACATTTTGCATACGGGCAAGATGCAAAAAAAGGCAGCATGTCATAGCATAAGCACGACCGTTTATCACCGGTTGCCTAAACACCGATACATTGCCTCTTCACTGATAAGCTACCAATATAAACACACATGCGTTCCTATAAGGCTACTGTTGTCTATCAGGGTTCAATATCCCCACAATATAATGGTCATTTCAAAGACCGTCTTCACACATGGCTCCTTTACATTAAATTTCAATGCTTTCCAAATGCTGGAGATTGAATGATGCCATCAGACATTACTTCACAAAATTCCTCATACGAACGCACTACCGGCAGTGTGAGCACAAGTACACATGTGTTCGCTGTTGGGTATTTCTTCATATTAGCAGAGACTGAGTGATTGAAGCTCAAAGTTGGCACTAGTGGAAATCCTAGCGGCGGCTCCCTGTCGGCACCCGTAGCAAAAACAAGTATGTCTTTCGCTCCAATTCTCGAGTCAGCTTCTGCACATGCAGCACAAGTACAGCAAGTACATTCACTGCAATAGTCAGGATAACGTGCAGAACACTTTGTTTGACCCAGGGCTTAAAGTCAGGCGGTATGGGGCGGTATAGCATACCGCCTAGCCAAAATTTGAGCCATGTTCATACCGTCTACGAAAGGCGAAAGGAACGCCTTGAGAACGTACGTAGCGCGTTTTATATGCTGTCGTCATGTGTGTGTCCGTCCGTCTGTCTGTCACAAGCCTGCACTGTACCAAATGGCTACACGCGGTCCGCTTCGCGGCCCAGACCGGACAGACACACACATCCCGGTCCACTTTGTCAGTACCCCAGCCGAAGGCTGTTCGATCAGTATCTTGCTATATCTCAGAAACGGTGCAAGACAGGGACATAGTAACTATGGAAGGCTAATCGGAATTCGTATGCGCACTATCGAACGGCGCTATTTCCAGTGACCTTGGGGTAACCCCTAACTACCCCAATTGCGGGCGTCGAACTTGAAACATGGGTCATGAATAATACCCCGACCACGCTACTTTTAGGGGTGGTTTGTCATGCGAAAGCTAGGACTTGATATAGTCTATCTGTATACACAATTTGATCAATCCAGCTTCATCAATTCCAGAGATGGTTGGTGCCCACCAAAATTTAAATGGTTCACGTGACCTGACCACACCCCTTTCAGGGCGGATTTGTCATCTGTGGGCTAGGACTTGCTACGGTCAACCTGCCTACCAAATTTGAAGTCTTTATCTCTACCCACTACGAAGATACGAAAGGTGATACAAAATGTCGAAAATGGGGTGATTTGAGGTAGTTATGGGTTAGTTAGGTGACCCCGTTGGAATTTCGCCAAGATCTTTGGCGTCAGAAAACCGGAAGACCTGGGCTATACGGAGTTGTTTGCGTGATCCCACGTTTAGTCGTTTTGGTACAGTACCGGCTTGTGACAGACGGACAGACATACCGGTACTCATGACTACAGCATATACCGCGCTGCCATAGCGTCGCGCAGTAAAAACGATACAAAGGGAGGAGAAGGGAATGAAATGGATGGGATGGGGATAGGGGACGGGAAGTGAGGGGAGGGGAATGGATGGGATCGTTGTACGCCAGCTGAGGACCAACCATTTTGTAGATCGCCTGTACACGTCATCCTTTATGTGTACTATTAACGTCAAAAACTTTCTAACAAATAGATTCCATCAAACCAAGGTTGGTACCTCAGTTTCTGAAATCATCAGTTTAATCAGTGTTAAGTTCTAGGGTCAGAGCCTCAGAAGCTTAAGCATTTTCATTAAGTTATAGAGCATGCTTAAAGGGTTGTCAATGTGTTGAGCACATATGTACAAAAAAATAAGTTTTCTGAAATGAAATGCTCAACGGGAACGCAGAGTTCCCAGTAGTTCCAAGATTCTTTTAATGCAGAATAAACACAGGAAGTTATTCGTCATTTAGACAGTCACAAAGGTGCAAATTCACGCCTAAAATGCCCCAAAATACGACCCGGACTCGCTGGGGGATGTAATGAGCTCTGCCAGACCCCCTAGCCGCAATGGGGCCTACTTCTAAGGGAGAGGGAGGGGAGGAAAGGGAGGAGAAGGGAATAAAATGGAGGGGAGGGGAACGGGAAGGGAGGAATGGGGAGGTGGAAATAGGGGAGGGGAGAGAGGGAAGGGAGGGGAGAAGACCATACCGCCTCCATTTGTAAGCCACTTTAAGCCCTGGTTTGACCATAGGTAGGTGTACAATTTTGTTCATATACACAACCATACATAAAATGGCAATTTTTGTGTCTTGGTAAAAAACCGAACTAGGCCTAGTTTTTGTCTGAATAAAACCACAATGCGAGTGCGGACAATTGATTAGAAACACCGACAGTATGAATCTTAGTCAGTGCCACATGTTGGCAAACTATGTAACATTGTGTAATGTGGTGCGTCGTCCTTCTCCTTCATCATGCCCAAATTCCGCAAAACCACGCAACGTGGGTTAGCGTTTGTGCTGACGTTGTATGCCATAGCCCCCCACTAGATGCCCATTATTACCTCACCCCTCATTCCCCAACGGCTCATAGGCATAGCCAGGAATTTGGTCCAGGGGGCCTGGTCATTGAGGCCCGAAGGGCTGAGAAGCGCGGCCCGAAGGGCCGAAAGGGGTGGGGTTCTTGGGGAGGGGATATCAATAGGTCTCTTTAAAATTACTTTGAGTACTTGCTGTTATTGTTATAGGTGAAATAAACTCATTAGTTTCCTCCTAAAGTGCAATTTATCCATTTCATTTTGCCACATGTCAGCAAACAGGCTATACAAAAGGTACAGAATGACAGATATTTGTAGTTAACGTTGCTTAACTTGCATGACGTATGCTATAGTTTGTGACTTTCTATGCAGTATCCTGTGATACCTACTATACTGTCAAGTGCTACTAAACACACACTAATGGGGACCGTTCACAGACAAAGCATATTTACATAGGCCTAGCTAGTGCAGCAACTACCGGTACAAATGGAATCGCGATCAGGCCCACTCCATCAAATGATCTGTATGGTACCATTTCAAGTCGCATTCAATGCGTCATCCGTAACGACATTAACAATAGTAGGCCTAATAGTGACACATTATATAACTTAAATAGGTTTACATCCACTAGTGACCGATGATCAGTAGTGGATGTAAATCTGTATCACTTTTATAATGTGTCACTATTACGCCTACTGTTTTTTGCCTACTCTAGGATGGAGGCTATTGGTTGCGGGTACTTAGACAAAGTACAAACTTATCGACTGATGAAGGCAAAAGCTTTGAGGAAAATATAATACATGTTAACTGTAGCTGCAGCCAGGATTCTCGTGCCCCTCCCACTCCAGCCCACCACCCCCCTCCCGCCGGCTACAGGCCTGATCGCGATTAGGATTTGTCCATCACTGCTCAACGTACCTGGAAGATCCAGCAACCAGTCTCGCCAGTAGGCTAGAATCCTTGCTTCATCCGGTCGTTTAGCACTGCCTTGTGGTGACAAACTCGGCTGGAACAGAGTTGCTATGTTGCTCAAAGTCATTTCAGTATATCCCACGTGTGTGAAGGCAGCACGCCACTCGCCTTGATTACGTTGCATACACCGGAATAGACCTCCAGTTTCCAGTCCCTCTCTCAATCTATTTCACACATTTCTTCCACATTCAAAATATGTGCTGTATAATGTCAGCAATATTTTATCAGCATAAGTCACAACCAAACAACAAGTCGTTGCAGCGTGAGGCCGGTAGTAGCGGCGTATTGATGGGGCTGCGGCATGACCACTGACACTGACAGACGGATGGACAGACAGACACAATAAAGGTCGTTGGGCCGTGTACCACTGACGTGCTACTGTCCAGATAACTGTTAGTGTATCATGTTTCATTTTAAAGATGCATGTTCATGAAATCTGATTGAATTTTACCAAACTGTTTTTTGTGTGGCACAAACGGTTGCTTTTATGCTGACAGTAATTGTTGCAAAATTCCATCCTCGTCAGAAATGGCTTACAAATGTGACAATTTTTAAGCGCCCGCATACGATAGTATGGGGTCCTTTACGGAACGGTGCTGTCCTGCTGTTCGTCCGTCCGTCTGTCACCTTTTTCTGACGATCGACCGTGTGAAACACCGACGGTCGAGTGACCGGCGGACGGATCTTCACCAAACTTGCACACAACGGTCAGCAGGTGGGTCTTCATCTAGGGTGTGCTCAAGGTCAAGGTCAAAGGTCACGAGATATGGACAATTTTGTCGTCCGTCCGTCTGTCTGTCGCC
>Ga0209791_1000420_pt1 | contig 15370 bp, 17 predicted proteins | sample WorMetTyACAVOLI1_FD_187422 | JGI IMG/M metagenome (GOLD analysis project Ga0209791, IMG submission 187422) | Marine gutless worms symbiont microbial communities from Max Planck institute for Marine Microbiology, Germany - Olavius algarvensis... ... | reverse complement strand
TGCCGGCATCGGGCGTGATGGTAAATGTCTGGGAGCCGTCATAGGTCACCCCCACCGCCCCGGCCGGGCTGATCGAGCCCCCGTATTCGGCCGTGGCGATGATCACCGGCGTGTACTCGCAGTCCACATGCAGCTTGTAGGCACCGGTTTGGGCCGCATTCTTTTCTCTGACCGCAATATAATACACCCCCGGGCTGACCGTCTGAACGATCTGAAATTGCTTATCGCCCGCGCTGTCATCATCGGTGGTCAGCACGTTGCCGGATTCATCCAGCAATGTCCCGTTGGGGTCACTGCCGTCGGTGGTGTAAGCCGTCAGGATCCCGGTGCCCCAGAACACGACCTTGAAATAGTCCACATCGCCGCCGGAATTGATCTTGCCGTCGGTGCTGCTGGCGCAATCAACGGCGGTGGCCTCTTCCATTTCGTCACCGTGATCATCATCGCCGCACTCCACATGCAGGTCATAGCTGCCGGTGCCGGCGGCCGAGGCGTGGCGCACCTGCACATAATAGGTGCCGGCCGCCACCGTCTGGGAGATGTTGAAGTTGCCGTCGACCGTGTCATCCTGCGCGATTTCGACACAGCTGGCGTCATACAGATGCCCGTAGGTGTCCGTGGTCCCGGCGCTGTAAACCTTGAGCCAGGCCGGGTCCGCCAGGGTCACCGCGTAGGAATGCCACTCACCGGCCGCCGCGATTGAAGCTGCCGTTACCGTCGGCCCGGTGCTGTCACAAGTCACGGGCGTGGCCGTGTCACAGACCCCGCGCTGCACCGTGATAAAGCCTTCGTCCGGGTGCTGGGCCTTGTTGGGCCAGCGCTGGTTGTTGTAGTTGGTCTGGATCCAGGCGGCGGGGCGGACAACGTTGGATATACGAATTTCATCCAAGTGGCCGCCAAAATATCTGGTTGAATTTCCATCCTGTCTTCTCCCAATATTAATATTGCCAACCGGGTCGATCGCAGTATCGGCACCCGCAGAAGTATCTTGCGTTGCACCATCTAAAGAAAGACTGTTGGTCCCATTCCGAAGCCTTGTTACTGTGATAAAATGCCAACTGCCATCAGTTGCATTGGTGTCACCAGCAGAGACATCCGACCGCACCCCTTCATTACTCGTGCCGTTATCTCGAATGCTTCCTATTAAATCATCGGCATCAGAACCCTGGCTGTCTTCAGAAAACATGATGTTAAGGCTGGGATAAGTACCATATTCATCATGACTGTAAAGATATTGATAACCACTTCCGACGTTATCGGTTGCTTTCGCCCACATGGAAACCGTAAAGGTGTCACCATAGTCAAAATCGCTGACATCATAATAATCATTGGATTCATCAAATAATAGACTGTTGCCGATCTGACCCGTTTGTTGATAGGTCATACCGGCTTCAGTATTGCTGTTATGATTGTATTGGGTGGAATCATTCAGAGTGCCCGAGCTTTCCTTCAAATGATGCACGAGGAGAAAATTATCATCCCACACCTCGGCCGGTATTTCGGTTGGCGAATCGATGCTGCTGTTGCCGTAATACAGGTAAAATTCAGTATCTTCATCGATCTTCAACACCGGCAGCTTGACCCAGGCCGTCAGGGTTCCGGTCGTGCCGTCGTAAGATTCAACCTCATGGGACAACGGGATGGTGCCGGCCGAATCCGAGGTAAAAATGATGTCATAGCCGTTGGCATTCATCACCATCCCGCCGCTGGCCGTGGTTTTTAACTGCGGGTCGCTTTGAATGCTGACCAGAACCGGAAAATCGGCAATGTCGCTGCCAAGCGCATCGGTCACCGTGATAAAGCCGTCGTCCGGCCAATCAGCCTTGTTGGGCCACTGCTGGTTGTTGTAGTGGGTTTTAATCCAGTCGGCGGAACGGGCCACAGCGGAGATGCGCACCTCGTCGATCAGACCATCGAATGTGCGCGTATTGTAGGGGTGTTTGGAGATCTGGACCGCATTGCCGTTGGTGCTCATCGAACCCGACGGCGTGCTGATCTCGGCTTTGCTCTGCAGCTCGCCGTTGATGTAAAGATCGGGATCGTTGCCGGTACTCGAGCGATCGTAGGTCACCACAATGTATTGCCACGCATTGAGCGCGATGCTGCCCACTCGCCATATGCCCCAGGACGTCGAAAAAGTCTGCTCAAACTGGATCTTACACTCGCCGGCATCGTCATAGAGGAACAGGATTGTCTCCAGGTATTTCTCGAATATCCGGCCAAAGCCGCCTTGTCCGGCGGTCCGGGGTTTGATCCACACGGAATAGGTCAGCGTGTTGGCGCCCAGGTCTGTCAGGCTTGTGTCCACATAATCATCCACATTGTCAAAATCCAGGCTGCCGCCGATTTTGCCAGCCACCTGGTCGGCGCTGTCCATGTTGCCCGTGGTGCCGTGCACGCCATCGGCCGTGCTGTCGGGAATATCGTTGGCGCCACCCGGCATGCCCTCCATGTGCCAAACCCCCTTGTAGTCGGCATCCCACACCCCGGCGGCATTTTCCTGCGAAGCAGTAACGCTGCTGTTGCCGTAACACAGGTAAAGGACGGTGTCTTCAGAAACCTTCAGCAGGGGAACTCTGACCCAGGCCAGCAGGGTCCCGCTGGCAGCGTCATAGGATTCCACTTCATGGTCCAGCTTGGCGCCCAGCGCTGAATCCATGAAGATGATATCGTGGCCGCCGGCACTGGTGACCCGGCCGGGGCTTTTGAGATCATCACTGGTCAGGCTGACCAGCACGGGAAAATTTTCGTGGTCGCCCGAACCCGAACCTCCATCTTCGATGGTCATAAAGCCAGCCGGGTCGCTCTGGTTGTTGTAGTTGGTTTTGATCCAGTCGTCGGAGCGGGCCGTGCTGGAAATGCGGACTTCGTCGATTGAGCCATCGAAAAGTTGATCTGGGGGACCAAATGCCGATATTCTTGCGCCGATGAGCATATCGTGACTATTATTGTGGTTGATGACGGTACTCGTAGAAGCGGTATCTACAGATTGCGCATCAATATACAGAGCATAATTAGTACCTGAACGTGTAACAGCTACATGAGTCCATGAATTTTCCGTCAATCGATTAGGAGATCTTAGATTATAGCTGCCAGTCCAAAGACTATCGCTATTATTGAAATTTGATATCATAAATAAAAGATAATCATTGGTATCTAAAAACCACCTAAACTGGTAATTGGCCTCTCCTTCTCTTTCCTTGCCAATGACAAATCTCTCACCGCTACCAACATTTGGTTTAATCCATGCGTTAAGTGTAAAATCTGCGGCGAGTAAATCAACATCTGACAAATTTACATAATCATCATTCCCATCAAAATCCTGCCCATCGGCAATCTTGCCGTTTGCTTCCACATTTTCATTTTGACTGCCATCGTTGCCATTCGAGGTGGAGTCGTCATGTGTGCCTGATGTCTGCTCATCAGTTACGTCTTCTTCCAGATGCCAAACGCCTTTATAGTTGGCGTCCCAGACCCCGGGCACGTCTTCCTGGGAAGAGCTGATGGAGCTGTTGCCGTAGGCCAGGTAAAATACGGTATCTTGCGTGGCCTTGAGGCTCGGAATACGCACCCAGGCCACCAGCGTCCCCGTGGTGCCGTCGTAGGATTCGACTTCGTGGTCCAGTTGGCTGCTCAAGGTTTGATCATAGAATATGATATCGTCGCCCTGGCTGTCGGTCACCTCACCGCCCTGGGCCGTGGTTCTTAATCCGGCGTCACCACTGATGCTTACCAGCACGGGGAAGTCGGTTAAATCAGTCGACCCGCTGACATTGGCATTATTCACGGTGATTTTCTTAACGGCGCTAAAGCCGGCCGGCGGCGCGTCCGTTCCACCGACCCGGGCAGCGTCGATGGTGATCTTTTTCATATAGTCATAGCCGTAGGGTATGCCGAATACCCGGGTATGATCGACGGTGATCTTCTTATTGAAATTATATTGCGCATGGGCTGCAGACCCTATGGTGAGCAAGGCAATCGCGCTAATCAAGACAATCTGCAATATCTTGTGGATCTTTTTCATTTTGACAACTCCTCTAATTGGATTAAATTTTAAAGTTCGCTTTTATGGATTGCAAATTGAATGCCAACTTGTGCGGGAATAGTCTATTAACTCCAAGATGGCTTACTTGCTGATATTATAGAAAAAGGTGATAACACCCCAATCCGGCAATATTCCCGGGCAGGGAAAAGCATTAAAAAAGTTTATAAAAACTTTTAAGGGTCTGAGAGGGGGATTGAGGAATTCAGGGATTTGGGAATTGAGGGATTGGGGAATTCGGCCTGCGACAAGCTCAGGCGGGCGGAATGCGGCCTCCGGCCAGTAGGGGCCAACGCCCCGGAGGGAAGGTGGAAAAAAAAGAAGTGCGAAGGGCTGGGATTTTGTTGAGTTTACAAGGGAATAAATATTCGGTATTTTACCTTTCGGGTAGATCCTGTATTGATTAACTTCACTTAAAAAATAACGGATACCTGAATTTTTACCAGAAAACTTAGCACCGGTGAGATCACCAATATACACCAGTATTCACTGCCGCTAAGAATACGCGCTAATTCCAGGTATTAAGTGATTGAAAACCTGAATTTAATCTGATAGCATGATGTTTATTTAGCCGAGTGAATGACCAGGAAAAGTTCAAGTTACCGAGGCCAGTAAAATGTCATCTATCCTAAAACTTGAAGACGACGACCAAGAGCGCGAACTCGAATTTGAGCTGGAGTATCAGCTTTCCCTAACGGTGGAGCAGCGTTTCCGGATGATGTTTCAAAAATCAATGGAAATGGCTGAAATGTTAGTTAGAAATGGACATCGAAAGCCTTTTGAAATCATTAAACGGCAATGACGTAGAGTACGTAGTTATTGGGGCCACCGCTTTCCCGGTACATAGTGCTGATGTTCTCATCGATGTATTAAAATCGGAGGTTTTGCGCTTGCTAAATGTGATGCGATTTTGACGCGCGATCGCGGTATCTACAAAAAATATTTTCCAGAACTTAAGAACTATAAGCCGGCATAAATTGAAGATTGTCCGCATCCAGTGGAAAGATTTATGGTCCACCGAAGGCGAACTTTAAATATTCTCTATTCAGTTCCTTCCCCAATCCCCCAATCCCTGAATTCCTGAATCCCTGAATCCCCCAATCCCCCAATCCCTGAATCCCTGAATTCCCAAATCCCCCAATCCCTGAATTCCCCAATCCCCCAATCCCTGAATTCCTGAATTCCCAAATCCCCCAATCCCTGAATCCCTCAATTCAAAAAGGCAGGGCCGTAACCGGCCCTGCCTTGGTTGCTAGATCAAGTCGCCTACCATCTCCATCTCTTATAGCGTGCATGGATTGGTTGTGATTCGCAGTCCAGCGTGGCCTTAAATGCTTCAATCATATCCGCCAATTCGGCAGCAGACTCGCCCACCACAAAGTCTTTGGGCCGGCTGACGCCGTCGCAGCGCCGATATACGCGTTTTAGCAGAGAACACGCCTTGCGGGTGCGATCCCGCTCAACCGCCTTAACCGCAGAGGAAAGCGTCTTTCTGGTCAGCCACAGGCGGATCTTGCCATACCATCTGTGACGGCTGTTGCCTTGCAGCGTGCCGGCGGCCACCGCATCATCAAAAAACTGCAGCAGGCTGTCGCCCGTGAGCTCCGGCTCCTCCGCCGGCTCGGCCGCTGCAAACCGGATGTCGTCGATTCCAATCAAGTCCGAGGTAGCGGTCGTATCGGCCGTCAAGACCAGCGATGCAATATCGCCGTCCGAACTGGTCACGCCCATAAAATACTGCTTATCGGTCTGGAAGTTAAACTGGACCGAACTGTAGCTTCCCAGCAGGCTGCCATCGGCCGCGTAGGCCGAAATCGTCAAGGGCGCCATGCCCCAGGGATCGAAATAATCGATCACGAACAGCCCGGCACCATAAACCGGGGTCGTGAACGTCAGGGTTAAACTGACCGGGCCCCCTTCAACCAGAAGGTAATTGGAGGCCGCGTGCAGCCCTTCGCCCTCGGACACCGGCTCCGACCAGGCATTGCCCTGCCCCGGACCCTGTCCGTTTACCACCGCACTGTCAGCCGGCTCAATGGCCATCGTCAGCCCCTCGGCCGACTCGCTTTCAAAATTGAAATCGGTGTTGACAATTCCGCCCAGGACCTCCACATCGGCTTGCCAGTTAATGGAATTGGTCTCCGGATTGTCAACGTAGCCTGTCACATCAGCTACCGCCGGCGCCCCGGCGCCTGCCACCAATACGAACGCACTAAACAACACCAACAATTTTTTCATTTCAACCCCCCTTTTGTTAAGGTTAATCAAATTCTTTTTTTTTTGCAGTTGAGCTTATCGATTGTAAAATATGGCAATGAGACGCGTGGTGGAAATCGCGATTTTGACTTGTTCAGGTGAAGCATTGGGCCACCTCCGGCGTCAACAGTTAGACGTTGCAAGATCAGCCTCCCTAAAGGGCTGATCCGCCCGGCGACCCCGCTGCCATATTCCGTGGTCACGGAACTTAGGCCGGTGGCTTTGCGGACCGCACTTTCGTGCGGATTGCCTTTTTCAAGCGGAAAACATAAAAAAATTCAGTTTCGGCCGGCATCACAATTCCCGGCCTTATGTTTTAAGATTATAGAAGCAAAAAGTGTGCACAACATATAAAAAAATGACAAACTATTAGTAAAACATTATAATTTCAATGAATTAAAAAAAATTCCGGCAAACTGATCTTTAAAATTATCGGTTCCCAATTGAAGATCGCCATAAAAGTTTTTAATACTTTTATAAAAATAATTTAGGGGTTGAGGGATTCAGGAATTGAGGGATTCAGGGATTGAGGGATTTGGGAATTGAGGGATTCAGGGATTGAAGAATTCAGGGATCTGGGGATTGAGGGATTAAGCATGGAATACTTCCGATTTTAATTCCTCGCGGGATTTCTACAAGTTATTGGAATTATAATTCTTTTGGTGGCCGTTTTCTTCTGAAAGCCTCCTGGAATTATGGAAAATTGGAATGCTGGAATACTGGGCATGAAAAGCGGAAAACACCATTTTATTCAAATAATGTTGAATCTAGATTTTTTGATGATGTTCGCTTTGATTCTGTATTTCCTTAAACCCATCATTCCTCTATCCCAGAATCCACTATTCCAGTATTCCAGTATTCCAATTGTGAGCGAAGCGAACTAAGTTCTTCTTTACCTTATTCCATTCCGACTAGTCCAAGTCCGGGGCTGCCCTACTTGATCAGCCAGAGGGAGATAATTTCCCGTTCTGAATTGATTAGATAGGCCACGAGATTCCCCTCAGCGAAATCGCCAATTGTGGCCACTGGGCTGCCTAGCGTTGCATAGGTTACCGAAGGCGAAACCCTTAACAACGAGTCGTCGATCACCACCTCTAAGGTTTCGATCCGGTTGATATACCCATACCCGTCAAATTCTTGGGGATAATATTCGGGCAGGATCCATTCTCCTTTAACTTTTCTGTCGGCACCGTTCACACTGGCCGGCATGCAGATGCCGGCAATGATTAGGGCCAATCCAAGGCATACAATAATCCGCTTGATCCTGTGATAACAAATTTTTTTGTTTTTTTTCATGCTATCTACTGCTCCTTTCATATTACTTCAGCTCACGGCTCTTAACCCTGCGCCCATTGAAATGATGACGTTCGAGCCGGCTTAAAAAACCGCCCGAAAGCCGAGCCTTACCTCGGCCACACCTCTTTTCTGACAGCGCCCGTAAACTGAAATATCATGCATCTTGGATTTGCTGACGTCCAGGGAACTGCCGGCAGAAACACCTTCGAAAGCCGCTATAAACCTGGCATCCGCATCAATAGCGCATGCTTGTGGTTGGCTCACTTCGGTGCCTGCCCAGTAATTATCAATGGTGGTCCCGTTGAGGGCACCGGGTGTCAGCTCCATCCAGGAAGGACCGCTGGTCGCCGTGACCGTATTACTCTCCAGCCAGTCGACAGCTTCCATGGCGGCCCCCTCTGCCAGGTAGAAATTGCGCTGATAAATGAACTCGGCGCCGGCCATCTCGACCTCGGTGCTGGCGGTATAAACAGAAGCCAGTCCGATTATGGTCAACAATGTCAGCACCATCAGGGTAAAAATGATCACGGAGCCTTTTTCATTCATCGACGGGGAAGATAGTTTATTCATGATTTATTCGTCCTTTTCTTTTTCTTCCAGCGACTCCTTGATTTGGGAGTCATTTCTTCAGTTTTGACGGCAACGCGCGGATCGTATTATCTAGCGCAATCAAATACCTATGTTGCGGCATCTCACCTCGGTGGCATAAGTTCGTGCCACCGTGTTGCCTCTACCTGCCGGTTCCCGCACGGTCAGTGTGATTTGAACCGTTCGGATGGCATCCCTTTGAATCGCATCGAGCGGCTCGGACAGGATCGAATTATCTTCAGCCAGATACGTAAACGTAAGACCCGGACCGTTGGTAATGTCCACATTCTCGACTAAAGGTACCGCATCGAGGCTGGACAGCAGCTCGTCGCCATTGAGGAAAAAAGTGATGGCCTCGCTCGGTCCTGGGATGCCGCCGCTTAGATCGAGATCTGCTGCAAAGGTTATGCTGGTGCTGGTTGCCGCAGTAATGCCGAAGTTACCGGATTGTGTCGGGTCAAGTCCGGCCATCCGTATGCCTTGGGCCATAAAATCAACCCCGCTCCGCGCGACCTGTTGGACATCGGCGGCTACATTCTGTCTGGTATAGGATTTGTTGAGGGTCGTAAAGAGACTCACAACCGCAGCAAGCACAATCAAGGCGACGGCCATTGCCACCAGCAGCTCGATCAGGGTAAATCCCCCTGGTTCGGTTGCGGCCGAATTCGGCGCCTTTTTAGATTTTGAAAACATGGCCTTAAGGCTCTTTGCGTTCATCATTTACGATCCTCTGTTCAGCGTTGTCAAAACCACGCTTCGACTTTGGCCTTTGCGAGTCCAGCTGACGGTCACCTGGATTTGCTGGGAGTCGCCAACCGAAGATATGCTGCAATCACGCGTATAGATACCGCCCGGGTTTCCCTCGACGTCAATACCGGTTTCGGTTTCAGCGCCGATCGGCAGGGAACCTGCGTCTGCTTCGCGTTTTTTTTCCTCTATCTTGGACCGGGCCAGCATGGTGGCCTGGGTAAGGATATTGCCAGTGGCATTATTGCGGGTCGTAGACAGTATCAACGTCCCCACAGCCAGAATACCAACCGAAAATATCGACATGGCGATCAGTATTTCTATCAGTGTAAAGCCCTGGTTGATGCCTGGTAAAATGGGTTTCAATTTAAATATTTTCATCGATACGCTCCGCATCAGTCGGTTACCTATTCCTGCCTTATTTGCCCGAGGGGATTGATACTGATTATTCTCTGCTCGCCGTTTGAATCCTGCAAAACAAGTGTGCCGTCATCCGGACATCGCCCCCGGGCGTCAAACTGGGTCTTTAACTGGTTCAAATCGTCGGGATCAACAGGAATCGTACTTGCGCCCAGATTGAATACGACTCCGGCCGACAGCTGCCGGGAACGGACGGTGGTGGCCCCTACGGTGGTGCCCACTATTGTGTATCCGTTGCTGTCAAAAACGATCTCTCGCGGGCCATGTTCACGGATGGCTTGCATTTTGGCCCATTGCAGATCACCTCTAAGGTTCGCAAAGGTCCCCCTGAGTTTGGCCCGCTCACGCCAGCCGATCATATTGGGCACGGCAATCGCCGATAAAACCACCATGATGGCGATCGCTACCATGACCTCCATGAGTGTGAATCCGACATTGTTACGCTTCATTTCAACCTCTTGGCTGTTGTCCCACGAATTTGGACCTGTCCGCCCCGGCCCTGGGGTGCGCTTTCTGCATCTGTTTATTCCGCCTGCTCGCATGAATGGCATCGGCTGCGAATTTAAATCTAAGGATAGCATCGGCATTTTTCTAAGTATACTTTAGCCGAAACTAAGCGGTTTTTGACTTGATCGGAAATGATACAAATACCGTGCCAATAAACCAATAAAAATAAGGGCAATCTGAATCCGGAACCGGTTGAACGGATTTACGAATAAAACTATTTGAAATAACTTAGTATAGTTAACAATTCGGTAATTTATCGAGGGGAGTTGACATGCAAGGTGGGATGCCCGGGGCCATTTTGAGTAACCGGATCGGGGTTGATTGACCAGGATCTATAAAATTATTTTAGAGAGTATTAAAATATTTGTGACCTATACCTTACGCCTTTAATCCCATACCTCAATCCCTGCCTCTGCTTGGCCGCCTTACGCCGTCATCTTCACCAGCCAAAATAGGGGAAGTTATAATTTTATGGGCATTCCTCATTTGCCTGGCAGTCCTGATGAATTCAGAAAATCTTCCAAACTGACGTTTAGGTGAAGATTTCTGATCCTTAATTCCTCAACAAATTGCCAGGGATTCCACTTGAGAGCCCGGCAGGCTTCCATTTGGCTCAATTCTCCGCCATCATATTTTAACAATACTCTTTCCTGCTTGTCTATTGAAAATCCTTTTTTAAGGATTTCCCTCAGGTAAACAGATCGATCTAATTTGGCCTCATGAACATACTGCTCTATCTCACCCAATAGATCTTCTGGTATCCTTATGGTTGTTGGCTTTGTCATTTCTTTTCCTCAGTCAAGGTAAGCAATGCACTGGCAATAATATCAGGAGTATATCTTCCGATAATACCCAGTTTTTCAATTGCCGGTTTAGCATGTCGAGAAGATATTTTTTTTAGTCGGAACAATTCAATGACAATACGAGGTGTAACGATAAATGAGATCTTAAAAAATTTTGCTGCCTTGATCGCCTTGCCATCATCCGTAGCAAACAATGAATCCTTCAACTCTCGGGTCAAAAAAAGCGCATCCTTTTCCCCCTGATCCAGAGTCACAGGTAGTTGCAGTTTGACTTTTTTCGGGTTTTGCTCTTTTATCTTCTCATTGGAGAGAAGCTCTGCAATGAGTGCGGCGTCCGGGTACCTATTTATCATTTCTTCTGAAGCCACTTCCGCTAATACGGATGATGGAGCAATAATCTCATATGTATCACAAAATGTTTCAATCAAACCGCATTTCGCTAACAATATCAATGCGCTGCTATCAGTCACAATCTTGACCATAGAAAAGGCACCTCGTGCGTGTACATTATGGTGAAATCGTATACCATGCATGCCTGGTTGTCAAGATTGAGTGATATGTAAAGATCCGGGTCCAGAGGGCCCGGCTTTGATTTCACCCCGGAGGGGTGGAGTTTACCTTAGACTCCTAATGGAATGATGGAATGGTGGAAAAATGGAATATTGGCAATCAGAAATGGATGAAGGTCTGATTTTATCTTCTGATCCGTGCCATCTTTATAAAATCAGATCCCAATCCGCTAAAAATTGTCTGGTATCGTCAAAGAAGGAAACTGTATTTCCTTGCTCCATGGATGACTCGTCGAAACTGAATGGTTTTGGTTTTCACCACGTAAAACACAAGATACCTGTCAATTATCAGCATTCGGTATCCAAGTTTCTTTAGTCGATCATCCCTTGGGATTACGCCAATTTCCGGATTTAGGGCCAATTGGGAAATCGAGTGATCAAATTTTTCAAGTAATGAAAGAGCAGCCGATGGATTATCTTTCAAGATGTAATCAAAAATATCATCCAAATCATTTTCCGCTGTAGACAAGTATCGGATTTTAAAAAGACCACTCATTTTATTTTGTCTCTTAGTTTCTTCATTAGCTTTTCATGCGTGATTCCCCGCTTGCCACTAGCATCTAAAACTTCGGCCTCTCCAAGCTTTTGATACAATTCGATCAAGCTTTCAAGGCGCTCATAATGTGCTTGACTCATAACCACCATGTCACCTATCCCGTTTCTCGTTATAAAAACAGGTTGATCCTCACTGTGGCAGAGATTGGAAATTTCCACCGCACGATTGCGTAAATCGGATATCGGTCTAATAAACGGCATAGTTTCTCCTTATCATTATTTTGATAATATATTATCAAAATAATGATATTGTCAAGGTCATTAAATGTTCAATGCGGTTCAAAGGGCGGTGAGTTATGCGGATACGATTCTTGTCGACCACACAGATTTTATCGCCGCCAACCTGGCAATTGATCTCCCATCTTCCTTATATTACCGAATTTCGCATTCGACTAGGCTGAGCTCGTCGCATGCCGAATTCCTCAATTCTTCATGCCGAGCAGCCCACGGCTCGGCTGAGCTCGCCGAAGTCCGTGGCTGCCGGAATAAGCCCGGCACTTTAAAATTGATTCCAGTATCCCCTGCCGGGAAATCGTTTGGCTTAATACTTATTGACATCTAAAATCATTTACGTTATAAAATAATAAACAAAATCGTTTATTATTTTTAATCGTGAAATGCAATGGCTAATAATAACATAGCAAAATTGCTGTCCGTCGAAAGCCCGTTTTTAACGCTTTCATCTCTTCAGGCCTTGTTTAATTTGACCAGGGAAAGCGCGCGGACGTCTGCATCAAGACTTGTTAAAAAAGGTATTCTGATGCGTATCTGCCGTAATCTATATGTTGTTGCAGGCAGAAAATACTCTACTTTTTCCCTGGCAAATGCTCTATGCCAGCCATCGATTATTTCCCTGGAAACAGCTCTGAACTATTGGGGATTGATTGTCCAAGTCCCCCAGGTTAATTTCTCGGTATCTTTGGGAAGCAATCAATTCGATATCGACAACACCCAATTTGTATATCGTCGTATTGCACCGTCGCTTTTTCAATTCGGACAGAAAAAAATGGAAGACTTTTATATTGCAGAACCGGAGAAAGCTTTTTTGGACACGGTCTACATGAAAAGTAAAGGATTAGTGGAGTTATTGCCTGAAGATGTCGACATGGATAAGCTCGATGATGACATAATCAATTTTTACACCCGGCGCTATCCCGCAGTTGTCAAAAAATTGGTTTGCGACTTTAAAGACTATAGCTATGAAGCCAAGTAAACAAGATTTCTTCAACCAGTACCGGGAGAATATTATCATTACGGTCGTTCAAGCCATTGCCAAATCAAAAGCTGGTGCGCATATCGCTTTTAAAGGCGGGACAGCCTTGAAACTTTTCTATGGGCTGCCGCGTTACTCCGAAGACGTTGATTTTGATATGCTTCGAGGTTGCTCCGGTGATGAACTGATGAAAATTCTTGACAGACTTTTTAAAAGGCAAAAGTGGGAAATTACTGATCAAGCGCTCAAATACTACACGCTCCTGTTCGAGTTAAGGTTTGGCGGCATCGATAGAAATTTTCGGTTGAAAATTGAAATTTCAACCAGAAAGAAGAATTTTAATACCAGTATCCTGTCTCTCAGAGGCGTGCCGGTCGTCACCCTCGAGCCTTCTTTTTTAATGACCGAAAAGCTAATGTCGTTTCTTGAGAGGAATGCGGGCCGGGATATTTTTGATGCCTGGTTCATCCTGAATGGCGCATATCAGCTAAACCAACTAATGATTGAAGATGCATTTGGGGGCGAACGAAAATTTTTAGAATCTATTTTGAGAAAAATTGAAAAGGCAGATCAGAAAGCCATATCCCGTGATACCGGCAAACTGCTGGGACCTGACCTCAGGAACTGGATAAAAACCTCCTTTCTATCAGACTTTAAAATGCTCATCGAAAGAAAAATAGAAGCTTGTTTGTGATCCGGCCTCTCGACAATCGACGCAGGGCAGCCCACGGCTCGACTGAGCTCGCCGAAGTCCGTGGCTGGCGAATTTCGGCACGAAGGTCGACTCTACATCTCAATCACCCAATCCCTAAATCCCAAATCCCGACCAAGCCGGAATTGAATTCATTTGGCGCAAGGACGCCAAGAAATAATTAATGCTCTCCCTTTGAGGGCTTTGCGGCTTTGCGAGAAACTTATATACTGGTGCAGGCAGAGAGTTAGGAACAAACGAAGCAGACTCGTTATTGTCAAAAAAATCATCTAAATCCTTTTCTGCGGTAGATAGATATCGGATATTTTCTGAAAGAAAATGATTGAAAATTAACTTTTATGCGCTTGCGCTTTCATGTACATACGCAGAACTGCATTTATTCGGGTTTGATATCCCGCTCCCTGCGATTTAAACCACTCTAAAACATCCGGATCAATCCGGATTGATATGAGAGATTTTGCTTTCGGCAAACGCAACTTTCCATCTTTAAAAAATTCTTCATTAAGCGGTGGAATATCGGAGTAGTCGATCTCCGAATCTGGCATATCAGCTAACTTATCCCAATCCGTTTTGGATTTGTTTTGCGAATTTTTTACTTTCATACTTATTTGCCTTTCTTGCTGAAATTATGTGGATGGTATTTTCATCTTTTTCAATGAAGACGACAACTGCGATAATGTTATTTAGAAATCCCATACCGACCCATCGGACTTCGCCGTAGTCTAGACGGTCATCTATATTTACAATCATGGGACCATCGAATATTTGTGGAACATCATGAAAATCTATCTTGTGCTTACGAATGTTGATCTCATTTTTTTCTTTGTTCCATTCGAAATTCATAGCACTAATATATATACATTTTGTAAATACGTCAACACGTATTATCAGCCCTCTTTACGCATGAAAATCAATTAACAATCCCAGGATAAATGTTCATTATTTCGTAAGCCTTCAATTCTAAACCGCCTTCCATCCGTCAATTCTTCCATTTTTCTCCTTGCGCAACTCTGCTGCGCTGCAGTCTGGTTATATCGGACGACCGCGGTCCGATTTCCGATTCCTTCAATCACTTAACCCCTAAATCCATAAATTCCCTTACCATACGCCTTAAACCCTATACCTTTTCTTTCCCACAATTCCTGAATCCCTAAATTCCAAACCTAAATCCCTCAATTCCTTTGTGTTCCAAATTCTTTGTATGTGATTTGTTTCTAATCTGCGGGGTGCATCTGATTTACTATAGCGGCAGATAAATTGCAAAGTCTTCCAGGTCCTCAGCCTCTCCGGCTTTTGCTATTGTTTCCAGATCATGATGTGTTCAATCCCTCTTAAACCAGCGGGTTTTCCCGCCATGACCATTGGGTTTAAAACTGTTCTTTCAAGCAGATCTTTATCTCTCATATCCACGTCCTCCAAATTATTAGTGCAAAATGAGTATAATGTCGTTTGAGAAGAAACCAAAACCGACTCTTTAGGTCAATGATTGGTCGGTTTTTATCAATTCCAAAATCCTCAATCAAAACCCCTTGCCCTATGCGCTTTGCCCTATGCATTTTCCTTTTATCTTTAACGATTATTGGATAATTCATTCTTTCGATTTTAAAGGAAATCGAAATCTTTTCTCCCCCTTGTCAACGCCGGTCTTTACATAATCGACAA
>Ga0209791_1000411_pt1 | contig 15756 bp, 13 predicted proteins | sample WorMetTyACAVOLI1_FD_187422 | JGI IMG/M metagenome (GOLD analysis project Ga0209791, IMG submission 187422) | Marine gutless worms symbiont microbial communities from Max Planck institute for Marine Microbiology, Germany - Olavius algarvensis... ... | reverse complement strand
TTCATCCAATATTATGTTAACAGCTGAATTGAAGTTAGAGCGTGATTTGCTTCCATCTAATTGAAATTATGGGCAAATCTATATTTATCAAGAAAATGCAATATTTAAACGTATTATCAATAGGATAGAAAAACTCACAACATAATAGCAGTTATCGGCAATTGCGTCCCACTTGCGTTAAGTTGGAGCCATACCGCATGATTTTCCAATTCAAACTCGTTTTGTTTTGCCTTTTGAGTGCACTACCTTTACTTGATCAATTGAAGGGTCCTTATCAGCCTGGTATATATTATAGCTCATGAATGGGGCCATAATAAGCCAATCTACTGGAGATTTGATAGCATCTTTGGGGCATTTCATCTCGCAATACAAACAGAATAGACAATTCCTGCCCCACCGTGGTATTCCATTTTTATCGAGATGAATATTGTTGTTCGGACATATTTCAATGCAAATTTTGCAGGAATTGCATTCTTGAGCATCAGCTTTGAAAAAATAACTGTAGACATAATTAGTCAGGAATTTTTTTGTGATCAGGTTTTCAATGGTATAGACGATTCCAGGTCCAGAATCCATGTCGGGCTTAATATAATTGTTATCAGAAAAATTGGCTGCGATTTCTCGCCCAAAGTTGTTTGCCATTTCCAATTCATTGCTATTTGGGTTGTCCGGTGAGAATAGATAACCGCGTTGTAGATACCCAACCCAAAAATCAGCCCCTTTGAACTTAGCATAGCCTATCTCTTTGGCTCCTTTGATGGTAAGAAGGTTTCTTATAACATTGCCTGTTTTTCCGGGTATAGTTCCATGCATTACAAAGGCAAAAGCGGGGAGTCCATCAAGGTTAGGTAGGCTTTTAATAAATTCAACCACGCAAAATGGCGGACGGAAAATATACGCTGGTGAACCAATACCGATTAAGTCATAAGAATTGATGTCAAAAAGCGGCCCTTCAGTAATATCGTACAAATCGACTTGGAATTGTTCACCATTTAATCCCTTTAAAATTTGTTCACTAACAGACCGGGTGGTTCCCCCCTGAGAGAAATATGCTATCAGAGCTTTTTTCATATTGTTTCTCCTTTTGCTGCTTTTTCCTTCTTCCGAAAAAATTGTGATTGTATGAATTCTTGAATTTTATTGGAATTCAGACATTCAAATTAGTATATTTCCATGATAGTCCCTGTAAAGGTTTAAATAAATTAAAACTTCGGAATCTTTCCTTTTGGTGAAGGAAATTTACCCAAATGCCACTTCTACTATTGTAAAGTCATCCTCTAAATTGGATGAGTTCCCAATTTTTTTTGCATGTCGGTAAAGATGATCTAATCTCGACTGACCGCTATTTTCGGCTTTGTGCATGAACTCAACAAATTCCTGAAATCGCCACATTGAACCATCAGACCTTTCAACTTCATATACCCCATCAGAAAAAATATATAATCTGCTCGGTTTATCGATTTTGCATTCACTTTTTTCGCAGGTAATGTCTGAAAGTCCGCCTATGACGTTGTTTGGTGTCCTTAATAATTTAGATTCTGAATCTCCTGAAATATCGTCACACAACAATAGTGCAGGGGGATGGCCACCACTGGCATAGGTAATCTCACGGGTGCTTTTGTTATAAACGCCATACCAAATAGTGAAGAACATATCGTTATTATCTTCGCCGGGAAATGCCATATTCAGAGATTCTAAGACTTGCTTAGCATCTTTGAAATCAGTATCCGGCAATGTTTGTGAACGTAAAGTATTCATTACCGAGACTGAAAGCAAAGCGGCACCGACACCATGACCGGAAACATCAAGCAAATATATGGCAAAATGATCCGCGTCGATCCAGTGATACCCAAAAGCATCGCCTCCCAGTGATGTTGAGGGAACGAATCTCCAATCTGTTTGTACGGGACCTTTGTTTAGTGGCTCTGGCAACATACTTTTAACGTAATCAGCAGCTTCGGCCAGCTCTTTATTTAGTTGGGTTAAAATTTCATTGCGCTCAGTTAAAGCCGCGTTCGTTTTTTGGTGCTCCTTTTCTAATTTTGTCTCCGCTTCAATCACTGCTGCCCGATACTGGAATGCAAAATATGATAAACAAAAACAAAAGGTGAATATATTCACGTAATTGAAAACCTTTATTAATATCGGATCAATTGAAATCAGAGGGATAGCAGTTTGAAAATAGTAACTCATGAAGCCGTATATAACGCAGTTAATGGCAGAGGAAAAAACTTTTATTCCTGTAGAAAAGGAGCTTAGAAAAGCTCCCAGTGGGAAAAGGAAAATATAATAGGGGAATCCTGCATCCCAACCAATTATAAGAGTTGCTAACCAGGCGTGTAAAACAACTTCGATATTCCCCAATAGCAGAGCTGTTTTCAAATAGCCTTTGAGATTAAAATAAAGGGCCAACGCCCACATAATTGTACTTGCGATGTTAAACAAAGCTAAGGATGGTAAACCTACCAGAGCGAACATAGGAATAAACAGGAAGAAGTGAGCTATTCCAGCTAATAGGGAAGCATAATTCATGAAAACCCAATATCGAAATTGGTTGGCTGGAATAATTGATGGCTGTTCATGAAAACGTTGTAGCATCTTTTTATTAAGTCGCATCCCTCATCCTCCTAAACTGTTCGGCTATGATTGTGCTGCTTCTCTGTTATAAATTTCATTTCGGAACGTCTATATTATAAAATTATGCAGGAGCTTGTTTGTTACAACGGCGAAACATCGGTTACAGGAAATACTATAAACCTTATTTGTTTTGCATTCTTTGATTATATTTACCTAAAATCCAAGTATCAGCATCTACCGATATAGAGACTATATATCATTGAGGGAAATTTATGATCTTTGCTGATTCTAACAGCAATTTGAGCCTTGACGAAATGTCATATAGCTTGCCTTATGGAATCAAGCCAAATTCCATGTTTCTTCCGAATATCCCAAAACACAAAACCCCACCTCTCATTGAGAAATGGGGTCTGTTTCAGAACATACGCCCTCCGTTATGGTTGAACGGTTATTCTTTGGGTTGCTTTTCTTCCAAGTGTCCGTGTTCTTTGAGCCATTGAGTTATGATCAGACGAACCAAGTTCGATAATGGGCGCTGATCATTGTGGGCAATTTCGTCCAGTTTTTTCTTTATTTCATCTGGTATTCTAATTGTAACCAATTCCATACACACCTTATATAAATAATTCGTTTGACAAACAAGGTATACTTAGTGTACATAATATTACAATCGCTTACAATTTTAAAATCCCCCAAACACAGGACAATGAAAACTCAAATCAATCAAATACCCTCAGGTCCCGTATCCGCTAGATGCGGGCGGTTACTATCCTGTAACCGTGGAGCCTGGGGGTTTTTATTTTGGTATTCGATGGCAAATAAATAGTTACCCAGACAGCCACAAACAAATCATATTGCCCGGAATAGAGGGCAGGTGTTGACAATGAAAATCGATGAATTTTACGAAGCTTCGGCAAAGCTATCCGAGATTATGGGCACGCTCGAAGATCTGGAAACAACCTTGATTTCCAAATTCGGCGATCGGTGCTATTCCGCGGTATGGGTTCGGCTGACGAGCTGCTACCTGGTTTTAAGCAGCCTGCATCTCACACAGGAGTACAATCAGCGCTTTGGCAACGACCAGGGCGACTGGTCTCTGACGGAATAACGCCTAAAGCCGGGATTCCGTCTCTCACAGGCCGGCGTCCCTGAATACGGCCGTCTGAGAGCCATAAATTCAAACGATCTCAATTTTTGAATAGGAAGGTCGGTACGGGAAATAAGTAACTATGGCGATTATCAAATAACCATCAAATGACTATCAAATAAAAAACCACGGGATAGGCACTGCAGGCTGAACGGCGGTGACCCTGGCCGTCTTCCCATGGCTAACTTCAGGGAGAAAGTGAGGGGCTTTTATGGGGGCGGAATCAAGCTACTAATCAAATTTCAAGAACGGTTCCCGAGTATATTCGTTTTCAGTTAGTTTTTCAAACTCCTCATCCGAAAGATCACCAGGGTGCCACTCATATGAACTGCATGCTCCTGAATTATTTATTGGTAAATTAGCATGCAGTGCAGGGGGCGCCTCTCCTATGCACTCGCTAAAGTGAGCAATCGTTGGACCATCTACCTTTTCACCAACCTCCAAAATGGCATCAAGAAATATGGATAATTTTGGTTGCTGAAGGAAATCTTCCTCTTTTCTGGTTTCGGCAATATGTTGTTCGAATTGTTCAACAGCCTTTTGGGCATCTTCGGCATGCACAATACATTCAAAGCCCCCATAGCAGGCCTGACCGTCTGAACCCTCGCCATCAAATGAAAAATAGCCTATGAATAGCATCGTGACCTCCTGGATAATTTATTCTAAGTTTTATTCTATCTAAATCAAATCCATGGGTGAAAACAAGTGAAAAATTGGCTGGGTGTTGGGTATAGCGTTGGGTATTAAGAAAATGGAAAAGAATAAGGGATTTAGAATTTCTTCTAAGTCCCTTATATTATTGTGGCGGGGACGACGAGACTCGAACTCGCGACCTCCGGCGTGACAGGCCGGCGTTCTAACCAGAACTGAACTACGTCCCCGATTATTTCTATTTTTAGTTTGCGTCCACCACTTATTATGAGTGGTGGGCGGAACAGGGCTTGAACCTGTGACCTACGGCTTGTAAGGCCGCCGCTCTCCCAACTGAGCTACCCGCCCCCAAATAATTCCTGGCGTAAGCCGAAGAGACAGTACTGATAACAATATCTATTCAGCTTGTCAAGCGCAATTTGTCTAATCAGTGATCTTCCCGTAGAAAATTTAAACTTAATTATTTCGGTTTACTAAACCAGCTGTTTGGGATCCTTCGGCTTTTCAGTATTCATTTCAAAAGGGATGTCCACATTCTTAAACAAGGTGTCGCCGTCGTCCAGGATCATGGCATGGGTCAGGACCTCATCCATATGCTCCACCGTGACGATTTCCAGCTGGTTGGATATGGTTTTGGGAACATCCTTTAAATCTTTTTCATTTTCGTCGGGAATTAGAATTTTTTTAATCCCACCCCGATGCGCGGCGATGATTTTCTCTTTCAGGCCGCCGATGGGAAGCACCCGGCCGCGCAGGGTGATCTCGCCGGTCATGGCGATATCACGGTAAACCTTGCGCTTGGTCAATGCCGAAACCAGCGAAGAGCACATGGTGATACCGGCTGAAGGGCCGTCTTTGGGTATGGCACCTTCGGGGATGTGGATATGAATGTCGTATTTTTTATAAAAGTCTTCTTCAATCATCAGGTTCGCCGCCCGGGAGCGAACATAGCTCAATGCGGCCTGGGCTGATTCCTGCATGACATCGCCGAGTTTACCCGTTACCATTAATTTGCCTTTTCCGGGCATGATCAATGTTTCAATAAACAGGAGTTCGCCACCCACCTGGGTCCAGGCCATTCCGGTCACCATACCGACCTGGTCTTTTCCCTCGACCTGCTCCGTACGGAATCGGTAAGGTCCCAGATATTTGGGAATGGATTTTTCGCTTACCTTGAATTCGGTCCGATCCTTTTCCTTCAGCGCTTCGCGGGCCAGCTTGCGGCATACCGATGAAATTTCGCGCTCCAGATTTCGAACACCGGCTTCACGGGTATAGCGCCGGATGATAGCCAGGATTGAATTCTTGGAATAGGTGACGCCCCGGCCATCAAGACCATTGTTTTTAATCTGCTTGGGCACCAGAAAGCCCTTGGCAATATGATACTTTTCAATTTCGGTGTACCCGGGCAGGCGAATGATTTCCATTCTGTCTTGCAGGGGCAGCGGAATATCCGGCAAGGTATTGGCAGTGGTGATAAACAGGATATCCGAAAGATCATAATCCAGATCCAGATAATGGTCATTGAAACTGAAGTTTTGTTCCGGATCCAGAACTTCCAGCAGGGCCGCCGATGGGTCGCCTCTGAAATCCATGCTCATCTTATCGACTTCATCCAGGCAAAATACGGGGTTATTGACGCCGGCTTTTTTAATGGATTGGATAATTTTACCCGGCATGGCACCAATGTAGGTCCGCCGGTGGCCCCGGATTTCAGCTTCATCCCGAATGCCGCCCAGAGAAAGGCGGATATATTCGCGTCCGGTGGCTCTGGCAATGGATTTGGCCAATGAGGTTTTACCGACCCCGGGAGGACCGACAAAGCACAGAATCGGGCCGCGGATCTTTTTGACCAGGGCCTGCACCGCCAAATATTCCAATATGCGTTCTTTTGGCTTCTCAAGCCCGTAATGATCCTCATCGAGTATCTTCTCGGCTTCATCGAGCTCATCCTGCACCTTGGTTGTTTCATACCAGGGCAGACTCAAAATCCAGTCAATGTAGTTGCGAACCACCGTGGCTTCGGCCGACATGGGCGTCATCATTTTTAATTTTTTCAGTTCCTGGTCGGCTTTTTCAGTGGCCTCCTTGGACATTTTTTTGTTTTTTATTTTCTCTTCCAGTTCCTTGATCTCATCGGCGGCCTCATCTTCGGAACCCATCTCCTTTTTAATGGCGCGCATCTGCTCATTCAAATAATAATTTTTCTGAGTCTTTTCCATCTGTTCTTTTACGCGGCTTTTGATGCGCTGGTCCATCTGGAAGACTTCGACCTCCATCTTGATGAGACTTAACAGCAGAGACATTCTCTCAGATAAATCAATTGATTCCAGCAAACGCTGTTTGTCTTCAATTTTGAACGAAAAATGCGCAGCGACCGTGTCCGCCATCTGGGAGGGATTGGTGATGGAGGCAACATTGCCCAGCAGTTCTTTTGAAATATTTTTGTTTAATTTGGCATATTCTTCGAAACCGTCCTGAACCGATCGGTTTAAAGCTTCGGCCTCGGCATGGGGCAGATCGGGCGAAGTTATTTTGGTGAGCTCTACCTGGAAAAAATCATCGTTATGGATGAAACGATTGATCCGGGCCCGGGTTTTACCTTCCACCAACGCCTTTACCGTACCATCCGGCAATCGTAAAAGTTGCAGCACTTTGCCGATGGTACCCACATGACTGATGTCTCTCTCGCCGGGATTGTCAACGCCGGCTTTTCGCTGGGTTGCCAGAAATACTTCCTTGTCTTTATTCATGGCATCGGATAGGGCATTGACGGACTTTTCGCGGCCCACAAACAGCGGAGCCACCATGTGCGGGAATATAACGATATCCCTTAAGGGTAAAAGAGGAAGCAGCAATTTATCGGGGTCAGCTTCGTCATCTTTGAAAAATTTCGGCATGTTTACCATGGTAACAGAATCTCTTTTATGTGGTTATAGGGTTAAATTTTATTAGTTTCGCCGATCACTCCGATCAGGCTTGCTTTTTGGTCTGTTCGTAAAGCAGGATCGGGTCTTCCTTGTGCAGCACAACATCTTCACCGATAACGCATTCCTTGACATTGTCGGCGGATGGAAGCTCGTACATGATATCGAGCAAACACCCTTCCAGAATCGCGCGCAGTCCGCGAGCGCCGGATTTGCGTTTCGTGGCTTCTTGAGCGATGGCCGAAAGCGCGCTGTCGGTCAATCTCAGGTTGACCCCTTCCATTTCGAAAAGCTTCTTGAATTGCTTGAGCAGGGCATTTTTCGGTTCTTTCAAGATGCGAATCAGGGCATCTTCGGCCAATTCGTCCAGGGTGGCTACCACCGGCAGACGGCCTAAGAATTCAGGAATCAGTCCAAAACTAATTAGATCCTCAGGCTGGACGAGATTTAAAATTTCACCGATACTTCTCTCCTTTTCCTGCACGATCTTGGCGCCAAAGCCCATCATTTTGGAACCGAGGCGACGCTGGATGATTTTCTCCAAACCGTTGAAGGTGCCACCGCACAGAAACAGAATGTTAGATGTGTCGACTTTTACGAAATCCTGCTGGGGGTGTTTGCGGCCGCCTTTGGGCGGCACGCTGGCCGTGGTGCCTTCAATGATTTTCAGCAGGGCCTGCTGGACCCCTTCACCGGACACATCGCGCGTGATAGACGGGTTGTCTGTTTTGCTGGCAATCTTGTCAATTTCATCAATATAGACGATCCCGCGTTTGGCCTTTTCCACATCATAGTCGGCGTTTTGCAGCAGGGACAGAATGATGTTCTCAACATCTTCACCGACATAACCGGCCTCGGTCAAACTGGTCGCATCGGCGATGGTAAACGGCACATTTAAAAACCGGGCCAGTGTCTGGGCCAGCAGGGTCTTGCCGCAGCCGGTCGGGCCGATTAACAGGATATTGCTCTTTTGAATCTCAACATCCCCGGTATTAAATGTCGAATCAAGACGCTTGTAATGATTGTAAACCGCTACCGAAAGCACTTTTTTGGCCGCTTCCTGTTCAATCACATAGCCGTCCAGCTTTCCTTTAATTTCCTTTGGAACCATCACATGCTCGGTATCTTTAGCATCCTTTTCACTCTCTTCTTCAATAATTTCACTGCACAGCTGGATGCATTCGTCGCATATGTACACCGCCGGCCCGGCAATCAGTTTTCTGACCTCTGATTGATTTTTGCCACAAAATGAACAAAACAGATTGTCGTTTTCGTCTTTTTTCTTTGGCATTTTAAGCCTCCGCCACTTCTATTTTATCAAGATCGTCCCGGGTTGTGATCACGTGATCGATAATGCCGTAGGTTTTAGCCTCTTCACCGCTCATGAAAAAATCACGATCCGTATCATTTTGAATCTGCGCCAATTCCTTGCCGGTATGTTTGACCAGAAGCTGGTTCAGGGTATCTTTCATCCGCAGAATTTCTTTGGCCTGAATTTCAATATCAGAGGCCTGGCCCTGAAAACCGCCCATCGGCTGATGGATCAGAATTCTTGAGTTCGGCAGCGAATATCGTTTGCCGGTGGTGCCCGCCGTCAGCAGGACAGCGCCCATACTGGCGGCCTGACCGATGCATACCGTGGTAATGTCCGGTTTGATGTACTGCATGGTGTCATACACAGCCATGCCGGCTGTTACCAAACCGCCGGGGGAGTTTATGTAAAAGTTGATATCCTTGTCAGGGTCCTCGGATTCCAGAAAAAGTAGTTGGGCAATCAACAGATTGGCAACCTCATCATTCATTGCCGTGCCCAAAAAAATGATTCTGTCTTTCAGCAGCCTGGAGTAGATGTCATAGGCGCGTTCGCCCCGGCTGCTCTGCTCGATTACCATTGGTATAAGTGGCACAGATTCTCTCCTTTAATACGTTTTGGGGTTGATGATTTAGAATGCGGCGGTTTAACCATCGGCAGCTGCCGTCTCGCTTTCATCGCCTACGGCTGGCTCTTTTTCAGGCTCCACGTCCTCTATCTTGCTAGTATCAATGATAAGCTTGATCGCCTTTTTTTCAAGTATCGTATGTTTAAAATACTCCAGCTTATCCTTGTTCTGATCGTAATAGGTTTTGATTTCTGCCACCGGCTGGTTGAAGCTGGTCGCCATTTCGTTTAATGCGTCTTCAAGCTCATCATCAGAAAGCGCTAATTCCTCCTGTTTGATCATCTTACCCAGTATCAGGTGACGTTTAACCTGCTTGAGAGCGGTGTCACGGTATTTTTCAGCGATGGACTCTTTGGACAGACCCATTTCCTCCAGGGTTATGTTTCGATAGGCAAAAGACCGCTCGGCTTCATTAACAATGCCCTCCAGTTCCATATCGACCATGGCATCCGGCACTTCAAAATCGGATTTTTCAATCAGATGGGTGAAAATTTGTTCGTTTAATTCCTGATCCACTCGCTTGGCATACCCCTGTTCCAGATTTTCGGTGATAATCTTTTTCAAATCGTCCAGGCTCTCGTACTGACCGGCTTTTTTGGCAAGCACATCGTCGATGGCCGGCAAGACCTCTTCTCTGATTTCATTGAGCGTCACCTGAAAGGAAATTTCAAGGTCTTTGAGCTTATCATTAAAATAGTCGGCCGGAAATTTAACCGCAAACTCCTTGCTGTCTCCGGGCTGCAAGCCAACCAGCTGATCGTCAAAATCTTTGATAATCGGCCCTTCGCCGATCTTTAGGTTAAAATTTTCTGTTTTCGCGGTTTCGGCAAAAGGCCGGCCGTCTTTAAACCCTTCATAGTCAATCAGCACAAAATCGCCGTCCTGGGCCGGGCGCGCCGCTTCGACTTTTTGATGCTGGGCCATATTTTTCTGGAGCATCTTAAGCTGGGTGTCGACTTCTTCATCAGAGATCTTGTAGTTTGTCCGTTTGAGAGTCAATCCTTTGTAGTCGATATCCTCAATTTCAGGTGAAATCTCAACCGTCGCGTCATAATTGTAGGGTCCCGAATCCTGCAGCTCAGGTGGATTCACCTGGGGAGTTCCCACAATATTGAGATCGGTCTCCTTGAGGGCATCCATAAAGGAGCTTTGAATCAATTTGGAGGTCACATCCGCGTGGACATCCTTTTTAAATAACCGCACTACCACCGATCGGGGCACTTTACCGGGCCGAAAGCCTTTGACCTTGGCTCTTTTCTTAAGCTCATTGTAAGCTTTGTCCAGTTCGCTAGCCACATCTGCTTCAGGAATTTCAATGTGAAGCGTCTTTTTTACACTGTTGATATCTTCTACGGAAACTTGCATCATCATCCTTTCTAGATAAAATTGGAACGGGGATCATATAAATCGAAACGTGAATCGCTAGATTTGGTCTCACATTCAAGGGACTTAAAAGGTGCATATGGTTATATGCACCCTTTCCGAATGTGACCCAAAGACCGGCACCGGCCATTCAAATTTAATTATCCCAAATTAAGCGTTCCTTAGCGCCTGGCCTCCGTTGGTTCTCCAGGCACTTAACATTTGTAAATTGGTGCGAGAGGGGAGACTTGAACTCCCACTCTGTCGCCAGAGCTGGATCCTAAGTCCAGTGCGTCTACCAATTCCGCCACTCTCGCAATTTTTTTGGTCGGGAAGGAATTGTCAGATTCAAAATCGGATAGAATCTTTTGTCGAAATTTGGTCCTACTCACTTGACTTTATACCCAATTTCGATAGATACCAGTATAAGGAACAATTCCAATAATGTCAATCTGAATAGCGGTGATTGCCTGAATTTTGCACGAGTCGGAGGCTTTCATATGCAAGATTTAGGTAATAACGAATGTTGCAACTAAGGGGTAAACTGTTATTACAATGCAAACTCATTATCAACGTGTCATAATGGTCGTCATTGCGGGCTTTTTCGTTGCCGGCCTCGCCAACGAAGCCATCGCCAAACGACAGTTATTTGAGGCCTATAAACGGGTCATTGCCATAGATCCCGGTCATGGGGGGGATGAAACCGGTGCCAAAGGACCGGATGGCACCACCGAAAAGGCGGTTGCACTGAGCCTGGCCCAAATTCTGGCAGCCGAGTTGCAGCGGGAATACCGGGTGGTATTGACCCGCACGGATGATATCCAGGCGGACCTGGACGAGCGCACAGCGCTGGCCAACCACCACAAAGCCGATCTTTTTATCAGCATCCATACCGGCGGCAGTTTTGTTCACAGCACATCCGGAATTTTCATTTACCACTATCAGGATTTTGACGAGGATCCCCGGAAACGGACCGACAACATCCTAATCCAGGGGCAGGATAAAAACACCCCGATTTTATGGAACCATGTCCAGAGCAGACATCTGGAAAAAAGCCGAATTCTGGCCCACCTGATAAACATCCGTCTCAACGATTCAAGCATCGATAAGGAAAGCCGCGTCCAGGGCGCTCCATTGTTGGTGCTGCAGGGAACGAATATGCCTGCTATTTTAATTGAAATCGGATATTTATCTAATCCTTCCGAAGAAAAACAGTTGCGAGATCAGCGTTTTTTGACCGACCTTGCCAAAGAAATCAGCCGGGGGATAGATGAATATTTTGAACGGACTCCCTGACAGAATCTCACACGCAAAGGCGCTAAGGCGCCAGGGCCAAATAAATTGATCTTGCACCAATTATCGAACCATGGTATCTATCCGCTCTTAAAGCGAATATTACACGATAAACCGACCGACCAAGTATTGAATATTTGATGTTCGGTATTCGGGTTTATTTCCCCAAGATCGGGGCGTGGCGCAGCCTGGTAGCGCGCCTGCTTTGGGAGCAGGAAGTCGGAGGTTCAAATCCTCTCGCCCCGACCAGAAAAACTCATAATTTTAGCGGGTTAGACAGGTGTCTGATCCGCTTTATTTTTGATTTTTGTCTGATTTGGTGTATTGTCTAGCCTATGTCTAGCCTACTCGGGATTTGCACCATTTTCATAATGGTCAGCTAATTGTTTCTGTTTGCTGAGTTTGTGGTCGAAAGATAGGTGTGAATATCGGTCGGTCATCGATATATCGGAGTGACCGATCATCTCCTTCGCTTCCTTCAGCCCCGCCCCCGATAGGATAAGATTTGAACAGAACGTATGCCGTAGATCATGAAAATGGAAATCAACAATGCCTGCTAATTCACGAGCCCTCCACCAGGCATTATTGAAACATTTGATAGGAGTTCCATCGAGACGGCAAACAACGTGATCTGACTTAACAGTCTCTATTTTTCTGCGATGCCTCATCCATTTCAGGTGATCTTGCCATTCCAGTAAGGCTTTTTTAGTGCGCGGCATTAAAAATTCAGTCCGCTCTCGACCATTCTTTGTACGGAATAATCTAATGAGTCCCGTCCCGGCGAAATCAATATCAATATCCGACCACTGTAAAGATAGAATCTCCTGCTTTGACGCCCCATGCTCCGCACCGAGATAGATTATTGCCGGCATGTAAAACTTGGCCCTGGTCTTTTGAGTAGCCTGAATCAGTGTGTCAAGCTTGGCCGGCAAAAGGAACTTATTCCTCACGTGCGCTTTTTCACTTAGATAAGGTATACTTTCTGTCACGTCCTTGATTAAGGCATTGAGATCGAGGCCATGCCTGAATACCTTTCTCAAAATAGAAAAATGCTTATTTGCCGTCACATTGGTAAATTCCGTGGCAACCTTATCCCTGTAATTCCGAATTTGATCCTCTGAGATTTGACACAGAATTTTATCACCGAAGATTCGGTTAAGGAGATTTAGCCAGATACAATAATCTTGACAGGTCTTTTCACTGAGGTCCCTCCTTTCAAGACGTTCAATCCATTCCTTTTTCAGGGAAACTGCTACATCTTCAAAGGTTAGCGGGTTCAGTCTTATACGTTTAGTCTCTGGCATTTTACCTGAATCTAAAAGCACCCTCAAATCATTTGCCGCCTGTTGGGCCTCTCGTTTCCTTGGATAGCTTTTATAATATTTCAGTTTTCCCGACACAGGTTTTTTAAAGCTGACCAAATAGCTGTTTCTCTTCTCACGTTTGCGTTTTTGGATTATAACAGTTGCCATCACTCGGCCTCCTTTTCCAAAACACATTCATGAGCCACCTGATTTTCAAAGAACGACCATACATCCTCAGATTTGAACAGTCGCCTATTGCCTAAAACATAACTTCTGAGTTCCCCGGATCTGGCATACCTTGATATGGTCGATCTGTGGACTCTGAAAAGTTCTGCCACCTCGGCGACGGTTAAAATCTTAAAGGAGTCCTGGGGTTTTTCAGATGACATAATAGCAAACCTAAAATTTCAGTCAATAACGCATGAGCAAATAATTAATAAATCAAACCGCATTTGATACACTCTGACTTCAGCCTATTTGTATTAAGCTGTACTTTTAACCGTGGGCTGAGCGCTTCAAACCCGAACATAGCTAATAGCCTTCCCATATTTTTTCAGAACAGCCGGTTGAACTTTCCAAACCCCGTGCCTTATCTTGTGAGCAGACTTTTTAATCCAATAACGCAGTGCTCTATCGGATTTCTCGCCACAACGAGATCCTTCATCGCGATATTCTTTTATAGCATTTACTGGTGCAAATTCACCGGAGCCATATTTGGCTGCCAACCATCCTTGAAAAGCCTCAAAACCGGTTGCTCGATAATTTGGAACTACATAGTCCTCATCAATATTTTTCAAGAAGTCCAGTTTGCGCGACAAAAGGTGCAGGGCTTTATCGACGGCATCTTTGTTGCTATCCTGAAGCATTTGAATGCGGGTCAAAGCATTAACGAATTTCATTAGACTGTTAGCCAATCTGATTTGAAATGATGCAATTTCCGGCATTTTATCTATGTTTTCCTTGTTTTCCTGTTTGATTTCAGAAAATTTGCTGGCCATGTATTTTTGGACCGGCTTTATGTTAACTTTATCAATTTCATCCATCACATAGCCTACGATCAGTTTGAGGAATCTATCGACTTCAACTCCATTCTTAGAGCAGAAAATACCAATTTCACTTTTACGGTCCTGATCCTGGGATGATTTGGAAAGCAATATCTGCTGTGCCTTCGCATCCAGAAGGTTGAGGTCTTTCTTAAGCTCTACGATGAAATCGAAGCGAGATATGATGTTTGTCGGTAGCCCGGTATCTTCAGTAACATTTTTCGAGTATCCAGCTTTAAGGTACAAATCGCTGAACCGATTTAAATCTATATGTATCGCTGTTTCAGCATCCAGCTCGGCTTTAACCACTCCACTAATTATAACTTTCTTATCCTCCATAACATCTGCAAATATAGGGAGTAATTCTTCCGATTTTTTACATTTATCAAAATCTTGAATGCCGAATACTCCTTTACTCGCTAAAGGTATAGTTCCTAAAGGCAGATTTTTAGACATTCCTGCAGTAATGCCTGCGGGTGTTACCCTCATGTTTTGTGCCTCTTGGCTTATAGGGTTAATGAACTTTGCTGTCTCCCACAGCAACTTTTTACCAGTAGCAGGAGGTCCAACTATGCAGGTGTTGATCTTGCCGTTAGTATTATTAACAATTCCTCCTGAAAACGCCTGGCATATCATTGTATCCAGAGAATCGCTATAAAGTTCATCCATTTCGATTCCTACTATTTTAAGTTCTTCAATTATAGCCTCTCTGATTGCATGTAAAAGCCCCCATCTTGATTTCTGATTGTCTTCAGAATAAATGAGGATAAGAAACCGTTTCACAAGTTCAATTTCTTTACGACTTGCTTGTAATTGACTTATAGACGAATCTCCAGACCGATATTTTAGTATTTTCAATTCATTCATAAAAATATCACCCTTTGCGGGCTCTTGATAAACTTCGGCTAAAACCTCAATCGGTCTGCCTTTTCTAAGATGTTTCCTCAATTCCTTATAAGTATTTTTTGAGAAATAATCTGTACTAATATTCCTTCCAAACCCATTCTTAAAGGATGCGGAGGCTCTAAATTTCTTCTTCCCTCCCGGCTTCCCCTCCAAAAAAGGGTTCTCCAGATCGAAAGATCTGATCCAAGTCTTGATTACAGCCCCTTCCGAATCTATTAAGGCGACATCCTCAATTGGGGTGTAGTCAAAGTCTTCGAAGTTGTAGATTTTTTTGTTTCTTTTCATTTTATTCATCCTTTATTTCCAGTTGATTGGCTTCATTTTAAAATCCAGTGGCTCTTTTTTAATTCTTCTTTTGTGCTTCAATGGTGGAATGTGTGGTTGTACGGGGAAAAGAAGTTGCATACCGGTCCTTTTGTACAGGTCTCTTTCTCTTTCCGTTTTCCAATCATGGTAAGCTTTTTCCATTAGATCCACCACTCTTGTTTTCGGTCTGTAGGCAAAAAGCAGCTTCATTTTGCCCGATTTTTCATCCCAGATCTAATAAATTCAGATACTTAGTCATTTGGCTGACCTTCAAACACGTAGGCACACGAAATCTAATAT
>Ga0209791_1000408_pt1 | contig 15830 bp, 15 predicted proteins | sample WorMetTyACAVOLI1_FD_187422 | JGI IMG/M metagenome (GOLD analysis project Ga0209791, IMG submission 187422) | Marine gutless worms symbiont microbial communities from Max Planck institute for Marine Microbiology, Germany - Olavius algarvensis... ... | reverse complement strand
AAATCGACTCTATTCCAGCGACCCAGACTCGAATTCGAAGTACTTAAACGACGACGAAAATGGAAATCCGATTTCCAAATACATCAAGCACAGTTGGCATTATGATTTATTCCGGACAGCAGTGCGCGTAAGCGGGGATCTCGAAACGATGGCGCCGCACAACAAGATTCCCGCTTGCGCGGGAATGACGCCCAGTATCTGTCATCCCCGTTTTTTTGTCATCCCCCCGTAAGCGGGGATCTCGAGACGATGGCGCCGCACAACAAGATTCCCGCCGGGACCCACAGGGCCTAAAGCCGCGCAGACTTACCCGGGAATGACGGGTTATATAGTCATCGATCCGAGGATTTGCCGCGATTCCGGCATGCCGAATTAATTTTTTCGTATCTTGATGAAATGGTGTTTCAGCGCGTCGGCCACGACTGGCTGAATCCGCTTCGCGGACAATGGCTTGGCAATAAAGTTGTGCACTTCTCGCTCGCTGACCTTGGGCATGAACTCGCTGAGCGACGAGGGATTGGAGGTGACGATAACCGCCACGCCGGGGTTTCTTTTTTTGATATCCTGAATCAGATCGACGGCGGCTTCGTCGCCGGCGGCAGGATCGATAACGACGATGCCGATATTGGTCGCATGCTGCATGGTAGCACTAACCGTTTCGGCGGAGTCGAAGCAATAGACATCCGAAAGTTCGGTGATGTCGTCGACGACCTGCTTAAAGGCTTCGCGATAGGTGGCATCCTGATCGAGTATCGCCAACGCCCGATGACGCGAAAGACCCGAACGTTGTTCGCGCTTGTTGCTGTCGCGTTCTTTAACGGCGCGGCGTTTCTGTTTTTCGGTAACCAGCGCGGCGCGATTTAGGACTTCGGTAAATTCCTGGATATTCCAGGGCTTGGGGATACAGCGATAGACGTCGGCGGCTGAAATAGCGTCACGCTTTTTGGCGAAATCGGTGCTGGACAGCAGGATGCGTATGCAATCGGGTCGGTTTTCGCGACACCATTGGAGTAGTTCGAGCCCGGTGCAGTGCGGCATGCGTTCGTCGGAAACAACGATATCGATATTCTCGGCGTCGGCAAGAATCTGTTTCGCCTGTTCGGCCCCTTCCGCCGTAATTACCTCGAACTTCGATCGAAGCGCCGCTTGCAGCGAACGCAAAACCCGAGGTTCGTCGTCGACGACCAGGATTTTAGGCGGTTGCCCGGGCTGCCGTTGCCAAGCTTGTTTTGCAGCGCTGCCCTGGGTCATATCCTGTTACCTGGTCCAATTATGCGTGACGGTCGGTCAAGCCAGTGGCAGCAACAGCGAAATTGTCGTGCCGGTACCTGGTTCGCTTTGCACCTCGATTTCGCCGCCGTGGCTCTCGATGATCTTGTGCGCGATAGACATCCCGAGGCCGGTGCCCGAATTGATTTCTTTGGTAGTGAAGAACGGGTCGAAAATTCTACTACGCGTCGATTCATCCATACCCTGTCCATTGTCGGTAAAGGAAATTCTTATACCGCTCTCGGTATTGGCGGTCTCGATTTCGATAATGCCATTGGCCTCTTCGGTTGCATGGGCGGCATTGTTGAGTATGTTCATGAAAACTTGATTCAATCGTGCCGGTATGCAGCTGATTTTTTGCAAATCCTCGGCGTATTTCTTGACTACCAGCCGATCGCCCAGTTCATTGGCACAAATTTTAATGGTCGCATCGAGCCCGGGATGGACATCGGTTGGCGTAGCCTCGCTATTATCGAGCCGGCTAAAGTCCTTGAGCGAACCCACCAGGTTGGTAATTTCCTGCAGGCCGTGCGTCGAATCGTTCAACAATTCGCTGGTTTCGTCGAGTGCTCCGGAACTTTCCAGGTTACGGTAAGCAAGCACGTTGGACTTGACCACTTCACTAAGTTTTTTAGTGTCGAGTGGTTTTTGCGTGATGATCTCCGACATGATACGGGAAGCTTTCATCAACGAACCGACCCCGGACATGTTACTGCGCACGGTATCGAGATTGCAGCTGATGTATCCGAGCGGCGTGTTGATTTCGTGCGCGACGCCTGCAACGAGTTGACCCAGCGAAGCCATCTTCTCGGATTGCATCAGGTTCTTTTCCGATTGCGAGAGTTCTTCGTAGGCTTCTTCCACCTTGGCCGTCTGTTTGGCGACTTCGAGGTCGAGCGAGGAATAAAGGCTCCGCAGTTTGATCGCGATGAAGCCGCTAAAGAGCAACAAAACAGCGATGTAAACCAGTACCATTTGATTGAACAGATCGCGTTCCGAGCTGAGCTGGTTCAGCCAATCGCCCCAGGACTTGGATAATTCTGCGAGGTGAAAACTAGTGGTCGATGCCAATACCTTGTTGAGGTAAGCATCGGTTTGATCCTTCTCCGCGATAACGGTTGCAATATGATTTGCCAGCTCGATGATGCGCGACAGGTATTCGCCGGGCAAATGCTTTTCCGTCGCCGGTATCTGGTACATCAACCGGTATCTGGTACATCAATTTGGTTAACTTGTCGACGTCGGCGTCACTACCGGGTTTGGCGTAGTGCAACGAACCGTAGGCCACCTCGCGGTAGATTCGGGCGATATCATTCAGGTTGCGATCTTCGGCGACGAACATCAGTTCGCGTCCGACCAGCGGTGCGTATTTCTCCGAGTTACGTAGTACCGAATTGTGCGACTTAAAGTTTTCGATCAGATCGTTTTTGGCTTCGAGCGCGCTTTTCAGTTGCATGAAATGCCCGGCCAACAGTGTCCCCTCAAATTGTGAATCGCTGAAAAAATCGGTGTCGAGATTACGGATTTCGCGATCGAGCAACAGGGTAACCCGCACCAGCTCGTCGTAGTTGTTGTCGATATTGACTCGGCTGCGCAGGGCGAATTCGTTAACACTGGAATCCAGGTTATCGATTCTCAACAAGCGCTCATTAACTTCCTGGCGAATCTGGTTGACATCGGTAAGCTGGGTTTCGTAGTAGAAAATACCGGCGCCGCCACCGATGGCAAGAGTCAGGAAAATACTGAGTAAGATAGAAGGTTTCATAGTTACTTTACCCCCTTTGGGAGTTCGCCGACCAGAGACCCGAGGAAAGCGATAATCGCATCCTTGTCGGCCTTGGGAACGTCGCGGCCCAACTGAAACTGGATCATAATGCCGACCGCTTCTTCGATCGTGGCCACCGATCCGTCGTGAAAGTAGGGCGGCGTCATCATCGCCAGGCGTAGGCTGGGCACCTTGAAAACTCGCTTGTCCCATTCGTTGTTGGTCAAGTTGTAGCGACCGAGGTCATTGGCGAGACTACCTTCCTGCAGAGAAATATCATGCAGCACGCCGAATTTCTGAAACATGTTGCCGCCGACGTTCTGTCCCTGATGACAGGAGACGCAACCGTAGGCTTTAAACAATTCGTAGCCGCGTTTCTGTGCCTCGTCGATGGCGTCGGTTTCACCGCGCAGATAGCGGTCGAAGGGCGCATTCGGCGTGATCAGCGTTTTCTCAAATTCGGCGATCGCGTCGACGATTCTGTCGGGCGTCATCTCGCCCCCGTAAACGGATTTAAATGCTTGCTTATACTTGGAGTCCGATTGCAGTTTCTTAACCGCTTCTTCCCAGCTCGACATGCCCATTTCAATCGGATTCGTGACCGGACCGCGCGCCTGGTCGGCCAGGCTTTCGGCACGGCCATCCCAAAACTGGGTGAAGTTGAATACCGAGTTGTATACGGTGGGCGAATTACGGGTGCCAAGCTGGCCGTTGATACCGGTCGAGACGGGGCGTAGATCGGTGCCCCAGGCGGCGCTTAATTCGTGGCAGCTGGCGCAGGAGATCGAGTCGTCGGCGGAGAGGCGCTTGTCCTGAAAAAGCATTTTTCCCAGGCGCGCCTTGGCTTGATTGACGTCGACTTTCAATGGCAATGGCGAAATCGGCTCGCCTGCGAGGCTGGCCGGCGGTGCAATAATCGCAACCAACAAAAATACGGACGCTAGTCGCAAGCGGCCGGCAATTCTAAGATCAAACAGGCGTATCGCCAGGCCGAGCAATTTTGAACATGCCCGTGGCTGGCCTCGCGAAGCCCTACGGTAGACCCCTGACAATGGGTGAGTTCTATGATTCATTCTTGAATATCTCGGTTGAACTATTGGTTTGAACTGCACGTGAATATTTTTACGGTCGCCCAATGGGCAAAATCAACTGTTATTGATATTAGGTATTATTCTATTTTGTATCTTGGACTAGTGTTATTTTTGTGACACGAGCACGGAATTTCAGCGCCTTTGCGGTAAAAGTTGCGCACCATGTCTCATTCTAGTCTGGACAACCAACCGTTTTGCGAAATACACATTACCCCTCCAGTTTCAGGTATAGTGCCTTTTCGGGAATAGTCAAATTGTTAATCGCGCCCTATGCGACATGAAATTGAACGCATCTCGGCAACCTTTTAACTGAAACACGCGGCGCTACATACGACTCGCAAGGCGAGGCAAAAAAAACCGATCGCTGTGCTGTCGAAGCGGCTGCGCCGGAGGCTCCATTTTTCGAGAGGATGGGGCCATAAAAAAAACAATTGGGATATGCCCCGGTAGAATGCAACCGGGCGATTCGATCGAAGGGCGCGATCGGTAATCGGGTGAAGTTTGCGCGCCGGTAACGAGTTTTCAGGCCCGAGCGGCGACAGGTTTTACACAGGCGGGAGTTGGAACCGGCTTAAGCGATGCCTGGCTCGATCATTTCTGATAATCGTTTTCGTCGGTTTCCAGCAGCCCGGACAGCAATTGCGGGTTTTTTCTCAGCAGCTCAAGGCGCAGCAGTTCGATATCCTCGCCTTCCGGGATCCGGGGGCGCGGAATGTCGACCAGTTGGTCCAGTACGATTTCTCCCGGGCGCGAGGAAATAAACAGCAGTCTGTCGGCTAGGTAAAGCGCTTCCCGCAAGTCATGGGTCACGAATAAAACAGTGCTCGAACGCCGCGCACAGACATCGATCAGTAAGCGCCGCAGCCGATTTGCGACCGGGGTATCGAGTGACAGGAACGGCTCGTCCAGTAACAGTAACGACGGTTCGTTAACGATCGCGCGCGCGAGTGCGACACGGCGGCGCATTCCCCCGGACAGCTGCCCCGGGTAGGCATCGACAAAATCTTCCAGCCCAATTTCATTCAGTAGGCCCGCGACTCTCGCCCTGGCGTCAGTAGCTTCCGTCACCAGTTCGACGTTTTCACGAACCCTTAACCAGGGCAGCAGACGCGAGGACTGAAACATGTATCCTGGCGGCGGTCCAGCCGAGGGCGCGCCGCCATCGATGACGACCGATCCGGAGAAATCTTCGTCGATACCGCTAATCATATTCAGTAAGCTGGTCTTGCCGCATCCGGATGGACCGACGATGCAACAAAACTGCCCGGGTTCGACGCTGAATCGAATATTTCTCAGAACAACTAGTTCCGACCGGTCGTCGTCCCGGTGATAGGTTTTGCTGGAGACGTCGATTTCGATCATGTTCAGGAGCGCCATCGCATAAGACGCCGATCGAGCGGGGTGATCAACAGGTATTCGATTGCCATCACGACCGCGATGAAGGCAAAGCTATAGGCCAGAATGCTGGTGATATCGAAGAACTGGAAATAAATACCCAGCTGGAACCCCACGCCGTTGCTGCGCCCCAACAATTCGACGACCAGCACTATCTTCCATACCAGTGCCAGTCCGGAGCGCGCCGACGCGAGTAGATAAGGGTATAACTGCGGCAGGTAAACCTTGAACCAGCGCTTGCGCCAATCGAGCCGGAAGGCTTTTGCAACCTGCAACAAATCCTGATCGACCGCGCGCGCGCCTTCGCGCATGTTAACCACGACGACCGGGAACTTATTGATTGCCACGGCCAGGATTGCCGCAAATTCTCCCAGGCCAAACCATAAATAACATAATATGATCGTAACCAGAGCCGGCAGGTTCAATGCCAGCACGAGCATGCCATCGAGCGCGGCATCCCAGTTCCTGTTTCGGCCCATAACAATGCCCAGCGCAACACCCAGCGCCATCGCGCAGATAAAGCTGACCACCACCCGCGCCAGCGTCGTCGACAGATGGAATATCAGTTCACCCTGACCGAGATGGTCGACTATGCTGAAAAAAACCTGCTGTGGGCCCGGTAGAAGCTGCCGCTCCACGACAATTGCCGCCAATTGCCAGATCGCGATAAACAGAACCAGCGAAGCTATGCGTAACCGCGGGTTGGACCCCTTGCGTAGATTCAGATTCATGTAGCCGGATGCCTCTATTTAGTAACGATAGCCCGCCCAGAAAGTACCGGGCGCGAGGGAGTTGCTGTCGCCGACCAGGTCGCGCCCCCCATATTTTGCCAGGGTAGCGAATAATTGCCTGGCGGCGGCGATATCCTGCTGGTTGAAGCTGGTCGGGATACCGGCGCGATAAGCATCGCGCAGCGCCGTTTGAATCCGATCATTCTGGGCGCGGGTAAGTGGGCGCAAGCGATCCCACTCGGTATCGGAGCTGCCCAAAATTTGTTTCGCGTCACGCAGCGCACGCAAGAAACCTGCAATCGTCTGCGGGTTTTCCGCCGCCCAGCGTTCGCTGAATACCCAACCGATCAGGGGCGGCTTACGCTTGACGCCCAGCACCGGCAGCATGTTTTCGACGCTGATCAACTCGGTCATTCCCGCCGCCTTTAACCTGGCCGAGTAGTGCCAGAAATTCAACGCCGCAGGAATATCCCCGCGCAGCATGATTTTGTTCAGCAGGGGCGGTGCGGCATAGTTAGCTTCGACCAGTCGCTTGAGGTCGGTACCGATGGTTTTTTGTGCATAGGCACGCAGCATCAGCCAGCTTTTATCAACCGGACCGCCGGCGATACCCAGCTTTTTGTCGCGTAGATCGTTTAAAGTTCCGATTCCCGCGTCCGGCCGCACCATGAGCCCCCCGGCGGCCAGCGAATGCGGCACAAAGCTATAGTCTGCGCCGCTACTGCGCTGTCTCGACACCCAAATCCAGTCGCTGACGATTGCGTCTACCTCGCCACCTTGCAAAGCGACGGCGGCGGCGTTTTTACCGGATAGTCGGGTGACGGCTATTTGCACCCCATGGCGTTGATCCAGGCCGTGAAATTGCAGGCTATCCAGTTCCCAGTTGACGGTGCCGAAGGCGAGTACGCCGACCCGGATCATCTGGGTTTCGGCGCGCGCGACACCGGACTGGAACAGCGCACAGAAAAAAGCCGCTAGTAAAATTTTCAATCCTGGTCGGGACGCGAAAAAATGACATCGACGCGAGTGAAATTGCAGTTGGAGACCAACGACGGCCGCTAAATTCAACATGGGCTAAGTGCCTCCGGCAGTCTTGCGGTGCATCATTCCCCGTGCCGGATCATAGGCGTAAATGGCGGCACCCAGAAAAAATGCCAGTGCAATCAAAGTAATAATACAGGCTTCGGCGTTAAAACGCTGGTAGAGCGCAAACCGTGACAGCTCGACGACATAGGTGAACGGGTTTAGCGAACAGATATAAAAAAGCAGCTCGCTACTCTCTCGCATGCGCCACAAGGGATATAGCGACGACGACATGAAGAACATCGGGAAAATGACAAAATTCATTATGCCCGCAAAATTTTCCAGCTGTTTTATCAGCGACGACAGCAGCATGGCGAAGGCGCCCAGCATGAGACCGCAAACGATAAGAGACGGTAGCAAATATAGGTAGCCCAGCGGCTCCATCGAAATTCCGAAAGCCGATGCAATCAGTAAAAACGCGTAGACTTGCAGAATCGAAATGAAAGTTCCCGCGAGCAACTTGCAAACCAGTAAATACCAGCGCGGCAGCGGGCTGACCAACAGGGTGCGCATGCTACCCATTTCACGGTCGTACACCATGGATAACGAACTTTGCATGCCGTTGAACAACTGAATCATCCCGATGAGCCCGGGCACGATATATACCTCGTAACTTATGTAGGTTTCATAGGGTGGAATAATGGATATCCCCAGCACCGAACGAAAGCCCGCGGCAAACACCAGCAGCCACACCAGGGGCCGTATCAAAGCCGCGATGAAACGTTCGCGTTGGTGAACGAAGCGCAGGGATTCACGCAGCAGTATGCCTGATAAACAGCGCCCTGCATGTACCATTTTCATGCCGGCGTATAACCGGTGATGCGATCGAACGCGGCCGCGATATTTGCCGCGCCGGCCTGCGCCGTTACCCGCGCAACGCTGTCGTCTGCACAGACGCGGCCCTGGTGCAGGACAATGACGCTGTCCTCTTCGAAAACTTCATCGATTAAATGGGTCGCCCAGAGTATTGCAATATTCTGTTCCTGCGCCATTCGATGCACATGCTCGACGATATCCCGGCGGCTAGGCGCATCCAGTCCCACCGTAGGTTCATCCAGCAACAGCATTTTGGGCTGGTGCAACAGGGCCCGAGCTATTTCGACGCGGCGCCGATGCCCGCCGTTAAGCTGCCGCACCTTTTCGGTTTGCCGCTCCAGCATTCCGAGTCGAGCGAGTTCGGTTTCCACGCGTTCGCGCGCGTGTTTTTTTTCCATGCCGTGCAGGGCCGCATGATAGAGCAGGTTTTGGCGCACGTTGAGATCCAGATCGAGCGTCGGCTGTTGGAATACGATACCCATTTGCGCGAGTGCCAGCAGCGGCGCGTCGCGCAGGTCGGCGCCGTTAACCCGGATATTCCCCCGAGCGCTGACATAAAGCCGCGTGACCAGCGAAAATAAAGTCGTTTTTCCGGCTCCGTTGGGGCCGAGCAAAACCTTGAACTGCCCCTTGGCAACCGCAAAACTGACGTCGTCCAACGCGGCTTTTTTGCCGAAATTGAAGCTCAATCCTGCGATTTCGAGCGCTAATGAATTCTGTGCCATGTCACCATCTGTTTAAAATATCGCAGCGAAGCAAACACCCTCCAGTCTAGGCCGGGCATAGTATAAGGCCCTATTGATGCGGTCAATCGAGCTGGCTTGAGCTGATTCAGCGCTGCCGATTTACGCTCGCGGGTCAGGCTGACTGACGCGGGTGCCGCCGTGACGGATAAATGCAGAAGCTAAACCGCGCCGCCTGTTCTCAGCCCGGAAAGCGCTTGCGAACGGTGATACCGATAAAAGCGTTGCGCTCCGGCGCCGGTTCGAAATAGCGCTCACCGAAGGCATTGATGCGAATATTACTATTGTATTCTTCGTCAAAAAAATTATTCACACCGAGGAAGCTCGCGAGCTCCCAGTCGTCGTAAAAGCCGTTGTGCCCGATTCGAATATCCGAAACGCTGTAGGCGCTTACCCGGGTGTCGTTAGCGTTATCGGCGAAAAGTTCGCCGGTATAGGTCGTATTCCAGACCGCGTAAAACCCGGAGTCGCCAAACCATGAAACATCGAATTGCAGCAGATTGTCGGGAATACCGGGTATATGCTTGCCATCGAACTTGTCGCCGTCGGCGTTGGTAAAACGATCGAAGACAAAATCGGAGTAGGTGTAGGCCATGGAAAATTTCACGGTTGCGGCAAGTTGCCTGGAATAGGAAATTTCCAGACCATCGCGCGTGGACGAGCCCGCATTTTCGAAAAATGTTCGCCCCGGCTGGCTTGCCAGTTCGAACGGGGTTAACTCGTCGTCGACTTCGATATGGAAAAGCGCCGCTTCGAAGCGATAGTCCGCGGTTGCTATTTTTATACCGACCTCGTAGTTAGTCGACTCTTGCGGATCCAGGTCCTGATTGAATCCGCCGCCGCCGGGATTGGCAAATTCGGTCGTAGTCGGAGTTTCGAACGCGGTCGAGACGGTCGCGTACAGGTGGGTATCCTCGCCTTGCCTGACGCTAATCCCCGCCATTGGGCTGGCCTGATCGAGCGTAACCCTACCGGAGTCATCGCCATCGCCGAGGAAATCGTCGTTGACATCGAATTCCACCTCGTCGTAGCGAACGCCAAGCGTTAATTCGACCCGATCATTGAGCCTGGTTTCGTTTTGCAGGTAGGCGCCGATCGAGGTGACCTGCTCGTTCTGATCGAAGACTTCGGCGCCCAGGGTTCCGGAATTATTGTCGAAACGCCGCCGTTCGTCGTCTTGCAGATCATAATCGAAGCCCAGCAGCAGTCGGTTTTTCTTATCGCTAACGACATCGTCGATGATGTACTTGATGCCGCCGCCGGTAAAATCCCGCTCGAGCGACACCGCGCCGCCGCCGACGAATGGTAGTTTGTTGTTAAAATCCCGGTCCGTATTGTAAATCCGGGCCTCGAGATCGCGTCCCTGGCGCAGGCTGGTTTTATATAACAGGCCGATGCGGGTTTGTTCCAGTGCCTCGCCGGCATCGAAGTCGACGTTTCGGTCCCGCGCCTGGCTAGGGTCGTCGTCGGCGTCTGCGGCATTGATACCGCCCGGATCGTTGGCCTGTGGCTGGTCGGTATAATGGATCGTGGTCAACAGACTTGAAGTATCCGAAAGACTGAATTCGAAACGCCCGTTGAGCTGAGTGTTCTCGAATTCACTGTGATCCCGGTATCCCTCCAGCGAGGTATCCGACAGATTCACCAGGTAGTTGAACTTGCCCCTATCGCCGCCCGTTTTCAACTGCAGATTTTCAAAGTCGTATTCGCCAAAGGTGGCTCGGGTTTCGACGAAGGGGATAACCGGTCCGCGCTCGGACTCGATCAGAATCGCACCGCCGGAGGCATTACCGTAGAGTGACGAGGCCGGTCCCCTGATCACGTTGATCTGACTTGCCGAGCCGAGGTCGACGCCGTCCACGGACCCCTGACCGTCCGGCAGGGTTTCCGGAATGCCGTCAACGATAATCTTGATACCGCGAATCCCGAAACTCGAGCGCGCACCGAAACCTCTAATGGATGCGCGTAGGTCCTGGGCAAAATTATATCGATTGAGCATGAATAGGCCCGGGACTCCACCCAGGGATTCATCCAGACCGAGTTGTTGCCGGCCGAGTTGAATTTCGTCCTGGCCGATGGTGCTTACGGCGGCCGGTATTTCAGCGGGATTTTTTGTGACTCTGGTCGCGTTGATCGTGATGGCGTCCTGCGCCATCGACGTGGTCGCTACGAGGCAAAGCAACAAGCTAGCATTTCTTAGCATTTGCATAGACAAACCGCAGACTCCATTTGGTCGAAAGGAGAAAAATTTGATTGCGAGACAATCGATTTTTCTTTTCATTAAAACACGAGTCGATAAAACAAAACAAAAAAAATAATTTTGAGGACCGCCGAGCTGCAGGCCGCTGTCATCCCGGCCGACAGGAAAGCGACGCCCTGTGGCGCTAGCCGCGACCGCTTTTTTCAGACCAGGAATAATGGTGCATAGGGCCAGGCATGCCGGCAGCCGGGTTAATAGGTCAGGTTCGTCAGTCGCTGCGTTGCCGTTCCGAGCACATGACCAAGACTCCCGGATTATTATGGCCGGTATCGCCGGCTAGCTTCCGAATCGCGTCGAGTCACGCGAGTCGCCAATCTGTGCAGGTTTGCAAGCAATCCTTAAATGAAAGTAAAAATACGTCGCTATGAAACAGTCCCGGAATTACTCCGACCGGGCGTCAAGCCTGGCTATTCGGTACCGGCCGCGCCTTGGTCTGTTGCTCTTGTTGTTGTCGATGATTGCCGCGCCGGCGTCTGCGACTACTATTGCCGTACTGGAATTCGAACTCAAGGATCTGACCCTGAATCCTAACCTGGTAGCGGAAACCAAACGCACTAAGACTTTGCGGCCCTTGCTGGTAGGGCGGCTTACCGAACACCACGATATTAGCGTGGTCGAAAATCCGGCCAGCGCCAGGATCGAGGCTGAAAAAGGCCAGGGCTACTTGTTCGACCGGCCTGCAGTGGCTGCAAAAATCGGTCGCGAAGCAGGCGTTGGCTGGATCGTTTCGGGCCGCCTGCATAAGGCGAGCTTCCTGTTCGTTTATCTGAAAGCCCAGTTGATAAATACGAAAACCGACCGCATCGCGGCGGATTTCGTTGTCGAAATCAAGGGTCCGCAGCAGAAGTTGACCCGCAAAGGTGTGGAGACGCTGGCACAGCAAGTATTCGCCGCACTCGAATCGATCGGCGCAGTGCAGTGAGACCCGTAAGCGGTTTCCAGAGCCGTGCTGCCCGGGAAGCGGCTAAGGCCGGCTCGGTGCCGAGAACGCTTGAAACTACCGCCGGTACCGGCAATTCACCGCTCGGATGATTCGTTTAAAATCAGTTCATGCATCCGCCCCGACCGTGGATGCGCTTTTTTATGAGCAGCCGCTGTGGCTGATCGCCATTTTCGCGTGTATAGTTAACGGCTTATGCTTCTTAAGGGATTGATTCTCAGGAGGTAAGCGGTCGTGAGCGCCAATACGACAACTAACCCGTGGCTCAGGCGCGGGGTAGAAATTTTACTGATCGTGCTGCTTGCCATGGGGTTAGCGACACATGCGCGCGCCGGCAACGATCGCTGGGCAGAGTTAAAAGCCGCTTATTTCGGCGAGCGCGACATCTCGAGCGGCGATAACGTGATCACCATGGAAGTGCCTGGCCGGGCACATGATGCCGCCACCGTTCCAATTGTTATCAGAGCGGTCGATCTGGATAGCGAAATCAAACAGGTACACCTGATTGTCGACAAGAATCCGCTGCCCTTGGCCGGCATATTCAAGTTTAAAGATGTGGCGAGCAGTTGGGAATGGCTTGAAACCCGCATCAGGATCAACGAATACACCGATGTGCGGGCTATCGCGAACTGGGCGATGGCAGCCTGCACATGACGTCGCGTTTTATCAAAGCGGCGGGCGGTTGCTCCGCACCGGCCATGGCCGACATGGAAGTCGCGATGAAACGTGCCGGTAAAATGCAGGTCCAGCTCGATGCCAGCAATGACGGCATCCAGTCTTCCGCCGAAGCCGTCATCAAAATCAGCCACCCTAACAATTCAGGCATGCAGTTCGATCAGATTTCGAGAAACTATATCCCTGCATTTTTTGTGCAAAATATTACGGCGGAAATAAACGGTAAAGCCCTGATCGATGTCGAAACGAACTTTTCGCTGAGTGAAAATCCGGTAGTACGTTTTTACTTCAAATCCGATCCGGGTGCGATGCAGTCAGCTTCCGAAATGCTGGTCTACGCGGTGGATTCGAAAGGCAATCGCTACGAAAAGTCGCTCGAAGTTGAAAACAAGCTGCAATAACCGAGGCGACGGCAGACGAGATCAGAAGCAGCGCAGCGTAGACTCCGCCTGAAGATTTTCCAGTTCCTTGACGCGTTTTTTGGCCCAGTTCGAATCACGGAAGAAAATCCCGCGCTGGCCGCGGTCTAGCTGAGCCTGCATGACCGTCTGAGCCTTTTCGAAATCGGGGTAAGACATTTTCGATTTAATATAATCGATGCTGCAGGAACACTGATGCAGCGAGGCGAAGGTATTCCCGTTTGCCGCCATGCATCCCAGAACATAGTCTGCTACGGCCGCGGTTGGGAAATCGTCTTTACAACTTGTTTCCGCAGCCAATGCATGAGGACTAAGCAGCAGACAGGCTAGCGCCAGGCCGGACTTTAATTTCTTGATCATGGACAGTATTCCTCAGGGTTCACTCGATTATTTTCTCGAAAACGATTTCACGTTCAAAATAGCCGATGTCGTCTTGACCGGATACGACGGCGATACCAACGACTCCGCCTTGCACTTCTTCACTTAAGATAATCGAAAACCTGGCGCCGGTATATTCCGGCTTCTGAGCCAGATAACTGTCATCGATAAATGGCGAGAAGGATACGCGCGTCGCGGCAATCGCCGTGGCGCCGTAATCGACTCGAATTTCCTCGATCCCGGTGCTTTCTTTAGCGAGTGCATCGCGAATCCGATTCCTGAAATACAGGACTCCGCCACCGGTTTCCCGGCCGAAGCTTTGCGCGATATGTTCGAGCATCGCGATAATGACCGGATTTCCCCGATAGCCGTTGAAATCGGGCAGCGCCATGTGTCGTTCGGCGGAGAGAAAATCGAGAACCACGTCTCTTTTGTCGTTATCGTGGGTTTTATTTATCGATAGCAAGACGCGATCGGTGACGATGTCGTCATCCGACTTCTGGCTGCGGTACCGATACATGATTTGTTGCCCGGCACGGGTATTGGACAGGTGTGCCCTGTCATATACCAGTTCCTGCGCCGCGGTCAGTCGATCGAAGGCATGCACCGTAGACCCCGTCGCAATCAAGCCGACCAGTGCGGCCCTGATTACCGAAAAATAGACTTTTCTCCCAAGTATTTGCCGCCCCGCGATTCGACGGAACTCAACAGCTGCAAACATGTGACGCTCCTGATGATTGGGAAATTACGAGCATATTAACGCATTCTACGTGGCCTCGGGCAAGCTTGGCGGTTATGATTGCACTGCGCTGTACAACCGGCTGTTGGTCTTGCATAGCCGTAATCCCGGTTAGCGCCAATCACAGCAATAGGAGTCGAACTCTTGTCAATCAACCATCAGGCGTGGATGCTGCGCTACTCTGTATTGTGGTTTTTAACGGTTTCGATGCCGCTCATCACCCATGCGGTGCAGGCTAAGGGCCCGAATCTCGAATTTGCCGAAGTTGCAGCGGGTGTCTATTTACATCTCGGCAAACACGAGGAAATGAGTGTCGACAACCTCGGGGATATTGCAAACATAGGTTTTATTATCGGTAACGATTCGGTGGCTGTGATTGACCCCGGCGGCAGTCCGCAGCTGGGGGCAGCGATGCGCAAATCAATCCGCGATGTAACCGAACTCCCCATCTCGCATTTGATTTTAACGCATATCCACCCGGATCATATTTTTGGCGGCAGCGCTTTCGCGGATGTCGAAAATATCGTCGCGCATCGCAACTTCACGCGCGCGCTAGCCCAGCGCGGGAATTACTATCGCGAAGCTTATAGCGACCTGTTTGCCAACCCGAATATACCGACTTCGCTGCAACCGACTCTGGAAGTGAAAGATGAATTGCGTATCGATCTCGGCGGCAGACGGTTGATCGTAACAGCCCACCGAACAGCGCACACCGATAACGATTTGTCGATTTACGACCATGCCACGCAAACCCTGTGGGCATCCGATCTGATATTTGCGCAGCGAATTCCGTCGCTGGACGGAAGTCTGACCGGGTGGCTAAAAGTGATGGACGAGCTGGCGGCGCGGCCGGCGGCGCTGGTAATTCCCGGGCACGGACAACCGGGCGACTGGAGTACCGTAGTGCAGCCGCAATTGCGTTACCTAAACCTGCTCCTGCGTGAAACCAGGGAAGCGATCGCGCGCAGTATAAGGCTGTCGGATGTCGTCGACCAGGTCGCCGACGGAGAATCGAAGAGCTGGTTGTTATTTACCAGCCATCATCGTGGAAACGTCACCAGGGCGTATACCGAGCTCGAATGGGAATAGCGGTAATGTTGACTAGAATGAACATTCAGTTTAGAGTTATTTCCTTGCTCTAACCAAAGGCATCTTGCTCAGTTAGGGGAAGGCTTGAGGGGGCTTTCGATAGCGAGTTTTGGTTACAACCTTGTTGCGCAGCTTTTGCGACCGCTAATTTCGGTTTGCATAGGCTAATTCTCAAGACCCCTCAAGATCGCCGTTGACTCGAATGTTTCGGGGGTTGGGCGAAGAAAGGCTTTAGTACATGCGGTAACAAGATAACTTGAGGTCTTGTTGTTTTTCACTTCGAAAATTCAATAAGAAAGAAGTTGATTAGTGACGTGGTCAAACTTTTTGATACACCCCAGTTAAGCGGCATGCTTCGTTTCGAGTAGTCGTTTTTCATAATCATTCGGGCTGACATAATTCAGCGTCGAATGTAATCGATATGGGTTATACCAGCT
>Ga0209791_1000399_pt1 | contig 16110 bp, 19 predicted proteins | sample WorMetTyACAVOLI1_FD_187422 | JGI IMG/M metagenome (GOLD analysis project Ga0209791, IMG submission 187422) | Marine gutless worms symbiont microbial communities from Max Planck institute for Marine Microbiology, Germany - Olavius algarvensis... ... | reverse complement strand
TGTTGCGGGTATTTGTTATTTTTTGGCGAAATTAACAACCACCCTACATATAAGGAGGATTTTTTTCAATGACTCGTATTATTACTCACTTTATGACTCATTCTAAACCCGTTTTTGGACAAGAGTGATCCGGGTACAAAAGAAAATATTGCGTTCCGGCGCCGAAGAAATTGCTATTTTTCTGCTTCGAATGACCCGCAAAAATTAAATCTATGAGCGGACTCCCGTACATTAGAGCTGCCGCCATTTTGCTGGTCCTGATTTTGCTGAGCCGCTCGCAATATGGCGAAACCAGGAGACCGTCTTCCCAATCCACCCGCCTGACGCTTGCCCAATTGCAGGGCAGCTGGGAGAAATACTTTATTTATTACAGCACCCGAATTGTGGTTTTTGATCCCATCGGTGATGATAAAACCGTGGCGGTTCACGGTGACTGGATCATGATTGAGGATGCGGATAAACTTGCCGAAGTCCTCAACCGTTTGGGGCTTAATCCGCGCTTCGATCCAGATGATATTCTTGAAATCCGTGGCCCGGGCGGCCAATTATTCGGCTATATGATTTTTGCCTCGGGTGATCGGGTCAGTGTCAAAGCACCTGAAGCAAATACCGTGCGGTTGTTTTATAATCCGCAAAGGGCTCCTGACGCACCCTAAGTGTCATGCCCTATTTGTCATTTACGGATGGAAACTAATCAGCTTGATCTAAAGTATTCTTATAAATGGTCGATATCATCCTTATAAATTTAGGCAGTGCCTACAGCTGCTTTGCATACAAACCTAAAAGGTTGTTGACCAATGGATTCAATAGTTTCAGCACCAAATGAATTCCCGCTGCCGGAAGATGTCGGTCGAAGTAGTCAAATCGTGGAGCTGCTTTTGCGGGAAAAAATGTTAACTGACAAGCAGGTTGACTATGCCGCGCGCGTGCTTTCCAAGATAGAAACGCCCCGGCCGATGTTGGAGGTCCTGAAAGAGCTCAATTATATCGACGACGACAAAATTAAAGATACGGTGCGACATAGCCGGGTGCCGATGTGTATCGGCAGCCTCCTGGTTGAGCTGGGATACATTCCATTTGAAGATGTTCAGCGCGCCTTAAAGATTCAAAGTGAAGATATAAACCACAAAAAGCTTGGTGAAATTCTGCTGGACCGTCGCCTGATCGATGAACACTCTTTAATTGAAGTTCTGTCGTTGCAAATGGGTTTTCCGCAGCTTGAACCTGAGTTCAGTGAAATAGACCCGGAACTTTTCAGCAAAGTTAATTCCAGATGGTACGATAAGCACGATGTCATTCCGATACACAAGGAGGACGGCGGCCTTGTCATCGCTTTTGCCGATCCTTTGGACCGTAATGATCTCGAGGCCGTCAAGCAGGTATTCGGGGATAAGTTCATCGCGGGTATTGCGCGTAAAAGCTCAATTAAACGGGCGGTTAGAAGGTGTCTGACCGGTGCTTCGCGACAGAAGATCTCACCGTCGGATGAAAACTCAATCATCAAACTGGTCGATGACCTTCTGCTGGCGGCAATTGAACGGGATGCCAGCGACATTCATATCGAACCCATGAAAGAAACTATGCGCGTCCGTTTTCGACAGGATGGCGTCTTAATTAAATTCCAGGAATTTCAGATAAATATTCTGCCGGCGCTCACCAATCGCGTCAAAGTCCTGTGTGACGTGGATATCACCGAGAAGCGGCGACATCAGGGAGGGCGCTTTTATTTTGATTATCCCGGGGGACAGGTTGATCTGCGGGTTTCTTTTTACGTGACCGTGCACGGTGAAAAGATCGTCATGCGGTTGTTAAACCGTAAAGGGGTGCTGATCAATATTGAAGATGTCGGATTATCCCAGAGGATGGAGGATCGCTTCAAAGAGGATGCGCTTTATATGCCCAGCGGTGTCATTCTCATTACCGGACCCACCGGGTCGGGGAAAACCACCACCGTCTACAGCTGCATAAACCATATCAATACACCCGAAACCAGCATAATAACGGCCGAGGAGCCGGTTGAGTATATTATTGAGGGGATTGCGCAATGCTCCATCAATCCCCGAATCAACCTGACCTTCGAGGAAACGCTGCGTCATATTGTGCGCCAGGATCCGGATGTTATTGTGATCGGAGAAATCCGCGATAATTTTTCGGCTGAAATTGCTGTTCAGGCTGCTCTGACGGGGCATAAGGTGCTGACAACCTTCCACACCGAGGACAGTATCGGTGGACTGGTTCGACTGCTGAATATGAATATAGAAGCGTTTTTAATATCCTCAACCGTAGTTAGCGTCATGGCCCAGCGACTTTTGAGGAAGATTTGCCCCATTTGTGCGGTGGCCTACAAACCGAGCCCGGCTGATCTGCAGCGAATCGGATACGCACCCGGAGATATCACAGGGGCGGCATTTCGCAAAGGGCACGGTTGCGGCCAATGTCAGTACACGGGTTACAGCGGACGCATCGGTATATTTGAACTGCTCATTCTGGACGAACAGGTTCGCAATGCAATTATCGATCAAAAAACCAGCCAGGAAATTCGACTCATCAGCATTGAATCCACCGGTCTTGTGACACTGCTGGAAGATGGCATCGTCAAGGCGGCTGCCGGTTTAACGACCATTGATGAAATACTTCGCAGTCTGCCGCGTTTGCAGAAACCCAGAGCCCTGCCGGAACTGCGGCGCTTATTGGAAGGATAATTATGGATCAGCAGGAATCTTTTATCGAAATCATCGACGAGCAGTTGGCATCCAGCAACACCCGGCTTCCCGTGTTTGATGCCACGGCCTTGAGAATCCAGCAGGAAATTGCCAAAAAAGAACCGGACCTTCGCCTGGTTGAGAGGCTGATTGTCAGTGATCAGTCGCTGACGGCAAAGGTGCTGAGTGTTTCAAACTCCTCATTCTACAAAGGCCTGAACCAGGTTGCCACGGTGCGCAATGCGATTGTGCGTCTTGGAATCAATGAGGTTTCCAATATTGTGATGCTGGTTACCCATGAAAATAATTTTCGCTCCAAAGATCCCTTTGTGCATGACATTATGCGCACACTCTGGCGACATTCACTTGGCTGCGCCATGGGATCAAACTGGCTGGCCAAAAAGTGCGGTCTGAACGGTCTGGCGCATGAGGCCTTTTTTGGCGGTCTGCTGCACGATGTCGGCAAGCTATTCATTTTAACCGTCATCGATGATCTCAAGCATTCAGATGATCTTGACATTCAGCCCTCCAATGCCCTGCTGCTCGAGGCCATGAACAGCCTGCATGCCAACCATGGGTACTCGCTGATGGTGCACTGGAATCTGCCGGAAAAATACTGTAACATTGTGCGGGATCATCACAGCGAGGAATTTGATTCTAAGGACATGCTGCAAATTTTGGTGAGGCTGGCCGACAAAGCCTGTCTGAAACTGGGAATCGGCATGGTTGAAGACCCGGCGCTGGTCCTGGTGGCGACAGCCGAAGCCGAGTCATTGCACATATCCGAGGTGGACCTGGCGCAGATGGAGATCATGCTGGAAGACTCGCAGGTCATGGCTCACAGTTAAGCGGAGCCATATTTGCCCAACATGAACGGCCGGACGCTAATAATATTACCAATTTTTTTCATGCTGTTTCGATCAAATAAGACTTATTCCTTTGTTCCCGACTCTGGAGGGCAAAAACTTTATATATAAGATTCTAATAAATCCGCCTATGATACCGCCGAACGGGGGCATCGGCCGTCCGCAATGAATTAAAGAGAGCTAAAGACAAATCCACAGATCACTTTGGGCCAAAAATAGGTGGATTTTTGCGGCAGGGTACAGCCGCTGCGGCATACGGTTTTAACATCGCCAATCGACACCTCATTGGTAATCAACGCCAGCTGGCAGGCTCCCCGGATCACTTTCGTCAGACAGGCGGCAAAACTTCTTTCAAATTCGATCCGATCAGAATCGCTTTGATCCTTGCCCGTTATGCCTATAATTTTCTGAATTATAAAATAGTGCAATACCGTGAGGTCCAGCGCTTTGATGTTGTCCGGGAAATTCCATTCCATTTCACGGTGGGCTTCAGGCTTCAGGCTGACCTGATAGGCATTGTCCTGGAAAATGAGGCCGAATGTCCATTTTTTCCCGGCAATGATCTCATCCATGTGGTCGGGATTTGGCACCGGTTTGACGGTGAAATGGCGGTCGAATTTTTGCATGATGGCAGTTTCATCAAATTTTTCTATACCTTTAATCAGGCGATGGGTCGGCAAAATCCTCAAATCTTCAGTTTCCGTGTTGGTCAGCCACATTAAATGATAATTATAGCGCTCCTGGCCGGTATGAGCCGGATTAGCCGCCCTCTGCTGTTTCATGTAAGCCAACGATCCGGCATATCGATGGTGACCGTCAGCAATAATCACCTGTTTGTGAGCCATCAGGTTTACAAAGTGTTCGATGATTCGAGGCGCGCGGATGACACTTAACACATCACATGTGCCCTGGTAGCTTTCGGTTTGGCAGATAGGTCGCTGCATGCTTTGATCCATGTCAGTTTCGAGTTCAAAGTTTTTGTCCGTATAGAGACCATGGGTGGGGCTTACGTTCAACCGGGTTGCGGCCAGTAATGCCACCTGCTCGTTGACGGATCGGGGCATGGTATTTTCATGCCGCAAAATAACATTTTCATCCCAGTCATAAATTCTGATTTTACAAATAAAACCTTTGCGGCAATATTGTTTGGGGTCGCCCGGCAATCGAAAATACTGATAATAAACATAAACTGCGGGTTCGGAATCGTGTTGGATGCGGCCCTCATCCCGCCATTGTTGTAAAATCCTGGCCGCATTCTCCGAAGGGCGCTCACCGCAGGGAATCGAAAGATGGATGCTGTTGAAAGGATTGCCGTAAAGGGCGGCCTTCTGTTTTTCGGAAGCCACATCAAAAAGTGGAGACGTCAAATCGCTGATGTTTTTCATCAGCGTTTCGTTATATCGCCAGGCTCTAAATGGATTGATTTCGGCCATTTTCCCTTCTCCATATTGGAATCGTTTATACTTGGTTTATGCCAACCGCGGATTAATTAACACAGTTTCAGATTGTATTTCAATTTAAATAACGCACCCGCTTCTTTTATCAAGAATATCTAAAAAGTACCGATATAGAATATACAATATACAGCTCAACCCGCCGCATACGGGATCGCCATGCGCCTGTTTGCTGCGGTGGGCCCATTGATCGATTCAGCTGCTTTGATACATCATCGAAATATTTTGTAAACCCGACATAAAGGATAATCAGCATTGTCAACCGCCTGCAATTGCAATTTATCGCACAATAACAAAGATATATGGGTTATCTCCGAAGGCCGTATTTCAGATATTGACCTGAGCGGGGTGATTGGTGAAAAGGTGGATGGACCCTATAAGGAATATAAAATTTCCGATATCGGCCGCTACCTGCTCAATCCGCATTCGATTGAAGTCAAAAAGAAATTAATCGGCGGCGAGATTCATTATATGCAGGGAATAATTAAAAAAATTCGGAAATCGATTCATAAAACCCTGCCAGCCTTTTTGAAAAAGCGAAAACAAAACCCCTCGCTGTCGCCGGAGGTGATCGTTTCACGCTATAAAATGCGCATACCCTCCATGAAAGATTCCGAACTTGAGGTGCATTTAAATAAAATTTATGATCAGCTGAAATCCTACGATTCCTTCTCGAAAAAATTGGACCTGTTGGACCCGCCTAATATTTTTCAAATTGTTGGTATCTGTGAAGATATCGGCGGCAATTATTCATATTTGAAGCTGCAGGGCAGCATCGAGGAAAAAATCAAATACCTGGGTAAATCTATCGCAAAAGACGTCGGCGTCATTCTCAATAAAGCATATGTCGCCGAGGGTTTGTATGAGCTGCGCGGATTTGATTTTCAGTCTTATAACCCTGCCGTCTCCTATCGCCTTTTTTCATATAACAATGGTAAAGAACACAAAGCCTGTGTGCTGACGAGTCTTAATCAAGTCGAATTTTACATAACTGATAACCATCTGCTAAAGCACATGTTTCTGCTCGAGCAGTCGCTTAAAGCGAATCCCAGCCTTTGCAAAGTCTTTGAACTGTGTACCGGCGGGGAGGCAAATCCGATCAAGCTATTTTTTAATAAAAAATTGGAAATCGATTATGCCAAGTCACCGCTTCCTGCAATTTACCAGGATGTGCTCAAAACACACAATACGGGATCCAATTCCCGGAATTTGATTAAACCGATCCTGAACTACCTGCAGATCGGAATATCGCTTAATTATATGCTCGCTGACGACGACAAGGACGATCGGACGTTCACCCACATTTCAGTTTTGCATGATTTAAGAGCCCTGGAACCGCTGCGCAAGAATTTGCCGGATGTATATGCCGCGGTTGCGAAACACGGCTTTATCACTGATTCCGGCCGGTTTTATTTGCTGGATTCCATCAACGGGTATAACAATGCCTAATGATTACAAAGAAAATGACTACCTTTGGATTAAAGAATTGCTGGATTATCCCGCCAGTCTGGAAACGAATCTTGGCAGTTTTACTGATACCTCGCAAATAAATTTTCCCCAGGATCCCATTGACTGTGTCATCTTCCAGGAGCGTGCCAAAAGGGCCATCCGAAAAATTGCCCAGAACAAAGGACACATATTGATGGTGGGACGGCCGGGGACCGGAAAATCCATGCTGGCCAACATGTTCAAAGAGGTGTTGGACATATCCATTGGCGATTACCTGAAATCCAATGAAGCCATCGTGGCGTATCCGGGCAAGGACCGCAATCACATTCGCTTTGCCTATGAGAATCCTACCAGGGCGGATAAGGTGTTGTCGGATATCATATCGGCCATCGAAGTTGCCAGAAACAACCTGGATGAATTCAATCTTACCGACCAGATTGAATCAGCCCGCAAGGTTAAAATTGCGTTGATCTGCGCGACCTGTCTGGGAGTGGCTGCCGGATTCTATTTTCCGCCCGCGTTTATAGCGGCCGGGCTTACCGGAATGGGATCCATTTTTATGCACATGCAGGAAAACAATCACCGGGCCCAGGAGAAAATCCAGCGCGAATCCAATGGCGGTACCCAAAACGATGTCAAACACTTGCAGGACATGGTCCCGGAGGTTTTGTATGATCCGCGCAAGGACAAGGACCTGATGTCGCGGGTATCTGAGCCCAGTGCCAGAAATATGAAGGGCGGTTTCCGGCATGACCCATATCAATCGGGAAATCTTCAGACGCCCTGCCATAAACGAGCATACCTGGGTGCGCATGCCAAAGCACCGATCATCTATATTGATGAGTTAAAAACATTGATCAAAGTCGGCTATATGGCGGATCTGCTGGAGATTATGCAAAACAAAGAATATATCCTCGAAGGCGGCCGGAGCACCGGCAGCGGCGCGGCGGATCGGTCGGAGAATCATTTAAAGGCCGACAACATTATAGTGGCCTGCTGCAATCATGATACCCTGCAATATCTGCAGGAAGAGGGCGACGGCGCTTTTCTCAGCCGGATCGAAGATAAAGGTGAAATCATCCAAATGGAAAGTGCGGTGCCCGAGTCCCCGGAAAATGTCAGGCAGATCGCCCAGTACGTCAAACAGGAAGTCGACAATCTTGCTGAGGAATTCAAAGAAGCCTGGGGTGAGGTTATTGAAAAAGAAGGATACGAAAGCGTCAGGAAGCGCAGTGAGCATATCTATGGTCGACGCCTGCCGCCGGATTTTAAGCTGACCGTGCGTGAATTTTCAAAAGCCGCTGTGCTGGAAATTGCCAAGGAACTGCGTTGTCGTAGTTCGGACGGAAAATTGAGCAGTATATTGCGACCGATCAACGGGGTTATAAAATCAGCTGAGTTTGAAGCTGTCTTGGACAGCGCGCCGCTGGTTGAACCGCTGCATGTGCGCAAGGCGCTGGCCGAGCACTTGAGTTTGGAAGGGGGATTTTCCAAGGAGATCGGCGAACATAAACGATACCTAAAAAAATATATCAGCTCGATGACTGATTCCATCGGATATGTGGTCGGTCTGGCCGTCATACACTCAAAATCCAGCGGGCAGATGTACGGTCAGCCGCTGCCGATTCACTGTCAGATCAATGTCGGCAATGCCGATACTGTGGTGGCACCCGGCAAGATCGGTGACATTGCCAAGGCCGCCGCCCAAAACGTCAGAGCCTCCATCAAAAAGGTGCTGACCAATATCGGAGCGCCATATGTCGGGTATGAGATGTATGTGGAATATATTCAGGCGCACGGAGGCGTTGAAGGCGACAGTGCTTCGGTGGCCATGGACATTGCCCTGGTATCGGATTACATCAAACAACCGGTGAATCAGCGTTTCGGCATTACCGGCTCATTGACCGGTGATATAATTCTGGCCGTAGGCGGCGTGACTGAAAAGATTCGATCCATTATGGATCCGGTTTTGGGAATGGAAGGGGCCTGCATCCCCTGGCTGAACAAATACGACGTCGAACCGCTGCTGATAAATGCGGACAATGAGTATATTCAAAAAGATGAAATACCCGGCATCCGAATATTCAGGGACAATGAAAAGAAGCGGCCGTTTGATATATATTTTTGCAAAACCAAATACAATGCTTACAAGATTCTGATGGGGCTCGGTAAAGAAGAGGTGGAAACCCGCATGGCCGAGCGAAGCCGACAGGACCTGGCCTTCATGCAGAATCTAAAACCCTAATTAATCCGCCAGAATATCAAACAACACCTCATAGTGATCGAAGGGCGGCATCAGGCAGGCCCCGGCAAAATGCTTGCGTGCAATTGCCAACATCTCGCCGGCATTCGCCACACCTTCCGCCACCGGATCATCGGCACCCTGCATCCGGTTGCGAACCTGCTCCGGTACAGCAATGCCGGCGACCTTGCGGTGCAAAAACTCGGCATGGCGGGGCGTGCGCAGCGGCAGGATTCCCAGAATGATGGGAATTTTAAGGTGTTGCGTCGCCTCGATCAGCTGAGTGGCACTCGCCTCGTCATACACCGGCTGGGTAACCGCAAAGTGAGCCCCGGCTTCGACTTTGCTTGCCAGCCGTCGCACGGCCTTCTCCAGCCCGTTTGATTCAGGGTGGGTGTCGAACACAACGCCGGTGCGCAGCTCAGCCTCGCGTGCCATACGCACCAGATCGAACACATCCAGATCACGCACGCTGGTCGTGTGCGCTCGATCGCCCAGGGCGATGAAGTCGCCCGTGGCGATCAGAACGGTCTCGATCCCCAGGGCTCGCGCGCCCCACAGCATTCCCTGGAGGCTCAGGCGATTATGGTCGCGGGTGGTACAGTGCAATACAGCCGGTTTCCCTGTTTTTTTCTGCAGCAGCGCGCACAGTGCCATGGCACTCATATGCGGCTTGGCAACCGGGTTGGTGGCGACGCTGAATCCATCGAAGGCCAAGTCGACCAGCGGCTCCAATGCTGCCAGCAGGGGGGCGGCATCGGGGCCGGTCGGCGGCACGACTTCGATCGTGACCGTGAAATTGTCCTCTGTCATGTCATTATCCCCGGTTTAAAGGCGTTTCTTGTAATTAATCCGCCCGGATAACATCAAAACATTCTAACCTGTTTCAAACGGCCAGTATGTTTTATCCTAACCGGGTATTGCTATCTTTCAGGGCGGAGTAATTAGTCAAATAGATTCTGTTCTTCGAATATTTTTTTAACGACCATACTTAAGCGGTTCCGGGCCGTTTTGGTATTAATCTTTAAATTTCGCACCAGGGACAGCAGACTGAACAGACCGGCGTGCTGCGGTACAATATCACTGACAGCTTTAATAATTAAGGCCGGGATTTGATACGTTGCGGCTGTTTGTGCGATGGCAAAGGACTCCATGTCGACTGCAAGTGTGGCGCCGGACACCCTGGCTCTGGACAGAACCGGCCAGTTAAATGTCTGCAGCTTACCGACCTGGTATTCGGATCCTACTAAAAGAGCGGCAACTTTTTCAACAGGTGAATTTTCAAGCTGCAGTTCCCGGTCACGATAAGCGATGAGATTCGCAAGGACAAGATGCCCGATATTCAGGTCATGGCGTACGGCACCGCAAAAGCCCGCGTTAATCAGCAAATCCGGCATAAAACCTAGCGATCCGGTGCACACTTGCTGCGTTGTGCGGCGGGCCTTTTTCGGCCCGATTCCGCTTACCGCGAGCCCGATGGCATTATTCTCGATCCGGTAAATACCGGTTGTATTTTTCAACATATGCGGAACTTCGCTCCGCATTGCCACGACGAGGCCTATATTCGGCATTACTTCCTTTTTTCGTATGCTGCGAATTATCTTTCCGGCGCTTAATTGACTTAACTCGATTTATCATTGTCGCTCGTCAGCGTATATGTCATGAAAGCAACCAGGAAGGGTAAATGAGGAAATCGTTTGGTCTCTTTTTCAACAAATCCGATTTTTCGATACCAGGATTTCAATTCAGTTTGTTCGGAGATTATTCCGATGCCAACACTTCGCGCTCCCAAGGCTCGGGCCTCAGCAAAGACATGCTTGGTCAGCACTTTTCCAAAACCGCTGTTTCGGTGCGGTGGTGTGACTGCCAGACGTTCGAGATAGCAATGACCGGGCTCGGCTTTTTCAATTGCCGCGCAAGCGATGGGTGAGTCGTCGCATTCCAGGATATAGTAAACGACCCCTCTCTTGAAATCGTTTTCTATCCATTTGTCATGGCAGTTGGATGGGTGTTTGGGGCAATTGTCAGGCGTCAGATTGAATCTATCAGCAACGTCGCGGTAGGCCTGCCGAATCAGATGGGATAATAGAGAAATATCGTGGGAATCGGCTTCTCTGATGTGAATATTATTGGCCGTCATATGGACAAGTTAGGGGCTTCGCCCCAATTGGAATGTTGGAATTCTGGAATATTGGAATCATGGGTTTTTGGGATAGTGGAATGGTGGGTCTAGAGAATCAAAACGAATATACTTGTATTGGCTTTCTCGTAGCAGCGGCGTATTTTCCGGGGTAAAAGCAGAAAATGGGTGTCTGACGGGCATCATCATAAAAAGTAGATACAACATTTTTTTTAGAATGGACCTTTGTCGGCCCATTCGACCCAGTCTTCCAGCATTCCACTATTCCATCATTCCATGCGGCTTACCAAGACAATGTCTACAATAAGCACTGTGATTCCAATAAATTGTAGAAATTCCGGTACGTTTTAATACTCCTGGAGCTCATCATACTGGTAATCCAGTTCAACGCCGGCTGTCTTAAACATGTCCTCTGATTCCCAGCCGGCGTGATACTTGCGCTCGCAAACCACCCGTTTGATGCCGCAGTTTATAATCAGCATGGCGCAGGTTCGACAGGGGGTCATGCGGGTATAGATTGTTGCGCCGTTTATGGCGATACCGAGTTTGGCGGCCTGGCAAACAGCGTTTTGTTCCGCATGGATCGTACGCATGCAGTGGTCCGTGGTGGTGCCGTCTTCGTGAGTGACCTGTTTCATCTGGTGGCCGACCTCATCGCAATGGGGAAAGCCCATCGGTGATCCGACATACCCTGACACCAGCAATTGCTTGTCACGCACAATGACGCAGCCGCTTTTACCCCGGTCACAAGTTGCTCTTTTCGAGACGGTATCGGCCATTTCCATAAAGTACTCATCCCAGGAAGGCCGCTGATCATCTGCTGCCTTTTTGTGGTTAAATACCATAATGAATTCCCTGTAATATTTATCCCGGATAAGCCGGAATAAACTAATAAAAATTGAATAATTGTGGGTGTCGCTATCCATTTTCAAGCTGGACGCAGACGGGGATTTATTCATAAACCTAAATCTCAGAGAGGTCAAGAAATGATATGCGATAGTGGATAATAGACAAAAGCCACCCGTAAGGCCTTACAGAAAATGGGTATTCAATTGCAATCCATCAGCACCGAAGATGCGGAAACCGAAATGGCCGCATCAACGGCCGAGCTTGATATTACCATTGAAATGAAACATCCCCTGGCAGCAAGAAATTTGCAGCTTCCCATGCAACGACCGCCTTGTTCTGCCTGCAGCGGGGCAAAACACCATCGAGGCCCTGGTATACGAGAGCGATGTTAGATCACGGACCGATCGTCTAAAGTCGATGATAGCGTGCAGGCCAATCAATTTCCCGCCGGACAACCCAAAATCAACCAACGATTCGCATGGCCAGGTACGGAACCAGGTTGAACAGGAATATTCCGATTTTAAAAATAGCCATCCCCGCATAATGAATGGTATCGAATTTTTCTTCAGACAATTTGAACCATTTGCAGTGGTAGCGGTACATCCATTCATGAGCCAGGATGAAAAATACCAACCACCATAGCAGCAGTCCCATATTGATTACGGTACACCACGCAAATACGGCACGGATTGTTTCGAAAGTCATTGTTCCTCCTAATTACGCCAGCCTGAAAAATAAGAAATCCAGAGTAGATAGCCCTATTTGGCCTTTGAAACCTGACGAAAATATTTTGATGTTGCACCGGTCGGATTAATTAACCGTAAATTCTTTTAATATCCGGCAATTCCGTAGAATAATAGTGGATCCAGATATACAAATGGTTAAACAATGCCGCACACAGTGCTGCAATTGACCCATACCACAATCCCGGAACCCACAGCAGAAAAAACCCGAAGGTATACATGCCGTTGCTTGTGAAGCGGAAGATACCTTTTTTAACAAACGGTAGGGATCGATACGATGGGTCAAAATGGTCGACCCCAAAGGCGCGTTTGAAACCGAAGTAGCGTTTGACTGAATAAAACAGGTAGACTGCCGGAATTGCCATCAGTACGGCCAAAATTCTCAAGGCAGCCAATTCCAGCGGGATGGTGTTGCGATTTGCGATGGCCAGGATAAAGACGGCCACAACCCGGGCGATGCCGAAGATGGAAAATAAAACCGCATAGACGGTAAATCCGTTATCACCCAACAGGCGGGTCAGCAGGGACAAATGAAGCTGGGTTCGCCAGCAGAACCAGACCAGTACCTGATGCGTGATCGCTATTGCAACAGCAAGCCGAAACCAGATCATCGTATCGACACCCAATAGACTTCCGGCCTGGAAGCTGTCTGATGTGCCGAGCAAAACCAGGCCGGCTATTAAACCGGCCAGAGCCAAAATGTGGAGCCATTGTTTTTCAAAGATGAGCTGAATCTGAGGCACGACACTTTCCCTTTTGACAGATGCTTTACAAGATGCGGCTTTCCAGGTGGATTTTTAAGAGCCTGAAAATATTAAAATTCACAAATTGCCTGACTGATGCAAAGTTAATTTGCGGGCCGTTTGGCGATGACCTGCAGCAGGGCCATGCGATTTTCTTTGAAACCGCGAAGCTGGTTGCGTGCCATCTGCGGGAAATCCGCTCCCAGCAGGAGGTGATAGCCTACGATTGGTTTTCCCTGTTTTTTGATTTGGGCCGATTTGGCTGCAAACCAGGCCAGGCCGGCATCGGTTGTGTCGCGCCATGACGTAATATTAAATCCCGTTGCTTCGAGGAAATGACGCATTTCATCCTCCGTGGTGAGGAAACTGATCGAAGGATCGCGAGCCCATGGCACCGGGTAATAAACTTCGCCGCCCGGACCGGCGACAACGTCATAAATCGCAAGGTGGCCGCCCGGTTTCAGGACGCGGTACATCTCGGAATAGAGCTGAGCTTTTTCGCCGATATTCATTGCTGCATGCTGGGTCCACAGGACGTCAAAGCGCATGTCTTCGAAAGGCATATCCAGGGCGTTACCGGTGTGGTATGATACGAGATGGCCAAGGCCCAGGCGGATGCTCAGTGCCTCGGCGACCCGGCAATATGCTTCGGTTAAATCCAATCCGGTCACGCGACATCCGTAGTTGGCGGCCAGGCGTCGTGATGGTCCACCGAGCCCACTTCCCACATCAAGGATTTGCATCTTTTCGTCAAGGCCAATTTCTTCTGCCATCTCGCTGGTGGCTTCAGGACCGCGAATATGAAATTCGTCTATCTGTGCCAGATCATCCAGGGTCAATTGATCCATTTCTTTGCCGGCCCTTTCCAGGGCCAGAAGAATGGTTTGTTCCAGATTACCGAGACTGTAATGTTGTTCAACTTTGAGCATTTAACCTCATCATAAATTGCATTATTAATTACCCGATTGCATCAATCGAAAGATAACGATTTATACGCTGGGGGTTGCTCGCGCTATTGACCGCAGCATTTTTTATACTTCTTGCCGCTGCCGCAGGGGCAGGGTTCGTTGCGACCAATTTTCTTTTCGGCAATCACAGTTTCAGGAGGATTCAACAATAAATCTAAATCGTTGATATCTTCAGGCTTATCCGGCTCCAATTCAATTGAGTATTTCCAGTCGTTTTTTTTAAATATTGCAGCCACCTCGTTCATTCTTTTTTTGGTTTTGACATGAACCGCAGCCGGATTCTTTGCCGTGCCCAATTTGGCAGTCTTTTTGCCATCAAATATTTTTTCCATTTTTTCACCATTGAATTAGAATTAAAGGAATTAAATCCAAACATCTTGCTCTGCCGTCATTCCACCACCCGCATCGCCGGTGTTGACGGTTCCGGCCGGTTCGACAAGCAGGACTTTACACTCCTGACCGGCAAAGGGCTTATGCCCCGTACCTTTGGGTACGACAAACATTTCGCCTGTTTTCAAATCAACTTTATCGGTCTTGAAGTCAATCGTCATTTCTCCTTCCAGTACGATGAATACCTCATCCGTATCATCATGGCGATGCCATACAAAATCACCTTGAAATTTCACAAGCTTGAAATGATAGTCATTCATCTGGGCGATGATCTTCGGTGACCAATGATCAGAAAATTTGGCTAACTTGTCCTGGAGATTGATCGATTTACCATGCATTTTTTTCACCAAAAATTTTAATGCAAGATTCAGGTATTAGGTTTAGTAATTCAGCTTCTAATGCTTCTGTGGATCGCACGACTATGAAACGATCCTCATCCATTTCAAAATCCATCAATACCACCGTTTGAAGCATTCGAAAAGGGCCGAAACTAAAGTATGGATAGGAGAATGCCATAAGTTCACATTATACGTAATTGGGATTTAACTTACCGATTTTTGCCATGGATCGGTCGTGGAAACCCGATAACAGGGGCAAGGCAATTCCGGCGCCAACCAGGGCCAGGAACATATCCCACTGAGCATCCCATATATCTCCCTGTGAACCCAGAAATGCAGTGCCGACGTCGGTTGCTACCAGCAATGCAATCCACCATTCGAGAAGTTCCCAGAATGCGGCTACCGCCAGCACGATACTGAGGACAATAAAATAGAGCCAGCCCCCTCTTTGCAATGGGGTTTTTCGAAGCAGCACTTCCCGGATGACGAATGCCGGGAATACGCCGAGCGCTATGTGTCCCACTCTATCATAATGGTTGCGGTTAAGGTCAAAAGCCTCTTTTGCCCAATTCCCCAGAGGCGTTTCGGCGTAGGTATAGTAGCCGCCGTAAATTAATATGAACATGTGAAAGAAAACACAAAAATATACCATGTGGGACATCGGAAGTCTGCGGTGTGTCAGGACCAGGATCAGGATACCCGCCAGTCCGGGTCCGACTTCCAACAACCAGCTAAACTGTCCCGCCGGTGGATCCAATACCGTGGCAAGACACACAAGCACAATAGTGCATAATAGCAACAGCGGCATACGAAAATATGAGAATAGTACAGATTCCATCATCGATTCAACGCCCTATCCTTTTCCCCTGAATTCCGGCAGAAACGCAAAGCCCGCATCGACATCCTCCAAGGACTCTCTTTTCAACAGGCCACAGATTCCAATAGGCACCGCGCCATCTTTCAGCTTCGTCAAATACAGCCCGAATCCATGGCGTTCATAACCCTAACATTGCATAAATTCTTGTTATCTAGCCTGGCCGTTATGTCTGAGATCGTTGCTTTTTCCGGGCAGATGCTGGATGCCTGATACTCGATGCTGGCTGGATATCTAACAGTACACTATCGGTGAATTTCAACGACATCCAGTATCCAGAAACCAGAATCCAGGATCAGTCAATACTTTCAATGGTCTTCATTGCAGCAGCGAAGTTGGATTTCAATATTTT
>Ga0209791_1000392_pt1 | contig 16437 bp, 5 predicted proteins | sample WorMetTyACAVOLI1_FD_187422 | JGI IMG/M metagenome (GOLD analysis project Ga0209791, IMG submission 187422) | Marine gutless worms symbiont microbial communities from Max Planck institute for Marine Microbiology, Germany - Olavius algarvensis... ... | reverse complement strand
GGATTCCAGTACCTTGCATATCACACTGGTTAAGCTCACTGGTCTGTAATTGCCCACGTCTGACTTGGGGCCTTTCTTATAAATTGCTGTTATAGTACTATATTTCCAATCTGCAGGTAGCTGACCTATCTCAAGTGATCTTTCAAACAATAACTTCAGTGGATATGCTATTACATCTCTGATTTCATACAGCACTCTTGGATGTATAAGATCTGGGCCAGGGGACTTACTAATATTAAGTTGGTTCAATTTCGTAGCAACAAGCTGTGTTGTTAGTGTTATATCTTCACATTTGTTATAAATCTTATTGGAAACTCCAGGGCCTTCATCTATTTCTTCTGTATAAATACTAAAATAAAAGTCTGCTAATAAATTAGCCTTATCTGCATCTTCTATACATCTAACTTCTCTACCAGTAGCATCCATACTTTTTAGTTCCCCTACACTCATACTTGTAGATGTTCTAGATTTTATATACTTCCAGAAGTGCTTAGGGTTGCTTTTAACCTGGTTAGCAACAGACTCTTGCTTCAATTTACGTATCTTACGAGCCTCAAATCTGACCTGGTTACGTAATCTTTTATATTCTTGCATGATACTAGGTTTCCTGGTTTCCATAAATCGTGTCCATGCTCTATGCTTTTTATGAATCAGTTGTTTAATGTCACTGTTGAACGGTTGCAATGTACTGCTCTTCAAAGTAGTCATATTCTTGGTTTTGGGAATATAACGTTCCATACCGTCTAACAAAATACTCTTGAATATAGCCCACATGTCATCCAGGTTGTTGTCATCAGGAGATAATGTCTGATCCCAGTCTAGGTTTAAAAATACTCGCAGTTCATCAAACTCGCCTTTTTGGTAGTTAAACCTCGAAGTCTTGGTCACTTTTGGAACATCCACTTGACACTCAAAGCTAATTACCGAGTGATCACTCTTGCCTAAAGGTGACCGATATTCCAATGCAGAAACATTATCATCACTGGTTATTACCAAATCCAGCACGTGTGGTTCATCGTCACCTCTTTGTCTGGTTGGTGTCGTAATGTGCTGATGCAAACCATTTTTCTGAAGCACATCAATGAATTTCTCGTCACTGTTCATAGGGTTGCCAGATCCAGTCCATCTTTGCCAATCAATACTGCTATAATTGAAGTCACCTACCAATACCAGATGATCACTAAATTTAACATTCAAGTAGGATATTAAAGTAAATAATTCCCGATCATTCTCTTGGCTACTGGTGGGGCTACGATAGACGATTCCAAAGAGAATGTTACTCTTATTTTTGGTCTTTATTTTAATTAACAAATATTCCTTGAAAGAAATGCTTTCTTCCATATAAGCAGCTGATATTTCTGCTGAAGCATACACTAATATGCCTCGCGAACTATCGTCCTTTCCCCCATTGTAAAATACATTATATCCATCAAGCTCAAATTCACTAGCCAACAATTCTCCTGAGTAATTTTTAGGTTTGGCTTCTGTTATTGCAATAATATGAGGTTTTTTCTTCTGTGCATCAATCAGTAACTTTAATTCATCCTTTTTATTCAGCACACTGTCAGCATTCGTATACATAATTCTTAAATCTTTATAATGGTCGCATGTATTCAAATCTTGATTTATATCAGAACTCCTTAATTCTGTCCTGTCTTTATCTTGATCATTCTCCATGCCCCCGGCTGGCCTCTCACCCGGTAAATGTAGTTTCCCGTCTCTTGGGCTTCCTTCTGTTTTGCCTCCTCGACTAAAGTTCTACACTGGTCCCTTTCCCTTTGTGTCATATCATGCGCTATGCTGAGTTGTTTGTAGACTGCTTCAGCATTTTTCAGTTTGTTTAGGCTTTCCATTATCTCGTTTTTCTGCATCCTGCTACGAAATTCCACCAACAATGGTCTACGTATCGAAGTATCCTCATCCTTTTTGCCCAGTCTGATTGTTTTCTGTATGTCATCATCTCTAAATTCCAAATCTAAACCCTCTGTTATTAACTTCTTGCAAAAATCTCGATCTGCCTTCTGACGCTCGTCAAATCTAGTTTCCTGCGATTCTGGGGCTCTGTATATAATCACGTTTCTGACCCTATTCTCTTTATCGCGCTCTTCCAAACTTTTCACACGTGTTTCCTCAATCGAAGTTTGGACATGCTGCAATGATTCATTGTAATGTCCCATTTGCTCTTCTAATTGTTGTTTCACAATGTCAGCGAATGATTCAGGTTTGTTGTTTTCCGTTAGTCTTTCAGTCTGCTGGACGAATGCCTTATCCATCTCTTCCTTTGTAACTACTTTCTCTTTTACTTCTACTATCTGCCTTCTCTGGTTTTCGGCTTGCCCCTGTACCTCCTTTATCCTGCTAATCATGTCTTCTTTCACTTTCAGTAGAGTGTCATCCATCACCCTGTGTTGTTCTTTCAGTCTTTCATTGAATTTTTCCTCCAATTCACCTAATTTTTTGTGTACATTTCCTTCAAGTGTCTTCAACTTATAATCCACTTTAGTTGTAAATTCTGCCAGTTTTCTTTCAATCTCTTTCTCCAGCTGAATTGACTGTAAAACTTTGGGTTCACACCCTCCGCAATACCAATGAAAATCTTTCCTTTGAGTCAGCAAGTCATACACATCCTCATTAATTTTCATACATTTAGCACAATGATACTTCTCACATCTCTCGCATTCCAACATCTTGCTATTCTCATCTTTGAATTCTTTCTTACAAACATCACACTGCCATGTTTCAGACACCTCCTTAGTAGTATCTCTTTCCTTGGACGTTGACCCTTTTCGCCTACCTGCCTGCCCTGCCATCTTATCTTATCTTATCTCAATGTGCACAGACAGAAAACAGACAAGTGCGGTATCAAAATGTGAAGTGCAAAAAAAACAATTTGGGATGCCTCCTCCTTATCCCAGCACTTTAAGGCACTGGGTGCCTGCTGGTACACGAGACGGGAGGGGGCGTGGCAGTTAAAGAGAAAGTGCGCTTAACTAAACTCACTCCTCCGCTAGCGATAATTCTCAAGTGCAAAATAATGCTGCTAAGTGCATATTACATTTACAATACAAAAAAGTGCAGAATATAAGCTTTAAACTGTAATAATATCGAAGAAACGCTCAAACTTTTCTTCAAAACAAAGCCTTACAACCGGAACCGGAAGTCATCACATGTCTATGAGTGCTGTTCTAGTTACAAATGGTTTCCAAAAGTTATCATGAGAACCTTAAAATGGCACTTTTTGAGACACATTGTAGATTATAGGGTGTTAAGTGTGTTAAGTAATAGCAGTAGTTTGATCGTTTAATAAATGTGAACTTTAGTAATGTGGACATTACAGGTAGTGTGGTAGCATGGTAGTGCAGCACTGTGTTAACGGCGACAGGGCAAATCAAAGGAGAGGGGTCAACTTTGTTTCCGTACAGAATCGAAACTGAAAACCAATTGCCAAAAACATTCCCACACTTGATTGATTAGATGCAGGAGACAAACCCATAGACGAAATTTAGTGTAAATCCATCCATTGAGGTATTTTGGAAAACTTGAAATATAACCTTTTGTGACTTTTCCGGCATGACAAAGGAAGCGGTATATGTTTTTGTTCCACTTTTTGTCTGTCCGTTTGTTAAAGATTACTGAAAAATGCATGGATGGATTTGGATTAGGGCTGTAAAATTAATGCGTTAACGAATGCGTTAACGCGTTAAAGAATTAAAATTTTAAAAAATTAATGCAATTAAAAATTTTAATGCAGAATTAAAATTATGCAAACCTGCGTCGCCAACAGTGAACACAAACATTCCGAAATCGAATGTTTCTCGGTCAAGCCTAAAAACCGGCCCGGCCCGGCCCGGCCGGGGCACGCAAAAATTGCCCTATATACCACTGCAGTTGAGTTTGATCAATTTTCTCTTTACAGTACCGGTACAATGGCCAGGTATGATAGACTCAGCCTCTAGCGACTTTACAGTGTGCATTAAAGGGCCAAACATTGGCTCCTTTTAATTTAGGCTGAATACTTCCCTTTAAGATGTTTAGGATCGAAACAGACGTATAAAATCCGTGAATGAATCGAAATCCATATGATTCGCATACGTTAGTCTACGTTAAGTTATCATAGCAAGTGTTGAAATTTTAGTTTAGAGTCTTTTTAACCACGTATGACAAAGTTTATATGCCCCGGCCGGGCCGGGCCAGGCCGGTTTTTAGGCATGACCATGTTTCTCGACTTTAAACGAACGAAATGATTAGTCAAATTCTAAAGACTTCAACAGCAATGGGCCGACGTCTACCTGCAAAGTGCAAATGGATAATTATCGAATGCAAATATACGAAAAAAAACTTACCTCAGAAAGAGACAGACATCGCCAACGTAAGCGTTTGTGGGTTCGATGCATCAAAATGTACCGGGGGAAATTATCAATAAATCTACTACTCTCGTTAATATAAGGCGAATAAAAACTGATTAGATAGAAATATAACATTCACTATAGCTCATCTCTCTCGGCTAATAAATAAGTAATATCTCTGACACCTGGGTCACGTGACCTTCTTAAATTCTGGGGCGTATTTAAATTAACAGCTCACCGGACCGGTAGAATAGGCCGGTGGCCGGACCATTGGGCCGGCTTATGTTAGACCGGTCAGCTGTTGGACGGCTTTTATCGTTATCAGTAGAACAAAATGGCAGCGATTGCAGGCAGGCGATACACTATACGTATTTGACAATACCCGTAGATTCCTTACTACCAGCGTTAGCCTACTTAACATACCTTTTAGATCAGAACCTTGACCTTCAACTACACAACTACACACGTTACGTGTGTAGTTGAAGGTCAAGGTTCTGATCTAAAAGGTATGTTAAGTAGGCTAACGCTGGTAGTAAGGAATCTGTTGTCAAATACGTAGTGTATCGCCTGCCTGCAATCGCTGCCATTTTGTTCTACTGATAACGATAAAAGCCGTCCACACGTTATAAATACTTTTCAATTCACAAATAGCTCTCGTACAACCAAACAACATCAATGTAAACACGACGTTACGTCACCTGCAGCTCGTGTGGATCGGCATTAAAATTTGATCCATCAAAAATGGCCCGGGCTTTAGCCGGAGCGTGTCCAACAGCTGACCGTTCCAGAACAATGGCTCAAAACGTGGACTCGTGAGCTGTTGAATACGCCCGTTGGATCTTTATTTTTGAAATCGATGAATATACAGAAGCAGTTCAAATTTCGCACAGAAATTGACTACTGGAAGTCCGAGCCAATGAATAAACTATTCGTCTGAGTCATTTCAGTCATGTGCTGCTAAGTATTATGATTTTTTCGAGTTTGGCTGTATTCGAAGTGTCATGACGCCGTAAACTTGAGTGATACAGTATCATGTTTATGCATTGCTTTATTATCTCGCCATAGCGTAGCGTTTGGCGTGATATTAAGTTTGCTGTTTTTGTTTGTTTGTTTGTTTGTTTGTTTGTTTGTTTGTTTGTACGGTTGAGGATATCTCAACGCAGGATGGTGCGATCGGCGTGAAATTTTGGCTCAGGATAGAGCAAACACCAGGGACGGGAACGAGGTAGTTTGGGGGTTGGCGGCCCCCGGCGGGCGGAAAAAGAGGAAAAAGAGGCAAATGTCGAAAAAAGCTTTATATCTCCCCTATCCAACTGTCGCATGTGTTTGGACCCATCGGTCACGTGGTTCTGCAAGGTGGGCCAAAAATGAGTGACACAAAACCTGTTTCCTCGATTTCGCCTATAGTACTTCAGCCAGCTATCGTTCCTGTTTCTTCTCAGCGTCGTGAAGTGCGGTCGAATATGTAGGGCAGAGACCTGCGCACATTCTGGCATAGAGCCTTCCACTTTGGCCAAGGGGTTACAGGGTTGGCCAAAAAATCGAATTTTTTGACCATTTCTAGCCTTTACGTCCCCTATATCTCAGCGACCGCTAAAAATAGAGGCTTACAAGCAGCGTATGTAGCTTTTTGACCCTCCCTGTAGAAACACTGTGAAATCTGTCCCCCGTGGAAAAGCTGTTTGGAATGCGAATGGCGGGTTTGTGTCAGTTCTACTGACGCACTTGTTGGTCATAGCTGGGCGTATGGCGAGATATGCGTCTTGCTGATGCACTAGTTGTCTGTTAGAACAATACTAAGCAGTTACACGTAAAATTCTGAGACATTGTTGGAAGTGGTAGATCCTTGGACAATATATTACATTTTGAAAATGTATGAGTGTTATTATAGAATAATATTGCATTATGAGTTTATTACATATTGCATCCAGTTGTATGAGGCGTAAACCATTCAGGTATAGGGGGCGAGTCCCCAAAAGTTGGAGTAGGGCATACGTTACTGAAATTGCTCCTGCCCAGATTTTGACATTTTTTATACATTTCCCGTTATTTGGAGCAGTAGGCCTACATTGTAAACATACTATCATATTAGTTCAGAATTTAACTACAAAACATAAAAAGTGCTATAAGCTTCAGGAGAACTTTGTCTCTTGGCTCCCTACCGAGGCTACGTATCTGGACCCAAATGGGGGACTGCCGCCCCCATATCTCAACTTGCAGAACGTCCCCAGATTTTATACGAGGTTTACGCCAATAACTTATCATATTGACTGGTTTTTTGTAATGTTATAATAGCGTTATCGTAACTTTTACGCTTTATAGATTTTTATGACTTTATATATATATTTGCAAGTAAGCCTAATGTTTTAACCATAGACTTTGCTATTAGACTTCTGATGTGGTGGTGCTTGCATTGTGTGAGCAGGTTTAACATTCCATTCAGCAGTCAGCACATAACAGTTCATTTTAATAACTCTCTCTCCGTGACCTCAAATGGCGCCATTGACACTGTTTTAATACGCACCCGTCCCATTACTGTTGACACAAAATGCGCTTTATATTCCGAGTCGGAAGGCGTACGAAATGCACGAAGACCCGCATCACCGACAAGCGCCATGTCAAGAGGTGTGGCCGTCGGGTTCGGCCAATGCGGATGCCCACGCCTGCGTGCAATAATCCAGCTAGAGTTTTGCTTTCCAAAGTTATGAGCAGGCACAGACTAGACAGAGAGACGGCGTGACCTTATAACCTTGACCTTTGAATTGGATGTCACGGCGGTTGTCGGTGATTCGGCTCTTTTCGCTTCATCCGTGTATCAACTTGGAAGTTTCTAGGCCTTTCCGTTCGGAAGGCATGCGTATTTTTACCGCGCGTTAGCATACTGACGCGCGATATAGCAAATATGTCTGTACGTCCGTTACGTTCCGGTACGGCTTAACATATCGTCATAGTTTGTCACCATATGGTAGCCCAATCATTCTGTTTTTATCAGCGTCAAACATATTCACGGAATTCCGACGAGGTCACCTCCTGCGGGGGGCGTTAAATACAGGTGGGGTGTAAAAATTTCGCGATTTTCTACCAATAAGTCGCTATATCTCGCAAACGATGCAAGATATTGCCATAGTTGCTATGGAAGGCGAATAGGAACTAGTATGCGATCTATCAAATGGTGCCATTTCCAATGACCTTGAACGAACCCTAACCCTGTTTTCAAGGTCACACCACTCTTTAACGCTAAATGTCTCACAAACAGCTACAGATAAGATACGGCCATAGTTACTATAGAAGGCGAATAGGAAACCGCACCTAAGCTTTTGAATGGCACCAATTTCAATGACTTTGAGTGACCTCTAACTCAGATTTCAAGGTCACGATGTTATTCAACGTCAAATAACTCGAAAATGGTACATTAAGCTATATTTACAATGGCCGACCAATAGAAAGTCGCACGCATGTGGTCTATCGAACGGCGTCGTTTTCAATGACCTTGACCCCGAACCTGGTTTTCAAGGTAACGCCATACTTTGACATTGAATATCTCACAAACGGCTACATATACGGCCACGGTTACTATAGAAGACGAATAGGAAACTGCACCCAAGCTTTCGAATGGCACCAGTTTCAATGATATTGAGTGACCTCTAATCCCCATTTCAAGGTCACGATATTATTCAACGTCAAAAAAACTCGAAAATGGTACAATATAGAGCTATATTTACAATGGCCGACCAATAGAAAGCCGCATATGTTCTATCGAACGGCGCCATTTTCAATGACCTTGAACGACCCCGAACCTGGTTTTCAAGGTCACGCCATTGTTTGACACTGAATATCTCCGAAATGGCTAAAGATACGGCCATAGTTACCATGGAAGGCGAATAGGAAACCGTACCAAAGCTTTCACATATGGTACCACTTTCAATAACCGTCAGTGATCTCTGACCTACATTTCAAGGTCATGATAATATTCAACGTGCAATAACTCGATTACTACTAAGTTGTGTATGATCTGTCCAGTGGTTCCATTTAAAGTGATCTTGAGTGACCCTTAACCTAGCTTTCAAGGTCACGGGGTAATTAGGCCTATAAATGCCCTCGACGTGTTGTGTGCGCAACTAACGCGCGATCTGTTTGCCATAGCTAAATTCTTGTTGTATCAGCATTAATCGGCTTGGTGACCTGAACCTTTGAACTTTTGACCTTGAAACTGGTGCACAATACTGGGAGTGTCATGTGAAACCTTCCTACAAAATTTGCTGTTTCTACGGCTATTCGTTCTCGAGTTATGGACCAACACGCGTCAGGCGGATCACGTAACCTATTGAGCTTGCCTGCTCATAACTTTGGAAAGAAAACCTCTAGCTGGATTATTGCACGCGGGCGTGGACATGCCGCGTTGGCCGAACCCAACGGCCACACCTCTTGACATGGCGCTTGTCGATGATGCGGATCTTCGTGCATTTCGTACGCCTTCCGACTCGGAATATAAAGCGCATTTTGTGTCAACATTAATGGGACGGGTGACCTCGACCTATCGTCTTCTGACCCTGAAAGTTGTGCACGTTATTGACCGAATCATGCGGAAGCTTCCTACTAATTTTGGTGTTTCTTCAGCTATTCGTTTTCGAGTTATTGGCCAACACGCGTCAGACGAACAACGTGCCTAATTATGACCTTGGCATTTGACCTTAGAGGTCCTAGCGTTGTCGCTGATGCGGCACTTCGTGGTCCATCCGTAAACCAAGTTTGAATTCGTAGGCCTTTCGGTTCGAAAGATATGGCACATTTTTGTGCCAGCATTAATCGGTCTGTGACCTTGAACTTCGGCCTTTTGACTTTGAAACTGGTGTGCAAAACTGCGTGTGTCATGTGGAACTATTCTACCAATTTTGGTGTTTCTACGAATATTCGTTTTCGAGTTATCGGGCAATGCGTCACACAAATTAACCACGTGCCTCATGACCTTGACATTTGACCTTGGAGGTCATGGCGGTTGTCAGTGATGCGGCTTTTCGTGGTCCATCCGTAAACCGAGTTTGAAGTTCGTAGGCTTTTCAGTTCAAAAGATATGGTACATTTTTTGTCAGCATTAATCAACCTGTGACCTTGATCTTTGATCTTTGACCTTGAAACTGGTGCGCAATTGCGAGTGTTGCGAATGTCATGTGGAACGTTCCTACTAATTTTGGTGTTTCTACGACTTTCTCGAGTTCTGGTCCAACACGAGTCAGACAGATCATGTGACCTCATGACCTTGACCTTTACCTTGGAGATCATGGCGCTTGTGTGTGGTGCGGGTGTTCGCGCTCCATCATTGTACCAAGTTTGAAGCTCGTAGGACGTCCCGTTCGGAAGATATGGAGCATTTTGTGTGTGTGTCAGCATTAATCGCCTAGTAACGTACTTGACCTTTAACCTTTGACCTCTAATTTGGTTTACGAGTCACCCGTGTCATGGACTTCCATCCTGCCAATTTTTTGGGCTTCCTATAGACCTTTGTATGCGTTCTTGACTTAGGCCGAGGCACGTGACGAGCGGACGGACAGACAGACGGACGAACACCGGCCATCATTTTATAATCCCCCTCCCCTACGGCATAACAATGATGAAGTGAAACGCAGTTGTAGTTGTGTGTGTGTGTGTATGTGTATGTGTATGTGACATAATGGGGATGTTCTGGTGACAGTTAACGCAATAAAAACGATAGTGATATACATGTAACTTGACTTTTGTGAGGTGGTTGATTGACAGTCATGCGTACATATACGAGTATGTTGTGTGTACATACGCATTATAATTTTTTGAGTTTTGTTAACTTTCCTGAGATATAATGGTATAAATCAGTTAAAATATCAAATTCCAAACAAATAATTGTTGTTTTGTTAGAAGTAGCTTGTCGCTATACGAGCTGCATATTGTTATTAGGCCTATTTTCAAACTGCTATAAATGACATATCTGGCTTCTTGTGTTTACCTGTGTTTACATTTTGTTGATGCAGAAATGCACAAATGTTGAAAATCGAGTGTTAACAGTTGAAATAACCGCGCGACACTGCCACATCATTTACAACCGAGTTATTGACCTTGCAATACAAATTGTGGTCATTTGGGATCGTTTTTTTTACGTTTTTTGGTGCATTTCACTCAAAGTTGGATCGTTCTGAATCATTCCACGTCGAAAAATAAGATGACCCTGAAATGACCTTGAAAAAGTCATGCAGTCGTACCATCGTGTAGCCCGTGTGTGGTTTCCTATTAGTCGTCTGTAGTGACTTTGTCTCTATCTCGCACGGTTTACGAGCTACAGGGGCATTTTTGTCCGAAATCGAAATACCTACCGCTTCCATTTGACGCCCCCAGTGAGGGGGACCCCCTAGAGCTATCGGGTTCTTGTTTATAATGGGGAAACTAGATTGGCTGGGCTACCACGTGGTATAGATTGCATGATGATTGGCTCAGCCGTTTTGACATAGTCGACGAGTGTGACAGACAGACGGACGGACATTCCGACGATGGCAAGGGCCGCGCTAGCATAGCGTCGCGCGGCATAAATGGCCTTTGCAAAAAGTGTTTTTAAAATTTGAAACATGATTTCAGAACACAGAATTTTCAGTAGTGACTAAATAAAGTTAAAACAAAATGCAGTTAAATTCTTTAGTGTGCATGTAAAGCAAGGGACCATTACAGAGCAATCTAATGATTGGCTCATTGGCCCTTGATATTACATTTTGTGCAGTAAAGAAAGATTGAGCCGGTTTGCATCCCACCTAGTCCCCTTTTTACTGTACCAAGTGTAACAACCCATGCATTAAGGGCCAGTATGGTATGGTATAGTAGAGTTTAACGTCCCACTCGACACATTATAGGTCATTTCGGAGACGGTTTTACGGGTCACATGACCCAACCAACAGTGTCATAGCACTGAAGGACGATGGTTAGTCAACCAGGTCAAGGGCCAATCCCACCAGGCTTAGCTCACTAAAAGGTAAAGAAAAGGATGTAAGCAAAAAAAAATTAGTATCTATACAGCACCATTAAGACCAAAGACACAGAGGCGCTTGGCAGATAGAGAGCTAAACCAAGCAAGATCAAAGCCCGATACAGTCGACCGACCTGTAAGAACTGCTCGTATCTTTGTGCACCATTATAAGAATTAGAATTAAGGGCCAGTATTCCAACTTCATTATAAGGCAATAGGCTACTAGAGATGCACGATGAAATATTTCACTTTGAAATATTTAAAAATTTCGTGAAAATTTTGAAATATTGAAGACCCCTCATTTGAAATATTTCATGAAACTTTTTTAATTTTCAATATTAAGTGACTTAAAACTTTAAAAAACATGATTAAAGTATATCAAGTTAGTAGGAGATACATGCATAAAGACAAAATACTTACCTTTAACTGGTTTACTTACTTTGTTGCAGTGAACTATACATAATACAGCCTGCGTAGTCCTTCATCGGGCAAAATATTTCGATATCTATGGTGTGAAAACTGAAATGACTTAAACAAGCAAACCAAGCAAGTAGGCCTGCAGATTGTCTTAGGGAGCTGCAGTATGCATAAATGAATGAAAGGTAATGTTTGACGTATAAAAAAATGTTAAACGGTTGAGTGTAAAGCCGAAAAAAACATCGTGAAATTTTTTAAAAATATTTCAGAAATATTTCATGAAATATTTCAGGGCAAAAAAATTTTGAAATTTTACATCACTAGGCAATACGATATGATAATTACCACTGCATTGTACAGGGTTAACATTTTGTTTGTGACATTATTGATGTGCAACTATATGCCTTTTATATTCTTTAGCACCGGCAATAGTCACACACCACGTGCAACTGATCATCATCAGTTGCACGTGGTAACAAATAATAACGAGGAAACAAACTTTACATGTTGATAGCGTCACAAACCGTATGCGGTAACAAAAACAACAGCAACAACAGCAGCAACAACAACAACAAGAAGAATATTTAAAGAAACCTCTTAAACACAATAAACGAAAATGAAATGCAGCTTTTATTACATGTAGGCTTTCGCGTTTGGTTATGATGACAATTGACAAAAATATAGAAACGGTCTCTTGCCCATGCAATACGTGTTTTTGATACGCTCGAGCTCTATGATGGCTGTAAGAAATACGTCGCGAGGCGCAGCCGAGTGACGTATTTCTTACAACCAGTGCGACAGCGTATCAAAAAGACGTATTGCATGGGCAAGAGACCGTTTCTATTTTTATTGCTAATTTACATGCGATTTTTAACGATATTTCACGCAAAAACCACGGGACTCTCCTTTATTGCGGACGTGGTGCGGCATTATGACAGTTAGGCAGTCTGTCATGGGACGCGTGTACTTAAATTCATTCAGACCGATGGGATCGACTCAGTTTAAGTTACGCATTTCTATTTTGAGTGATTTTCTGTCATATTACGCTTGAACGCTCATGAGTTATTGACTTTTGTTTACATTTTTGTTCAATGTACGTTGCACCTATCGAACCGAGTCCTTCATAAGCACAAACTAATGGATGTAATCGATCGTCACTTGATGATTTTTCTGACGACTCAGAACGACACCAATGGCTGACGTTAAACTGACGTCATTAGTTACTGACACTCCGATTGTGTATAGCACGGTTAAAACTAAAAAAATAATAGATAAAAAAATTAATAATAACAGTTGAGGGAAAAATGGAGAAATGTCTGAGAAGATAGGTTGGCGTTGGAAGTCAAGGTCATTGAAAATGGCGCCGTTCGATAGACAACATACGACTTTCTATATGTCCGCCATTGTAAGTATAGCTCTATCTTGTACCATTCGAGTTATTTAACGTTGAATAATACCGTGACCTGAAATCTGGCTTAGAGGTCACTCAAAATCATTGAAACCGGTACCATTCGAAAGCTTGGGTGCGGTTTCCTATTCGCCTTCTATAATAACTACGGCCGTATCTGTAGCCGTATGTGTGAGTGAGATATTCAGCGTCAAAGAATGATGCGACCTTGAAAACAGGGTTAGGGTTCGCTCAAGGTCATTGAAAATGACACCATATGATAGATCGCATACGAATTTCTATTAGCGTTCCGTAGTAACTATGGCGCTATCTTGTATCGTTTTCGAGATATAGCGAGTTATTGGTCGAAAATCGCTAAATTCTTATACCCCACCTGTATTTAGCGTTTCCGTAAGGGGTGAACCGTCGGAATTTTGCCAATATGTTTGTTACTCATAAAATTAGAAGGATTGGGCTACAGTGCGGTGAAGAAACTACACTGTGTTCCAAAAAAACATGTGACCACATTTTCGATGATAAGTTTAAGTAGAATTATCCGTCTACAAAGATTTTTGGCACACTTATTGCCAAATGTATAGGCCATCAACTGGTATATTTAGTTTCTCACCTCAGTGATTTCGTGCATCTAATTTGAAGTAGAACTGTCCGTTTAGAAAGATTTTTTGGCACACTTATTACTAAGTTCTCTGTGAGCTAATTCTGTCTACGCATTACGAGGAGGGTCGTATCGTAATGCATATTTCTTATCTTACGAGTCGGAACATTTTTAGAACAAGTGCTTCAGTAGAACTGACACAAACCCGCCATTCGCATTCGACATAGCTTTTTCACGGGCACAGGTTTCACGGGGTTTCTACAGGGGTACAGAGACTGTACGCTGCTTGTACGGCTCTATTTTTAGCGGTTGCTGAGATACAGGGGACGTAAAGGCTAGAAATGCTCGAAAAAGATGTAAATTTCTCGAAGTTTTTTTATCTTCCGTGTGGAAACTATACTTGGCCAACCTGGATGGCTCTGTGCCGCAATGTGCGCATGTCTGTGCCCTACATATTCGACTGCACTTGACGACGCTCAGAACAAAGAGAAACGGTAGTTGGCTTAGTTGCTATAGCCGTAATGCGCAAAATTGGTATTGTGTCACTAACTTTTTGACCCAGCCTGTAGAACGCTGTGGCAGATAGCCGATATAGATGCGACGGGTGGATAGGGGAGATACTGAGATTTTTTCCTGACTTGAATCATGTGCCTCTAGTTGTAACTGTTGCTGAGATATAGGGACGTAAAATCTCGAAATGCTCCCACCCTGTAGAAACCCTTGGCCAACGTGGATTGCTCTATGGCAGAATGTGCGCAGGTCTGTGCCCTACATACGCGACCGCATTTGACGACGCTAAGGAAAACAGAAACGGTAGACGGCTCAGTTGCTCTATAGGCGTAATCCGCAAAACTGGTATTACGTCACTCAATTTTTGGCCCACCCTGTAGAACCCCGTGAGCGATGGGTCCACACACATGCGACAGTTGGATAGGGAGGGATAAAGTTTTTTCGGTACGCTGCTTACATGCCTCTATTTCTAATCGTTTCTGAGATATATTGATGCAAAGTCTCGAAATGATGAAAACTTCGAAATTTTTTCGAACTTTTTGGCCCACCCTGTAGAATCGCCTTGGCCGATCTTGACGATTCTATACCAGAATGTGCGCAGGTCTGTGCTCTACATATTGAACCGCATTTGAAAGCGCTAAGAAAAATAGAAATGATAGCTGTCCACTGCACGAATGAGACCACACCCATTTTTTGAGTTTTTAACTCCCCTCCACCCGCCCTCCAGGGGCCGATGAACCCCAGAGGGGGAAGAGGCACATCGGCAGACATTGTCCCTACACAGATAAAATTTGGTGTGGATCCGATTTGGTGAGATATCGCTCAAAAACCACCAAAATGCAAAAATTCCCCATTGATTTCTATATTAACGAAAATTTCATTTCCCCCTCCCCGGGGGCCGCTAACCCCCAAAAGGGGAGAAGACACATCTGGAACAAGAGTACGCCCGCATGCAAACTTTGGGGTGAATCGGCCCGCAGGTTGTCGAGAAATCGTTGACCGAACAGAAAAAAAACAAAAAACCAAACAAAAAACATACAGTAAAAATATCTCGCGAGCCCTTCGCTCTAACGAATGAATCATCATCATCATCAGGATCGCGTAGTCATGAACGACCGTTGCGTCATTCTGCCATGGCCACGACGGGTAGATGCGTCCCAGTAGCTGCGCGCTGACATATGTACATCCTCTTGAATCTGTGAGATCCATGTCTTCCTCGGACGGCCGGGTGTTCTTCGCCAACTGGCGTCAGGCTTCCGTCCTATGGTGATGTCTGTCTGCAGCCACAGTGCTAGATGTGCTGGAACTGTTGTGTCCAGTCGTGCAATGTGACCAAACAGTGACGCTCGACGACTCGATAGTTGCTCCTTAAGTGATGTCAGTCTGGTCCGATCAGTTATTTCTGCATTAGTGATATGGTCCCGCCAGCTGACACGAAGTAATTGTCTTTGGCAGCGCATGTGGAATGCTTCAAGCTTCCTGGCGTCATCTGCCAGCAGTGTCCACGTTTCTGATCCGTACAGGAGTACGGACAACACAAGTGCGCGGTAAACATGTATCTTTGTGTCAGTGCTGAGTTGTCCATTGTTCCACACCCTTCTAACCAATGAATGGCGGGTAATAAACAGCGTTGCACCGTTTCTCTGCCATATATAGCTGACTTTCTTATTGTAACATTTTATTATATTTCGCAGATATAAGTATGCTTTATTACACATAAGAGCCTATGTTTCAATATAATACATGTGTGGAACAAAGTTACAATGATATTTGCAGACTTAGTTGCACAGTACAACTACTGCTGATAAATTTTACACCAGTGTTATAACCATGATATCGGTGGTTATAATGCTGTATTGTACACATTACCAGCACTAGTTGCACTGTGCAACTTAGTCTGCTTGGAGCATTAAAAAAACTTAGTTGCACACCCGATTTTGTTATATTCTAAAATACTGCTTAGTTTTGTTTTTTAAAACCTGTTATGTTATGTGCTTATTATTTAGTAAGTATTGATGTTAAGCTCGGCTATTAACTGTGCACGAGTGAGTAGATATAGCAGGGTGCAACTAATGTGCTTATTTTACGATGTGACACTAAGTTCGGAATTATAGTTATTATTATTATTATTATTATTATTATTATTATTATTATTAATATGCGTCGTCCTGCCATCTTG
>Ga0209791_1000389_pt1 | contig 16533 bp, 14 predicted proteins | sample WorMetTyACAVOLI1_FD_187422 | JGI IMG/M metagenome (GOLD analysis project Ga0209791, IMG submission 187422) | Marine gutless worms symbiont microbial communities from Max Planck institute for Marine Microbiology, Germany - Olavius algarvensis... ... | reverse complement strand
GCCCAGCAGGTTCCCACGCCCAGGGGCAGGGCAGCCAGTTCCAGGTAAGCCAAGGCGATGCTCAAGTCCACCAAGCCGTTGGCGTTCTCTTTGGGAGCGGAGGGAACAATAAGGGTCTGAGCTGTGCGCAGGATGCCGTCGTAGCCGGTGGCCCAACGAGCCACCACTGGACGGAAGTAATCGGCCGCCGGCGAGTCGGGCTGGGTTTCGATGATCCGTTCCATCCAGTTGATGGTTTCCTGGGACAGCAGCTCCAATTTGTCCCGCCCTTCGATCACCGTCCAATGAAGGTTCTGGGCGTTGCTGGCCGTGGGGGCGTAGCGGGCCGTCTCGATCAACTTTTCCAGGGTTTCCCGGTCGATGGCTTTGTCCTTGAACAACCGGATGGATCGCCGGGAGCGAAGGAACTGCTCCGTCTGATCCCAGGATAGGACCAGGTTTTTTTCTATTTCCGGGCAGTCTTCAATGTCCACCCCGGTCACGCTCAAGGCACCGTGGGGGCAGACGGCCACGCAGTGTCCGCAGACCATGCAATAGGCTTCATCAGCCTCGGCAACTTGAGGGTAACTCGCGTCATCTTCCTGAGTTATAATCCGTCTGGGGCACTCGGCCGCGCAAATTCCGTCCTGTTTGCACTTGTTTTCATCAATCGTTAGAAAGGCCATTCTTGTCTCCGTGTGTAATTATTGAACCTATCGCTGAGTTGTTCTTACAAGATAGGAGCAAACGTTATAAGATGTAATGGCGACTTGTATTACCCCGCTAAACACATTCCAACACACCAACGGGGTATCTTTTAACCATTTTCACATTCCCGTTTTTATCCAATCGCTTTCTTTTGAGCAATGCAATATTTTATAAAAAAAAATGAATCCATGATGATAACCGAGTAAAAAGATCTTTTTTTTGATAACATTAAAATTCGATCGTGCGCCGATCCCCTCGGTATTTGTTTCATTTCAAAGTCCAAAAATCAACAGATTTCAAAATGAGTAAAACAGTAACGATATATAGTAACCGGACATGTTCAATCCGAATTGCATATTAGCAAATCACCAATACACACTTTGTTGAGGCTTGATTTATTGTGGTTTTCGTGTCCTGATGGTGAAATTTAGAGAGACAAAAAATTTGTTGGATGTGCTGAAGCAATATAAAATTTTGCGATTTTGTGGATTGGGTTATATGCGGCCTGCGCTCATGTCGAAGGCAGGCCCCGAGCACGTCGAAGGGAGCTCGTCGCAGGCCGAATTCAAAAACCTCCGTCATCTGTCCTCTGATCTCCGTCATCTGTCCTCTGATCTCCGTCATCTGATCTCTGTTCTAAACATAGGCAAAATAAAATGATTCGACATCGTCGAAATTCTTGTTTACTTTTTCGGCTCCTGATATGACGTCGCCGTGTCCGGACAGCAGCCATTCCACATCCAGGTTCTTGAGCCCTTTGATGCTTTGCTTGAGCTTAGACCCGTCCCCGCCGGGAAGATCCGTGCGGCCGACGCCTTCTTTGAAGATAAGATCACCGGTGAACAGCGCTTTTTGTAAAGGCCAGTGCAGCGTTACCGAGCCGGGCGAATGACCGGGAGTGTGAATAATGTCCAGCTCGAGCCCGTTCAGTGAAAGGGTCCCTTCCTTAATAAAAAAATCAGGGCGAAAATCATCGATGTCGATGCCAAAGGCGGCACTCATCTGCTTGCCGATCGTCGCCACCCACTGCCATTCCGTTTCATGCAAAGTAAACAGGGTTGGTGTGTCCTTAAATAAGGGAACCGCTTCGAGATGATCCGGATGGGCGTGGGTGCAGATAACCACATCAATGTCATTGATGCTCAGATCCAGGTGCTCCAACCCCCGTTGAACATGTTCAAACTGTGCGCGATGGCCGGGGTCAATCAGTACCCGGCTGGGACCGTCAATAAAATAAGCATTGCAGTTGTTGGTGGTCGTGGATTGCCAGATAAAGGCATGCAGATTGTCGGTCAGCTTCATAACGGGTATCCTAACTAATCCGCCCTGATAAATAGAAAATCAAGGGCTGTAGGGGGTTTTTAAAAAAATGAAGATTCTTGTTAGACGTAAGCGTCGGCGGCTTAATTACGATATGCTGCGCATATTTTACATCTTTTTATAGTTGTTTATTTTATATCGGCAACTCGTACATATAGAAAATTAGTTGGAAATAAGTAATTTAAATTTTTTCCACTTCTTTAACGATCTCCGGCAGCACCATGCCGGCTTTTTCCCGGATAAGCGCATCGCACATCTCGTCGCAGGGAGTTTCCGACAGGTTGATTATGGCTAAAAAGGCGCCGTTATTTTTGGCATAAAAGGGCATGTTGGCTGCCGGTTGAACTATCACGGTGGAACCTACAATCATGAAAAAATCACTTTCCTGGGAAAGCGCGGCAGCCTTTTCAACTTCCGCGACGGGCATCGACTGGCCGAAGGAGATGGTGTCCGGTTTTAAGTAGCCGCCGCATTCACACTGCGGTGCCGGATCGCCCGCTGTTATTCTTTGGTGAACATTTTCGGTCGGGATAATCTGTCGGCAACTCATGCAGCGTATCCGACGAGTATTGCCGTGCAGTTCAATAATTTTTTCATCGGGCAGGCCTGATTCCTGGTGAAGTCCGTCGACGTTTTGGGTTACTACCGCTCGCAGCAACCCATTTTCATGCAATTTGGTCAGCGCCAGGTGGGCCGGGTTCGGTTGAGCGTCGACGATACCCTGGTAAAGTTCTACCCAGCGACGCCAGTATTTTGCGCGGGCCGCTTTCGAAGACATAAATTCATCAAAATAAACCGGGCGAAATTTATCCCAGATACCGCCCTGGCTGCGGTAGTCGGGAATACCGCTTTCGGTGGAGATACCGGCACCGGTAAATACGATGTTGTTACCGCCTTCCTTGATTCTGGCCGCTATTTGAGCAATTTTTTCCTTCATCATTCAGCTTTTTTTAAAATAGACAGAATACATTACTTCGACATTCGACATTCATTATCCGATATTCGTTTTTTCAGACTTCCTTCCACCCTACACCTTACACCCTAAACCTTAAACCATTCAATTTCCAGCAACCAGTATCGAGTATCCAGTTTAGTTTTCCTTAAACTCCGCCACCAGTTGTTGTACTGTGGCTTTGGCATCGCCGAACAGCATGCGGGAGTTTTCCTTAACAAAGAGCGGATTATCAACTCCGGCAAAACCGGCGGCCATGGATCGTTTAAGCACCATGACGGTTTTGGCTTTGTCTGCGTTTATGACCGGCATCCCGTAAATGGGGCTCGATTCAATTTCTCTGGCAGCCGGATTGACCACATCATTGGCGCCGATCACAATGCATATATCCACCGTTTCCATGATGGGATTGACATCATCCATCTCAGCTAATTGCTCATAGAGCACGTTGGCTTCTGCCAACAGCACATTCATGTGGCCGGGCATGCGGCCGGCCACCGGGTGGATCGCATAACGAACCTCGGTACCGTTATTTTCGAGAATCTCTCCCAGTTCACGAACGGCGTGCTGCGCCTGGGCGACGGCCATGCCGTAGCCCGGCACGATGACGACGGAGCGTGCTGCTTCGAGAATATAATAGGCATCTTCGGGTGTAATCGGTTTGGGCTCACCCTGGACCTCGGCGGTCGCCTTACTGCCGCCACCGGCTTTCAGCCCGCTAAACAGGACGTTGGCCAGTGATCGATTCATGGCTTTGCACATGATGCCGGTCAGGATTAAACCGCTGGCGCCCACCAGAGAACCGGCGACGATTAAAACGTTGTTTAAAATTATAAACCCGGCGGCGCAGGCCGCCAGGCCTGAATAGCTGTTTAACAGGGCGATAACCACCGGCATATCCGCGCCACCGATCGGAATGACGGCAATTACCCCCAGTGCCAGCGACAAACACATGACAAAAAGAAACACCACATACGCAAACGCCCCGCTTGGATGATATATAAGAAAAGCGCTGCAGATCAAAATAACCGCAAAAATCGCGGCATTGATCAATTGCTGTCCCTTAAATAGAATTGGCCTGCCGGAGATTCTGCCGGCCAGTTTGCCGTAAGCCACAAGGCTTCCGGAGAAGGCAACCCCGCCGATCAGCACGGCCAGCAATATCGCCACTCTTACAATGAGATTACTCTCCGGTTGGCTGTGAAAGTTTTCCCAACCTACCAGTAAACTTGCAATTCCACCAAATCCGTTTAATACGGCAACCATCTGGGGCATGGCCGTCATCTGGACGGTGCGGGCTGCAATCACACCGATTAAAGAACCAATTATGATGCCCGCGATGACCCATTCGTATGAAAGACAACACTCGAACAGGACCGCCGTTATCGCGATCAGCATGCCCAGCGCCGAGACCAGGTTTCCCATGCGTGCTCGTTCCGGCTTACCGAGCATTTTAATGCCAAGGATAAATAGAATTGAGGCCACAATGTAGCCCAGATCTATGATGGTTTGGCTGTAGTCCGTCATTTCTTTTCTCCGTCCTTGCGCTTGAACATCGCCAGCATACGATTGGTGACCAGATACCCGCCGACCACGTTGATCGTGGCAAAAACGAGGGCAATGGTGCCCAGAATGGTGCCCAGCAGGTCGGCACCATGGCCGGTTGCGGTCAAGGCTCCCACGATGGTGATGCCGGAAATCGCATTGGTGCCCGACATCAGCGGAGTGTGCAATTGGGATGGCACCTTGCTGATAAGTTCCACTCCCAGAAAAATCGCCAGGACAAAGACAAAGATGAGTAGTCCGAAGGACATAAGGGTGTCTCCTTTTTTAAAATATCTAGCCCGGACAAGCCGGAACTGAAAATTGAAGATTGCAAATTGAATATTTGTGGATGTCGCTTCGCTCCGCCCTTTTTAAAATCGAAAGAATACCTCAGGCATTTATATTCCAGTAGACTGCATTGGTCACGATTGCCGCATATTTGCCAGCCCGTCATTTGTCAGCATAATGGTTGGCTATCATTTCGTTAACAATTTTGCCCCCGTGGGTAATTACGCAGCCTTTAATAATTTCATCTTCAAAGTTTAAATCGAATTTTTTTTCTGCGGTGTTCCAGGATTCTTCGACCAGGTTGTAGAGATTCGAAGAGAACATCTGGCTGGCATTAACGGCGACTTGGCCGGGCAAATTTGCCAGACCGATGATGCGGACGCCGTTAACATCTACTTCCTGGCCAACCTGGGATCCGGCTACGTTACCGCCACTCTCTACCGCCAGATCGACAATCACAGAACCGGGCTGCATGCCGCTCACCATTTCTGCAGTGACAATTAACGGAGCCGGGCGGCCAAATAATTGGGCCGTTGTAATGACTATGTTCGCTGAGGCACAGACCTTGGCCATGCCCTCCCGCTGCTTTTGCAGCTGTTCTTCGGTCAAGGCTTTGGCATAACCATCTTTTGTTTGACCGGTTTCACCCAGATCAATTTTGACAAACCGTGCGCCCAGTGATTTTACCTGTTCTTCAACAACCGGCCGGGTATCAAATGCTTCAACTCTTGCTCCCAGTCTTTTAGCGGTGGCAATCGCCTGCAATCCTGCGACGCCGACTCCAATAACAAAAGCCCGGGCCGGGGCGATGGTGCCCGCCGGCGTCATCATCATGGGGAGAATCTTGTCCAACCTCTCGGACGCTATGATAACTGCAGCGTAGCCGGCTAAATTGGCCTGGGAGCTTAAAACATCCATTTTCTGGGCGCGGGTTATGCGCGGAATCATTTCCATGCTGATGGCGCTTACCCCCCGGGCCATGAATTGATCAATGAGTTCGGGTTCGTTAAACGGATCCAGCAGGCTGATGTAAATGCAGCCCTGTTTCATCTGTTCGACTTCTTGCGCAGCGGGTTTGCGAATCCGCAACACCATATCGGCATTCTGAATGAGCGCGTTGCGATCCGGCGACACAGACGCACCGGCTTTTGTGTATTCCCCGTCGACAATTCGAAGCGTTTGCCCCAGACCGGCTTCTATCGAAACCTCAGCGCCGGCCTGAACCAGTCTGGCAACGTGTTCAGGAATCATGGATACCCGGGTTTCACCTTCATGAACTTCTTTGGGCACGGCGATGTTCATGATATTTATTTCTCCTTTATTATGACGGATGTCAGAAGTCAGATGTCAGCAATATGGTTTCAGGTGTCAGGTTTCAGGTGTCAGTGAACAAATAACCGATTTCGTTTGCTGGAATTATCAATCGCTTAATTCGCGGCTAAAAGTCGCGCCCACATCGCAGAACTAATCAAGTTCCTTCTAACAATCTCATTATTGAGGTACCGTCATCTGTCTTCTGACTTCTGTCCTTTTACTTCTGTTTCCTGACACCTGAAACCGAATTTTTATTCCTAGAACTGGTCCTCCTCGGTGCTGCCCTCCAGGGCTCCCACCGAACTCGCCCCTTCGGTGATACAATTTATAACCCGGTCAAAATAGCCGGTTCCGACAAACTTTTGATGGGTAATGGCCATGTAGCCATCATCTTTGCCGTAGGCAAACTCTTCCTGCTGAAAGTTGGAATAGGCCAGCATGCCCTCTTTTTTATAGCTGAGGGCAAGGTCGAACATCCCCAGGTTAAGGGCGTGAAAGCCCGCCAGGGTGACGAATTGAAACCTATAGCCCATGGCCCCGAGTTCTTTTTGAAACTTTGCAATGTCGGTATCAGTCAGGTTGCCTTTCCAGTTAAATGAAGGCGAGCAGTTGTAAGCCAGCAGTTTGTCCGGGAACTTGGCCTTAATGCCTTCAGCGAATTTTTTGGCTTGCGCCAGGTCCGGTCGGGATGTTTCGCACCATACCAGATCGGCATACGGTGCATAGGCCAGGCCACGGGCAATCGCCGTGTCGACGCCGTTTCTTATGTAATAAAAACCCTCCGAAGTTCGATCCTCTCCGGCAAGAAATGGTCTATCACGCTCGTCAATGTTACTGGTAATCAACTTGGCTGCCTCGGCATCCGACCGGGCGACCAGCACGGTGGGAACTCCGCAGATGTCGGCCGCCAGCCTGGCGGATATCAGTTTGGTGATAAACTCCTGGGTGGGAACGAGTACCTTGCCGCCCATATGGCCGCATTTTTTGGCTGAGGCCAGCTGATCTTCAAAGTGGACTCCGGCCGCGCCGGCATCGATCATCTGCTTCATTAACTCAAAGGCATTCAAGGGGCCGCCGAAGCCTGCTTCAGCATCGGCTACAATTGGAGCAAACCAATAGGGGCCGCGTTTTCTGCCGTCCAGTACCTGAATTTGATCCGCCCGTCGCAGTGCATTGTTGATTCGTCTGACCACTTCCGGAACACTGTTGGCCGGATACAGGCTCTGGTCGGGATACATTTCACCGGCCAGATTGGCGTCGGCCGCCACCTGCCATCCGCTCAAATAAATCGCTTTAAGGCCGGCCTCGACCTGTTGGACGGCCTGATTGCCGGTCAGCGCCCCCAGGGCCGGGATGTAATCTTCGGTTTGAAGCAGATGCCATAAACGCTGGGCGCCGGCTTCTGCAAAACTGTATTCCACTTTCAGCGTTCCCCTGAGTTTGAGAACATCTTCGGCTGAGAATGGGCGCTCAATTCCCTTCCAGCGTGGATCGCAATCCCACTCCTGCTTCAGACAGGCGGCATCATCTTCCTGGATCTCATGGCATGAGAGTTTTTCACAAAGATCTTTGGCTTTATCTTCTATGGTTGCTGTCATTTTCCTCTATCCTTTCTGAAATGGTTGTCACCAAACCCCCGGTCCGGATCCGCCGGAGGCGGAGTGAATGTCGCTTGGCTCCGTCCTTTTTAAAATCGAAAGATTGCCTCTCCGAGCCGGGTACTTAAATTTTCAATAGTCAATCGTAAATATTAAATTAAAATAGGCAGGTTTCAGTAGATTTCTGACAATCTAAGACCGATTTTCTTCTTAGTCAATGTGACAATCAGCCTGCCGGATCTATCATTTCCGCTCTATTCGACAACTGCGGGCATATGGATAAATATGAGGCAGGTTGCCGGCCTGGATCGCCTGTTGGGCTCGCAACCAGAAGTCAACCTCCAACAGATCGGCATGATGTTGCAGAAATACTTCTCGCAATGGTTCGGGCAGCCCCAGAAAATTGCGAAATTCTTGCGGGAAAACATCGTTTTTATCCACAAAAAACCAGGGTTCGGAAGCCATTTCATCATCATAGCCGGCAGATTCAGGCAATTTTCTGATGTTGCAGCTGGTCAGTGGACAGAGTTCATCGTAGTCGTAAAACACCACCCGGCCATGTCGGGTTACGCCGAAATTTTTAAGGAGAATATCACCCGGAAAGATGTTGCTGACGGCCAGATCTTTAATGGTATTGCCCCAATCAATCACAATTTTTCGGGCCGCCAAATCATCGGCCCGAGCCAGGAAGACATCCAGCGGTGTGACGCGACGCTCAACATAAGCGTGGTCTACGATAAGGTGATCGTTTTTAATGCGGACGGTGCTGCCGGCTTCCTGCTTCAATTCTGCCAGCAACTGCTCAGAAAAGCAGCACGCATCGAATTTTAAATGCTCAAAGGATTGGGCATCCACCAATCGACCGGCCCGATCGTGCCGGAAAACCAGATCGTACTTTTCCATAACTTCCCGGCGAGTCGTATTTTTCGGTTCTTCGAATCGGTCACGAATCAGCTTGAACACCAGATCATAATCGGGCATGTTAAACACGATCATCACCATGCCCGGCTTGCCCGGTGAGATGTCGAATCGATCTTCATAGCACACCGTCAAATGATCCAGCAGTTCCCGGTAAATTTCAGTTTTGCCATGCTTGGTAAAACCCATTGAGATATACAATTCGGCAATACGTTTACGGGGCAATATAGAGCTCAGAAAGTTAATTAAATCACACGGCCTATCCACCACAACATGAAAGTACGAACGGGTGAAACTAAACAAAATGCTGACATCGTCTTCATCTAAAAGAACTGCATCAACTACGATTCCGTCCGGCAGATGCAGTAAGGCAATCGCCAATGGAACCAATTGCGATTCCGCATAAATGCGTCCGATGAGGTAGGCGCCCATACCCCGGTAAAAAACATTGCGGACCATTTCAATCCGGTCGATGGTGCCGGTGGTTTCCAGATCCTGCAGGTGCCGGTCTATTTTGGCGGCCACCTGAGCGGCGTCGTGCGCTGCATTTTGAAACGGTACCATCAAGGGATAGCAAATTAAAATCTGCTCGATTAGTTCAGCAGTCGATTCCTGTCCGGCATAGGTATGAAAGACCGGCGCAGAGAATTGGTTGGGGGGCGAGTCAAAATACGTATTTACAAATTCAATTTTAATATCAACGCCAACCGTTGCAAAAATTCGCCGGGTAATCGAATTAAAAAAGGTTTCGGCCAGCTCCCGGTCATCATTGCCGGCAATCATCCCGGAATATGTTGCTTTGATATGTTCCCAGACCTGCTTATTTTGTGCGCGGCCCGCAAGCAGGTATTTTATCCGGCGCTCTATGTGATCGACGACATCCTTGTATAGGTTCAGTCTCTCGGCTGCATCGCGCTGCATGCTCTGCCAGTCCCGGTTTTTAAAACGCAATTTAGCCCGCTGGGTAATTCCCTTGTATCTGGCATGATACGTGTTCAAGGCTTCGTAAATTACATTTGCAGCCAGTGTGGCAATGCGTTTTTCGGTTAAAGTCGCGTACATGACACCTGCGGTGATGGTTCAAGGTTCACGGTTTAAGGTTTGGGGCTTCGCCTTTTGGCTTCGATCCCACAAGCAGGGCTTAAGGTATCAAGGTTCGAAGGCCTTTCGATAGGGTGTTGCTTTCAACCTATCTTCCATATCCTGGCATAATAGACCATCGCTCTGCTTGTCAATAGTCTTGTAAAATTGACGATTGCTGGTTCTCTCCATCGACGTTCAGGTTTGGTTTATTGGTAATTGGAACTTATTTGCCCAGTTAAATAGCCTAGTCGGGCTTTGTGGAATCGATTGACAATGTGATCCTCATAACTGACATGGTAACGCAATGAATCGAATTAATTAACCGGGTAAATAATTTGGAGATTGTAATTTGGGATTTTTAAAATTTCTGCAGGTCTGCCTAGGCGGACTACCGATCCCTCCCCTTCAGGGGAAGATTTTGAATCCCTGAGCGCCTTCGTGTGCGCTTGCCTTTTGGTTATTTTGCATTAACATAATTCCATGATCGGAAAAAATCCGAAATCCAGAAATATCATATAAATAATATCTGATTAATCTCAGGAGGTGAAGATAATGGCGGAAGATAAATTCAAGATGGCCGCAGAAGTATGCTCTTATGTGGACGATGACAATAGCAATTTGAACCTTGAAATCTGCATTCCGGGTGTTAAAAAGGAAGACATCAACCTTAAAATGATGGATGACAGTTTCAGCCTGAACGCGCCCCGAGGTGATTTCGATTATGTCACCACCGCGGCGTTTTGCTGTCCGGTAAACTCAAAAGCGGCCTCAGCAAAATATGAAGATGGTGTTCTCAAGGTATCAATTCCTTTTAAAGACCCCTTGGCGGGTGCGCATCAGGTCAGCGTTGGTTAACCTGAAAACTCGATCGACCAAATCAAGAAAGGCAGGGCGCCCCAAGCGCTCTGCCCGTTTATTTAATCTGCACAATCCGCTGTGGTTCCTCACAACAATATGCTCTGCATCCACAAATTTGACGCAATCTCATTTTTACGGTATTCCAACTTCACCATCCTACATTGCTTTAACATTATTCAAACTGAATAAAATCCAATGGAGGGCACAATAAATTAATGCCCGGGGCAGGGCTTTGGGCCCTGCTGGTGCTGATTCTTGCTGTGGTTCAGCTTCCAACTATTTTGGTACTGGGCCCGATTATTGTCTACGTGTTCTTCACCAGCAGTACGGTTTCCGCAGTTGTGTTCGCGATTTGGAGTATCCTCGTCGGTATATCCGACGCCTTTCTTAAACCCCTCTTGATGGGTCGTGGAGTAGACGTGCCCATGCTTGTCATCTTCATCGGCGCAATAGGCGGCTTCATAGCATCGGGCATCATCGGCCTCTTTGTTGGCGCGATCATTTTCGCGCTCGGCTACAAGCTTTTCTTACTATGGCTCAATCAGGATCCACGATGATCCACACCAACTGACTGTATCCTACTGTTTCACTATGAAATTGTTTCCTCTAAAAACGACGTAACTATTTGAAAATATACCCAAAAAAAAATCAAAAAAACTAAAAAAAATGTTTGACAAGATGCTGACTTCCTGACTATAAGAGTCAGCAAACTTCCCGACTTTAAGAGTCAAGAAAGCATTCCTATGCTGATAACAAAAAAAAATCAATATGCACTGCGTGCTATTTTTGAGTTGGCCAAATATAACGGACAAGGTCCACAAAAAATTTCTGAGATAGCGCAGGCCCAGGCAATCCCGGTTAAATTTCTGGAGGTTATACTCAATCAGCTCAAAGGCAGCGGTCTGGTAGACTCCAAGCGCGGCTTTTACGGCGGCTATTTTTTGGTTCGCCAACCGGATGCAATTACAGTGGGGGACATTATGCGATTCATGGAGCGCAATCTGGCGCAGACCAAATGTGTTGCCCTGGTTCCGGAAATGAATTGCCCGTTCAAAGGCGATTGTGCCTTTTTCCCCATGTGGAATCAAGTAAAAGACGCGATTTATAAGGTCTATGATGACACGACGATTCAGAACCTGATCGATAACGAAAAACAGACAGTCAGCTGTAACCAATAATACATAGCGTCCCAATAAATAGCGTAGTCGGCTTTTGAAGCGTTGGTGCCTTAATTGCCGTAGATGGTCAGACGTGCAGAACGCTGTGTATGTAAATCCAATGATTTATGTTAATCTGTATAATATCTGAAGGTATAACCAGTTACACTACAAGGAATGATAAACATGGAGAAGGCAAGAGCACTGTTACGCTGGACCGCTATCTTACTAGTGATTGTCATGATCTTTTTTTTAATTGGCAGCCCCGCGGTTTTCGGAGTAAAAATAATACCAAAGGAGGGGCTTGAAACCCGGGCTGATATAATTCGCATCGAATCAATGCGTGTCTTCGGCAAACTGGAAAGACCTCCCGTCACATTTCTTCACCAGAAGCACACGGAAGCGCTCGAGAAAAAGAATAAAGACTGCTCTGCCTGTCACCTGTCTGAAAAAGACGAGGTAGTGGATACGGAACGTATGTCCACCAAATATATGCGGCTTAAAGACACAACCAAGCAGGCGGTTATGGATATATTCCACACCAATTGTATCGACTGTCACAAAGAGACCAAAGCTGCCAAAGAAAAGAGCGGACCGATTGAGTGTGGTGAATGTCATCAGGATCGGGTCACCGTGATGTCTTCCTGGAAATCCATCGGCATGGACAAATCCTTGCACTATCGGCATTCAAAAGCCATGGATAAAAAGTGTGAGAAATGTCATCATGAATACAACGAATCCACCAAAAAGCTATTCTACGCCAAGGGGCAGGAAAGCACCTGCCGCTATTGCCATCAGAAGACGACCGAAGATAATCGGATCTCCTTGCGGTTGGCTGCGCATTTAGCCTGTATTGATTGCCATCGTGAAGTTCTCGCCAAAGATGAGAGCGCCGGTCCAATCACTTGCAATGGCTGCCATGACTCGGGTGAGCAGAAGCTAATCGAAAAGGTAAAAACGGTACCGCGCATGCCAGCCAACCAGCCTGATTTTGTCTATATTAAAACGGGGAAAGGCGATGGCACAAAATTTAATCCGGCAACCCGGATGAACCTGGTGCCGTTTAATCACCAGGCCCATGAGACCTATAACGACACCTGCCGGATATGTCATCATGCCGATCTGAATGCCTGCATTAACTGCCACACCCTGGATGGCGCCAAGGAAGGCAACTTTGTAAAGCTCGAGCAGGCCATGCATCGAATGAATGCGGATCAAAGCTGTATGGGATGTCATGAAACCAGGCAGACCGATCAGAGCTGTGTCGGTTGCCACACCTCCTTTGAGAAAAAACGCCAGCAGGGTACGTCTGGCTGTTTGAATTGTCACATGGTTCCAAAGTCCCAGATAGCCGCTGAAGTTCAGGGGGACGACGTCAAAAGGGAGGCTGCCGGGACCCTGGAAAAACGCGAAGCCATGACGGCTACGTATAACCGGTCGGATATTCCGGAAACCGTAACCATCAATACATTGATGAACAAATATGAACCGGTCAAGCTGCCCCACCGCAAAATAGTTCAAACCATGGTCGATAACATTAACCGCAATAAACTGGCGAACTACTTTCATCATGAGAAAGGCACGGTTTGCCAGGGATGTCACCATAACAGCCCGGCTGCCAAGGAACCCCCGAAGTGTGTTAGCTGCCACGGCAAGCCGTTTAACGCCAAGGACCCTTTCAAACCGGGATTAATGGCTGCCTATCACAGGCAATGTATGGAGTGTCATAAAGCGATGGGCATTAAAAAACCGGTTTCAACCGATTGCATCGCATGTCATCAGAAAAGGTCCTGATCCGATAGAATTGATTGGAACTTAAAGATCACGACCGATTGGAATATTGGAATGTTGGAATAATGGGTTTGGGGATAGTGGAGTGATGGATCGATTGGCAAAATTTGCTTGGACGAATAAATTAAAATGGAAAGTATCCTCCCGGAAACCAACTTTCCAAGATTCCAGTATTCCATCATTCCATTTCGGTGGTATAAAGACAATCGTCGCTATAAGCTATATGATTTCAATATATTAAATAATCGAATTGTGAGACAGAGGTAGATATATGTCCATTTCACGTAGAAAATTTATAGGCTGGCTGGGCGCTGCCGGCATGGGCACCGCACTGGGCAAAACCGCCGGCGCGGCTTCCAACAAAAATTTCAGCGGTTATCCGGATAGCAACGGGGTGTTGTTCGACAGCACCCGCTGCATCGGCTGTCGCAAATGTGAAGAAGGCTGTAACGAGGTCAATGATCTGCCGGGACCCGATAAGGCGTTTAGTGATCTATCCGTGCTGGACACCGAACGTCGGACCACATCCAAGGCCTACACCATCGTCAACCGCTATGACGATGACGGTGACAATAAAGGGCCGCTGTACCGCAAAGTCCAGTGCAACCACTGCCTGGAGCCGGCCTGTGCTTCGGTCTGTTTTGTAAAGGCGTTTTCAAAAACCGAATCCGGTGCGGTAATTTACGATGAAACCGTTTGCGTGGGCTGCCGTTATTGCATGATCGCCTGTCCTTTCGAGATACCGGCTTACGAATATGACAGCGCCTTTTCGCCCCGTGTCAGAAAGTGCACCATGTGTCATCCTCGGATTGTAAAAGGCCTGCTGCCCGGGTGTGTTGAGGCCTGCCCGACCGAAGCGCTGACTTACGGCAATCGTGAAGATTTGCTCCGGATCGGACGGGAGCGTATCCGTAAGTTTCCGGAACGGTATGTTAACCATATTTACGGTGAAAATGAGATGGGCGGGACCAGCTGGCTGCATATGTCCGCGGTTCCTTTCAAAGATATCGGTATGAGAGAAGATCTCGGGGTAACGCCGGCACCGAAATTGACCTCCGGGGCACTGAGCGTGGTACCGATGGTTGTCGGACTCTGGCCGGTTCTGCTGGGCGGTGTTTATGCCATCAATAAAAGAAGAGAGAAAATTGAAAAACAGGAAAAAGAGCAGGCTGTTTCAGAAGCGCTGGAAAACGCCAGGGCAGATGCCAAGGCTGAGATGGCTGAAGCAATGAAATTTGCCGAAAAACAAAAAGAGAAAGCCATCGAAAAAGCCGTCAGCCAGGCTCTTGAAGAAGCCGCCAAAGCAGCTGAAGAGGAGGCTTCCGACCCAGAAGCTGAGGATATTGATAAGAAGTCAAGCGAGGAGGATTCCTGATGTCTGATGAAGCCACGACCGCCGGCAAATCCTATTTAACTCCGTTTAATATTATTGCCGGAATCATTGTGATCATTGGCCTTTTTATTACGTTGTTGCGCTTTACCAAAGGATTGGGAGCGGTCACCAACTTGTCCGACTATAACCCGTGGGGCATCTGGATCGGTTTTGATCTGCTGGTCGGAGTTGCGCTGGCAGCCGGCGGTTTCGTAACTTCCTCCGCTGTTTACATTTTCGGCATGAAAAAATACCACTCAGCGGTCAGGCCGGCCATTCTGACCGGGTTTTTAGGCTACGCCATGGTGGTTGTCGCCCTGAATTATGACGTTGGCCAGCCCTGGCGGCTGCCCTATCCGTTCCTTATGCAGCGGGGAACCACGTCACTCTTATTTGAAGTGGCTGCCTGCGTGGCACTCTACCTGACGGTTTTATTTCTTGAGTTTTCACCGGCAGCCCTTGAGTGGCTCGGACTGAAAAAACTGCGCAATATCATAATGAAACTGACGCTTTTGCTGACCATCTTCGGTGTCGTGCTTTCCACCTTGCATCAGTCATCGCTGGGGGCCTTGTTTCTGATCGCCCCATCGAAGCTTCACCCGCTGTGGTATTCGCCCTATATTGCGGTATATTTCTTTGTATCTGCAATTATTGCGGGCCTTTCCATGGTGATTTTTGAAAGCACTCTGTCCCATCGCTTTTTTGCCGACAAAATGGATGAGACCCATTTAAAAGAAAAAAATGACATTGCGCTGGGGTTCGGAAAAGCGGCCTCATTGGTTCTGGCCGGATACTTTATTATCAAGGTGATCGGGATTTCAGAGAGCAACAACTGGCACCTGCTGGGCACCGGATACGGACTCTGGTATCTGGTGGAACTGCTGGGTTTCGTGGCGCTGCCCTGTTTTTTCTATGCCATTGGCGCCCGGGAGAGAAATTTGAAAATAATAAAGTGGACGGCTGCCTGGACGGTGCTTGGGATCGTCGTTAACCGTTTAAATGTCGGGCTGATCGCTTTTAACTGGCACCTGCCCTCCAGCGAGCGGTACTTCCCGCACTGGATGGAAATCGGGATCTCCGTTTTTCTGGTTACCGTATTACTGATCGTATTTAGATTTATCGTTACCCACATGCCGATTTTGTATTCGCATCCGGATTATCCGGAGGAGCACTGATGGTTAGTCGCACCATATGTTCACGATTAACAAATAACGAATAACAGCCTATGTAATCTTAGTTGCAAATTAAAACCAACTCTGTTCAGGAACATAAATATGGAAAATACAATTCACACCCTTCAAGACTATATGCTGCACACGGAAAATATCACCTATATTTTAATCGTGGCGGCGCTTATCGGCATCACATTTTTCTTCCGGTTTCTGACCGATCGGGATGATGATGAAGAACAATAAGTGATTTCGGATTTTCGATTGCGGATTGCGGAATGGTAAAAGGGAATATTTTTTATTGTTATCTTGAATTCGGAATGCGGATACCGCTTGATAAGATTTATTTTATATCACTCTTGTCCAAAAACGGGTTTAGAATGAGTCATAAAGTGAGTAATAATACGAGTCATTGAAAAAAATCCTCCTTATATGTAGGGTGGTTGTTAATTTCGCCAAAAAATAACAAATACCCGCAACA
>Ga0209791_1000387_pt1 | contig 16725 bp, 10 predicted proteins | sample WorMetTyACAVOLI1_FD_187422 | JGI IMG/M metagenome (GOLD analysis project Ga0209791, IMG submission 187422) | Marine gutless worms symbiont microbial communities from Max Planck institute for Marine Microbiology, Germany - Olavius algarvensis... ... | reverse complement strand
CGCCCGATTGTAATCCTTTACGGCATTTTGATATTGACGCAGCTTTTTGTACGCAATTCCCCGGTTGATATAAAAATCGGCCATATCCGGCGCAAGAGCGACAGCACGGTCGTAGTCTTCAATCGCCCGCTGGTAGCGGCCCAGATTTTTGTAAGCGACCCCACGATAGTTGTAGGCCCGGGCATAATTCGGGGCCATCTGAATGGCCTGGTTGTAATCCTCGATCGCACGATGGTAGTTTCTCATCTTTTTGAAAGGACGCGCCACGGTATGTAAAAATACTGGCATTCTGCGGATCGAGGTCCAGTGCCCGGTCGTAGTCTTTAATGGCGGCATCAAACCGCCCAAGTTTGCTGTATGCCTTCCCCCGCTCGCTATAGCTGCCCGCATCATCGGGATTAAGCTCAATGGACCGGGAAAAATCCACCAGGGCCTGATTGAATTGTCCCATTTTTTTGAGAGCGATTCCACGGCGCCTGTATAGATCTGCATTATCCGGTTCTGAACGGATGGCTTGATTAATATCTTCCAGGGTTTTCTGAGGAGAATTATTTGATCCATCTGATTGTTGAGCATAAATTACCCCGGAACAAATTAGGAATCCAAGGACAACGATTAGGGCCTTAATTAATAGTTGCATATTATTAACCTCCTCGGCAAAAGCCCGCGAGGCACGGCTTCAAGTATTTTTCTATGTTGGTTTCATTAACTGTGCTCTGACAACCATCTTTATAATTTTTGCGATACCCAACGATATGAACGATGTTTGATATAAACCCTTAACCTTTGAACCCGGAACCACTGAACCTTTGAACGGTCAAATGCTACTTCACCTCATAATTGAACCTGTCAAACAGCTTTTTGCCTTCAACCAGACACTTGGCTTTAATCGTATACACACCCGTTATTTTGAAATCGACATTGGCGCCGTACGCACCCTGCATGCCCATCGTCATTAGTTTTTGCTTGGCACCGTCAGGGCCCTCGACCAGATAGCCTAATTTCGCACCATGAACGGCGCGACCGTCCGGGTCTATAACGTAAACCATCAGATGATGCGATTGGTCCGCTTCCTTTGTGCCTTCCATTCCTTTTACCTGATCCGAATCCTTTCGCAGGTCGATAAGGTGATAGGCAAAACGATAGCCCTCGATGGTCGATTCATGGACAACTGCGCCGATGTGTCCGGAATGGTCTATGGCAGATCCGGAGTTTTGGGAAAAAACCGGCGGGGCCAGAACAAATCCGATCAAGATTGGAACGACAAAAAATATCGTTGCTTTTTTCATAGTGTTTTATCTCCCTATTGCAATGAGTTTCACTTAATAATCATATGAAACTCATATTTCAATGCTATTTAGGTAGAAGTTAATAGTGGGTGGGAGTGGCCTCGATTCGGCTGGGCTCATCGCAGGCCGGCCACGATTACCAGGATAATCGCGGTTAAAAACCGCTCCCACAATCTATATTAACTCTATTCTATACATCAATGTAGTTTCTTTTCTTTGATTTGACTGTACAATCGCGGCCAGAGGCAACGCTCATATGAAACAATGATTTAGACGGGATAACATGATTAACAAGATTGCTATTTGCTTAGCCGACCACTATCCTGTTAATCCTGTTGATCCTGTCAGAAAATTAAATAGACAGAATACCTTATTTGATGTTGGACGTTCGATGTTCGATGTTCTTTCGTCTCTTTATCGATTTGACCGGCTGGTTTTCCCACCGGTGGCAGCGCCGACCAACTCCGGCTCAATCCGGAGGGACTGGATTGCGATTTTTAATTCAACAGTTCCAATTACATTTTTACTTAAAGCGCCTCAGCGCTTTCCGCGGCCGAACGGATGTTTATCAGACGGTTTACATTGGCAACGGTGATGATTCCATCGCCGGGCTGCCCGGTTGAGGCCGCCTTTCGAACCAATTCGACGGTTCGGGCCTCATCCTTGTCAAGGCAGATAACTTCAACCCTGACCCGGCGGTTGACGTAGCATCCGAACTCGATGCTGGCTTTTGACTGATCGACATCACCTTTATCGCCGACAGCCATTACGTGACTCAGTGTCAAGCGCGAGATGCCTGCTTCGGCCAGGGCGGCCTGAACCGCCGCCGCCCGCTCACCTCGAATATATGCTTTAATCTCCTTCATCGGTCGTCTCCTCGATTTCAACTGGAATGCGGGGCACCGGGTGCAGTCGGCTCCGCAATTGCCAGCGTTTCCAGATAAAATAAACCGCCGGTATTATCACCAGGGTCAAAACGGCGGACGACACCAGGCCGCCCACCATGGGCGCCGCGATCCGTTTCATCACCTTTGAACCGGTCTCGGTCCCCCACATTACGGGCAAAAGGCCGATCAGGGTCGTTGCGACGGTCATGAGTTTCGGGCGCACTCTTTCGACGGCCCCTTCGATAATGGCTGACTGAAGATCTTCACTCGAATTCATCATTCCCCGGCTGCTGCGCTTTTCGAATACTTCGTCCAGGTAGACGAGCATTACGACCCCCGTTTCCGCCGCAAGTCCGGCCAGGGCAATGAATCCCACCACAACCGCCACCGACACGTTGTAGCCCAGCAGATAAATGAGCCACACACCGCCAATGAGAGCGAAAGGAAGACTCGCCATGACGATGGCCGCCTCGGTAACATTTTGAAAATGTATGTAAAGCAGCAGGAAGATCACCATCAGGGTCACCGGCACGATGACGTTCAGCGTTTTACGGGCTTTTTCCATGTATTCGAACTGCCCCGACCATAGTATCGAGTAGCCGGCCGGCAGATCGACCTCCCGGTCGACGACCTGTTTGGCCATTTTTACATAAGTGCCGATGTCCACCCCTTTCAGATCGACGTAGATCCAAGCCGTCTGGCGCGAGTTTTCGCTTTTAATACCGGCCGGCCCTTTGCGCAGGGAAAAATCAGCGAGCTGCATCAAGGGCACCTGGGCGCCCATGGGCGTGGCCACCAATACTCGCTTGAGCCTTTCGAGGTTGTCCCGCAGTTCCCGGTTGTAGCGCAGGCTGACCGGGTAGCGTTCCAGCCCCTCGACAGTATACGTCACGTTCATACCGCCGATGGCGGACATGATGACGTCCTGCACCTCGCTTACCCTGAGTCCATACCGGGCGATTTGGTCGCGCCGAATCGCCAGGTCCAGATAATTGCCGCCGGTAACACGTTCCGCGTAGGCGGACAGGGTACCCGGAATGTCCCGCACAACCGCCTCGATCCGCGATCCCAGCTCAGAGAGGACGTCTAAGTCCGGTCCCGTAAGTTTTATGCCCACGGGCGTTTTGATTCCGGTGGATAGCATATCGATGCGGGTTTTGATCGGCATGGTCCAGGCATTGGTGAGTCCCGGAAACGGGATCGCCTGATTCAGATCGTCGATGAGTTCCTCGATGGCGATATAGCGCTCTTCGGGCCAGATCCAGGCCAGCGGCCGCTTAAGCCAAGCCGGCCAGTTCGAGAAAAATCGCTCGACTTTTTTCCGGCGCCACTCGCTCAGCACCTTTCCTTTTTTGACCTCGGGCCAGATCCAGCCCAGGGGCATCTTGAGCCAGCCCGGCCAGTCTTTAAAAAACCGCTCCACCCGGATTTCTTCATACATCACTTCCGGTCTGAGGGTAATGGTCGTCTCGATCATCGAAAGCGGGGCCGGGTCGGTGGCCGTCTCGGCCCGACCGATTTTTCCCAGGGTGTGATGGACTTCGGGAAAGCTCTGGATGATCTTGTCGGTTTGATGGAGCAGTTCCCGGGCCTTGGTGATAGAAATTCCCGGCAGTGTCGTCGGCATGTAAAGGAGGTCACCTTCGTTTAACGGCGGCATGAACTCGCTGCCCAGACGGTAGGCCGGGTAAAAGGAGACCGCCAGTACTGCAACGGCCAGCAGGACCGTCGTCTTGCGCCATCTGAGAACCACCCGGATGAAAGGCCGGTAAATCCAAATGAAAAAACGGCTGATGGGGTTGCGATTCTCGGCGGTGATCCGCTGGGGCACCAGGCAGACAAGGGCAAAGATCGACACGCCGATCGCAGCAACCAGGGACCAGTCCGGCAGCGCGAGACCCGCCAGGCCGCCGGCCGCCACCAGCAGCGGAGGCCCCGCCGTGGCGAAGATCCAAATCCTCAGCCGTCGGCTTTTTTTCGTGTCGGGATCGAAGGTTTTTTCCCGGATGAAGAAGGTCATCAGCACCGGAACGATGGTAATCGCCAGCACCGAGGAAGCGGCCATGGCGAAAGTTTTGGTGTAGGCCAGCGGCTTGAAAAGCCGGCCGGACTGCTCCTGCAGGCTGAAAACCGGCAGAAACGAGACGGTAATGATCAACAGGCTGTAAAAAAGCGCGCGGCCGACCTCTTTGGCTGCCCGCATGATGATTTCCGTATGGGAACTGCTGTCCCGTTCCTTTTCCAGATGCTTGTGGGCGTTTTCCACCAGTACGATGGAGGCGTCCACCATGACCCCGATGGCGATGGCAATCCCCCCCAGGCTCATGATGTTGGCGTTGATGCCCAGCATGTACATGATGAGAAAGGAGATTAAAATGCCCACCGGCAGGGTGATGATCGCCACAAAAGCCGACCGGAAATGAAGCAGGAAAACAATGCAGATGACGGCAACAACGCTGATCTCTTCGAGCAACTTTTTTTTCAGGGTGTTGACAGCCCTTTCGATCAAAGACGACCGATCGTACCCCACCAGGATTTCCACGCCCTCGGGGAGCCCTTTTTCAAGCTCTTTTAACTTCTTCTTTACGTTGCGGATGACTTCCAGCGCGTTTTCGCCGAACCGCATGACGACGATCCCGCCGACAGCCTCCCCCTCACCGTTCCAATCCAGCACGCCGCGGCGCAGCTCCGGGCCGATCTGAATGTTGGCAATGTTTTTGAGCAGCACCGGCGTGCCCATCGGATCAACCGCCACGGCCACCTTCTCCAGATCTTCTATAGAACGGACATAGCCGAGGCTGCGCACCATAAACTCGCTTTCTCCCATCTCCACGAGCTTGCCGCCCACATCGTTATTGGATTGCTGGATGGCCCTTCCGACCTGCTGAATGGGAAGGTTGTAGGCCTGCAGTTTGTTGGGATCCACTTCTACCTGGTACTGCTTGACAAATCCTCCGATGCTCGCCACCTCCGATACACCGGGCACCGCAGTAAGCTCGTATCTGAGATACCAGTCCTGAAGGCTTCTGAGCTGCTGCAGATCGTAGTTGCCGGAGGTGTCTTTGAGAACGTACTGGTACACCCAGCCGACGCCGGTGGCGTCCGGACCCAGGCTCGGTGTTACACCGGCCGGAAGACGGCCGGCGACAAAGTTCAGGTACTCGAGCACCCGTGAGCGGGCCCAGTAAAGGTCGGTTCCATCCTCGAATATAATATATACGAAGGAAAAACCGAAAAAAGAATAGCCCCGGACCACCTTGGCAAAAGGCACGCTCAGCATGGCCGTGGTGAGCGGGTAGGTCACCTGATCTTCCACCACCTGGGGCGCCTGGCCCGGGTATTCGGTATAAATGATCACCTGGACATCCGAAAGGTCCGGTATCGCGTCAAGCGGTGTGTTCAACATGGCCAGGGTTCCGCCGAAAATGACGAATACCGTGGCCAGGATGACCATGAATTTATTGTTGATCGACCATTCGATTACTTTTTCGATCATCATTCTTCTTCCAGGTCCCTGAAAAAATCATCCTCTTCTTCCATATCCTCGAAGAAGTCTTCTTCAATCTCTTCCGCCTCTTGAATCTTCTCCCTCTTGGCTTCCAGCATTTTCTGTACGGCTTCTTTGAGTTTGGATTCCGAATCCAAAAGAAACTGGCCGGAGGTGACGACGGTTTCGCCGGCGGCCAGCCCGGTCAGGATCTGAATCTTGCCGCCGTCAACCGGCAGTCCCAGGGTGACATCCCGCGGCGTGAATTTGTTGCTCGGCCGGGTGACAAACACCACGTTGCGCGCCCCGGAGCGAATGACCGCCTCGGACGGGATGACCAGACCTTGCCGACCGGAACTGCTCTTGATCCGGACATCGACATACATGTCCGGCTTCAGGGCCAGGTCGGGATTTTCAAATTCCAGCCGCACCACAACGTCCCGGGTCTTGGGCTGCAGGTAGGGATAGACGTAAGACACCCGGCCGGAAAACACCTTGCCCGGCTGATAGGGCAGGGTCATCTCAGCCGCCTGTCCTTCGGCCACCCACGAGAATTCGTATTCATAAATATGGGCCTCCACCCAGATCCGGGAGAGATCGGATATACGAAAGAGCATGGTGCCCGCTTTGACATAGCCCCCTTCCTCAATATTGCGCTGAATGACGAATCCGCTGAAGGGCGAGCGGACCAGAAGGGTTTTCCTAACCTTGCCGGACTTTTCGATAACGTCGATTTCGCCCGGCGCAATGTCGAAGTTTTGGAGCCGGCGGCGGGCCGATGCCAATAGTCCCTGATTGTCACGACCGGTCAGCCGCTGCATGTTCTGGTATGCCACCAGGTATTCCTCCTGGGCCGCCAACAGCTCGGGTGAATAAATTTCATACAGGGGCTCGCCTTCATCGACAAACTTGCCGGTAAAATCGATATAGAGTTTCTCGATCCACCCGTTGGTTTTGGTGTTGATCTGGGTCGTGCGGGTCTCGTCGGAAGTAATATGTCCGTATGTGCGAATGGTGAAAACCAGCGGCTCCTGTTTAGCTAAGGCCGTGCGAATCCCCATGTTCTGCTGGGTCACCGGGTCGACACTGACCGCGACGCCGCCCACCAACTCGTCCTCGTAGACCGGCACCAGATCCATGCCCATGGCACTCTTGCCGGGCTTGTCATAAATTTCCGTCGGATTCATGGGCGCCCGCCAGTAGGCGATCTTTCTTTCAGCTTCGCCCCCGGCGTTGGTTGAACCGACTTCATCTTCATAGACCGGCACCAGGTCCATGCCCATGGCGCTCTTGCCGGGCTTGTCATAGATTTCGGTCGGATTCATGGGTGCGCGCCAGTACGCGATTTTCCTTTCGCCTCCGCCGGTTGCAGTTTCTGCGGCCGGTTCCGGGTTGTGGCCGTCCCGGGGACCGAGATACCCCAGAAAATAGGCGCCGCCGCCGGCCAGCAGCAGGGTCAAAGTAACCGATATGGCAGCCACTCGAAGTGGTGAGGCAGCCGTTTTATTCGTTTCGTTTCTTGCCATTTATGAAATTCCCGAAGTTTTTTGAGCTTGCCGGGTACCGGGCCGCATTATCGCTGTTTATAGTCTTCAGGTGTTCCACTGAAGGCGGACCACTGACCAAAAAACGGCCGGTCTAGTCTAAAAAGAAACTTTAAAAAACAAATATCGAATATCGAACAAGGAATCATGAATGTCGAAGTAAGGTGTTCTATCATTTTAAATTTATCTGAACTTGCCAGAGCGAAGCGATGCCAAACTTCATCATTCGATATTTCTTGTTCGATATTCTGCGGTTCGTTTTTAAATTTTCATGTTTCATAAGAGCACTGCCTCTGGCCAAAAAAACGGCCAGTCTGATCGGTGAAAAGAAACTAATGAACGTCGAACATCGAACGTCCAACATCGAACATCGAATAATGTATTCTGTCTGTTTAAAAAGACTGAGCGGCTTGTGGGGTCGTAGCTCGAAGAGCGAAGCCCCAAGCGAATCCATCATTCGTCAATCGACATTCGTCATTCCAATGTAGTTTCACACGAGCGGCGGCCTCCGGCTAAAGGACAGCCGGTCTGATCAAAGATAAGAAACTAATGAACGTCGAACATCGAACGTCCAACATCGAACGTCGAATAATGTATTCTATCTATTTTAAATCGACTGAGCGAAGCGAATCCATCATTATTCATTATTCATTATTCAATAGTCATTTCATGGTAGTTTCACACGAGCGCGGCCTCCGGCTAAAGGACAGCCGGTCTGATCAATGAAAAGAAACTTCCAAAAGCAAATTTTGGATTTTGGAATGCGGATTTCGGATTTAGGGTATTCTGTCCATTTTAAATCGACTGAGCGGAGCGATTCCATCATTCGTCATTCGACATTCGTCATTCGTCATTCCAATGTAGTTTCATAAGAGGGTGTCGCGATCCCAGGTCTGTCATCTGACTTCTGTCATCTGACTTCTGTCATCTGACTTCTGTCATCTGTCCTCTGTTCTCTGACACCTGACACCTGTCTACGATCCCGTCTGAAGCGAAGCGTAAGCGGGGAAACCTTCAGTTTATTCCAGTGTCGTCCCCAGGACCTGCTCCAGTTCGGCCCAGGCCACGCCCAGATCACGCTGATAGTCGGCCAGGGACAAATTCGCATCGAGCCAAACCGTGAACGATGCGATAACATCCGCAAACGGGACCTGGCCGGACTCATAACCACGGGTCGTCACATCGAGCGCCGATTGAGAAAGGTTCACCACCTGGTCCCTGAAAAGGATCATTTCGCGCCGGGCACGGTCCAATTTGAACCAGCTGGAGCGGACCCGGTCGTCTGCGGTGACTTCGGCTTGCTTTAAATCCTCACGCAGGGCGCCGAGTTGCTGCCGGGTTTCGCGCAAATAGGCATCCTGCACGCCGTACCAGGGTCTCTTGGGCAGCCCTGCCCCCCGCGAGACTTCAATTGAAGTTGGAAAGGCAGCTTTCGATGCCGCGGTTCCTGCCATTGAAACAGCTTCATCCTCGTACAGCGAAAAGTTCAAAGTGTATGGCGGCAGCACCAGGGTCTCGGCCATTTCTATCATCCGTTCCGCCTTACCTATCCGCGCCCGCAGACGCCGCAGTTCCTGGCGGTGTTCACGGGCAACCTTGTAAAGAATTTGCTGGTTTGGAATTTTCTCCACCGGTTGCACCGACCGGGGAGAACCGATTTTAATCCCACGGGCCAGGTTCAATATCTCACGAATGCCAGACTCGAGATTAAGCTGTTTTTCATCCAGGGTAATCAACTCTTCCTCGAGAATTTTACGCTCGATGCGTATTCTGATCACATCCTGGAAACTCGTCTTGCCGGCCTCGTAGCGGGTGGTGGCCACGGCCTCCAAGTGCCGGAAAAGATCAATGGTTTCAGCGGTAATTTTCCGGGCTCTGTGTAAATAGAGCAAGTTCCAGTAAGCCAGCCGGACGGCCGTTGCGGTGTCACGGCGGGCCGTCGCCAGATCTTCGCGCGCGATCTTGACCTCCTGGGTGGCAATCTGACCTTTCAGGGAAAGCACACCGGGGAAAGGAAATCTCAGGACCACGGGCTCCTTGCCTTTCGCCGGCCCCACGCCCGGCATGATGCCTTCCGTAAAAGCGGTGTACTGCCGGAGGATTTCATCAAGATTGTACACCTGGCTAAAGGCCTCAATCGTCGCCCGCAATCGATTCTCAGCCGCTTTTACTCTGGGGCTGCGGAGCAAAGCCAATGTTTCAAGGGTTGCCAGTGAAAAAGTACCCTTCAGGGCGTCACCGGCCGCGCGTTCGTCGGTACCGGCCGGTTGCAGGGATCTGAGCAATTTATCATCCGGGCGGAGAAAAGCCGGTCCTTGGTCTTCCCGTGACAGAGACTTTAGCCATTGAGACTTGATATTCTCAATCCTTTTAATTTCAGCGTCAAATTCGGGACTTGAGATGGGCTTTTGTCGAACAGGAGCCGGCTGGGTGAGGTCCTGCAGATCGGATGGCGGACTGTAGGTGTCGATCTGCTGTTTCAGTTCTTGATATGCGGCCTGGGTCTGGGGCACCAGAAGCAGCGCCAGGCTGAACATGATGATCAATATTCTAACGCGTTTCATTTTTTATCCTTTCCGGTACTGTCGGCCGCAGCTTCATTTTTTTGAGTGAGGTTTTGTCCGACGAGCCCTTCGAGGCGGGCCAAATATTTTCCGTAGTCGGCCCGGGCCCGGGCATAGGCCAACTGAAAATTGTACCAGACGGCCTGGGTTTCAATAAAATCGGAAAACGAGGATTCCCCCTGCCTGAACCAGGTTTCGGCAATTTCCATGGATTTGGCCGCCTGCGGCAACAGCTCCTTGCCGTATAGTTCCATGATTCGGCGCGCGTTTTCCAGTCGGAAGAAAAGCTCCCGGATCCGGGTCTGGGTTTCGTTGATACGCAAGGTTTTGATGGCCTTGGCCTGTTCCTTTTCCGCCAGGGCACGCCCCACCCGCCCCTTGTTTTTACCGAACCACAGCGGCACCGTGAGGCCGAACTGGACTCCGAAGGCATCGCGCCCCTCGTTCGAGGGCGGATTGGAAACATCCGGATTGCCGATTGCAGAGTAGGTCATGCCGACTTTAAAATCCGGTAGATTCTCATAGCGGGCCAGATCAAGTTTGGTATCCGCTTTTTCCACCTGGGTCCTGGCCATCTGAATTTCTTCCTGGTGTTCTTCTGCCAGGCGGTAGATCTCCTTTACGCTGTATACCAGGGGTTTAAAGGTGACCCCTTGCAGGCGGCCGAATCCCGCATCCGGGTCGCGATCCAAAAGACCGTTGAGGCGGGTCTGCTCGGTCATTTCCAGTTCATCCAGCAACAGGGCATCGTAGCGAAGCTGGCCGCTCTGGGCCTGGGCTTTGACCACGTCGAAAAAGATGGCGCGATCCCCGGCGTAGGCGGTTTCAGCGATTTTCCGCAGATGGTCCAACAGTTGGATATTTTTGCCGGTCACCTGCTTGGCTTTGCGTATGTAGCTAAATTCATGAAATGACTCACGGATGGATACAGTGACGTCTCGCACCGCCTTATCCAGGCCGAGCTTGGCGATGCGCGCCTCCACCTGAACGATCTCCCCCGCCTTGGATAACTTGCCCGGAAAAGGGATCACCTGCGAAAGGTCAAGCTTCCAATCCTGCGGGCCGAGCCGGGTTTCAATCGGTTCGGGAAAATAGGTCGCCGAAAATTGGGGGTCCGGGTAACCGGTCGCCAGACGGTATTTTTCCACGGTAGCTTTCCAGGCCTCCTTGGCCGACAGGATCGACGGGTTATTCAGATAGGCATAGGTGACAAGATCAGCGACCGTAACCGTCTGAGCCAGCCGGGTGTTCATCTCTAAATTTCGCAGTAGATCTTGTTCGGTCAGGCTCGATGCAGCAGCGTTTTCGACAGCAGCCACGAACAGCAGCAAGATGATCCAGGACAGGGTTCTCATGGACGCCTCCTTAAAATTAAATACCCGAGCACAGATGATCCGGCTTTGGTTTGCCCCCAACCGGGAGTTCTGGATTTTAACAACAGCTGTAATGGAGCATTGGAGTAATGGAGTAATGCAAAATGCATCACATGACATTTCGGATTCTTTAAAATCAGTTGCCCGCACCACCCTGAATTAGGCGCTTAGCGAGGTCATATCGACAATTTGTTGTCGATGTTACCGTTTACGTTGATATTTCTCAGGTTTCAGGTGTCGGTGTTCAGGTGTCAGGACTTAGCACCCCGGTTTCCCGACACCCGAAACCTGACACCTGAAACCTAAAACCAATGAACTGAGCTATAGCTGCCCCGCTGGGCCACTTATTCCCAGCGAAAAGTAAGAAAAACCATAGCTTCTACCCGATCTCTTTCATCGAAAGATAGATCATATTATCGTGGGCGACAAAAGACGGTTAGTCCTTCTCAGTCCGTTATTTATCCAATACTCCAATACTCCATTACTCCAATACTCCAACCCTCCATTACTCCAATACTCCAACACTCCATTACTCCAATACTCCAACACTCCATTACTCCAATACTCCATCCCTCCGGTTACATTTTATTGTTAGGAATCGGCAGCATTTCTCTGACTATCAGAGGCTTTGAATAGGTCCGATTGTTTTTATCCTTGGTTTCTATTTGAACTTTGAATTCAAACCGATCGCCTCTTTGATTGATTATCAGGGCCACATCGGCGGGAATGACAACGTATGCCAGATGGGCCGGCAGTATGATGGAAAAATATCCCACATTTTTGTTGCCTTTAAATATATCGATGCTCGCCCTGGCCCGGGTCTTGTGATTCAGAGCCAGCTGCCCCAAGTCCAGAGGCAGTTTCCAAGTCCAGATCAGGTTGCCGTAATTGTCGGATTGGATCTGCAAGGTGCTGGTATCGATTATGGGCAACTCGATGCGTTTGTTGAAAGCAAACGTGCGTTCGGTGACTTTTCCATCAGTTGAGGTAACTTCTAGCCGGTACAGCCCCGGGTTCAGGGGGTGAATAATTTCGGCGTTGAACCAACTGTCGAATTGCCAGATCTTGCTGTAAAGCCACTGACTGTTTTTGGAGTCGTAGGTACCATAAATTTCATCAACCGAATTAAAATTCAGCGGAGCCAATTTCAATTCGTTCTTTTCCAGGTCAAATAATTTGACCTCTTTTATGTTGTGATTGTCGGTGACATAGTTGCCATGCGCATCGATCAGGCCAAAACCGAGGCGATCCAGAGATTTTCCGTTTCCGTACTCCCGGTGTTGAACATGCATCCAGGAAATTTCGACCGCCAAGGCGGTCCCGGCGGCAAATATGGTTAGACAAAGAACAATGGAAATAGTTTTAACCATTTTGACTTTTCTCCCTCCTAATTGCTCTATCACTAAGGCGCTTAGCCCAGATAAACCGGAAATAACAAATTACAAGCACCAAATTACAAATAAACTCCAAATCTCAATAACCAAATCTCAAATAAGATTAAAAGCCAATGGTTTGTGATTTTGAATTTTGGCTATGGTGATTTGTTTGGTATTTGTGTTTTGTTATTTGAATTTTTTTATTAATGTAACTCGAACACTGATCCGCCTCCTGAACACCTTCGGTATTTTACAACATGTTGCCAGAAAGATGACCATAGTGACCTATTTAGCTGTGACCCTTATTTCCCTTACACATCGGAAGCCGACTTCTCCGAAACCTTCCCAGGGAAAACGTTGAATAATGGATGGCAGAACGACATATTCCGCCTCTCTGATGTTATCTCTCGATGTAGCGTCAGCAACCATAAGACCCCATTCCTTGACTTTTTTATTTAATCCCCGGATACCGTATTTATTGGGCGGATCGTTTACCACCGAAGACAGCTTTGGCGCGGAAGAGTTCGATGTTGAAAGTTTGCTATTGGTCTCAGAATGCATTTGATTGTGCATGGATTGGGTATCTTTATCCAGGGCAGCAACATGCCCGGCATTTGATGCGTCTGCCGGCTGCGGGTCGCCATTGCCCAGAGCATGCAGCCACTCGGTATAGGTCGGCAGCCGCCGGTTGTAATACCGGGCGTAGGCCGATGCGCCAAAGGCCGTTACGCGCAGGGCGGGCATAGAAGCATACGCGATTTTGCTGACTTTAAACTCGCCTTTTTGAAACACGATCGGATCGTAGTCTTCCATTACTTCACCCAGCAGAAGCCAGATTTCATCTTCGGCCTTGACGACGCCCCTTTCAACGCGAAGCCTCGAAAGGTTATGGTTTAAAAACTCCACGTACTGGTGATTCGTGACAAGAGTTTCATCCATGTAAAAAGGCTTGGCCTTCACCGATCGCTTCGGCTGGGAGCTGCTGTTTTCGGGCAAAATCACAATCCCGGCCGGGATAAGATGCATGGAGGCTCCGTCTTCGGCCAGAATCGACGGCTTGGGGGTATCCGGTGCCGTAATTTCAATGGGTGAAGATTCATTGCGATGCGCTATTTTTACTGCCGTGCTATCGATCGCCGGCTTCATCGGCTCCCTGTATGTGTTGCCGGGCTCGCCCGCTAAATGCCAGATCGTCATGGCGGTTACGGCAATAACTGCGAATACCACCCCGCTCCAGATCCACTTGGGATTGTGCAGGAAAGCAGCAGGCTTCGATTCCGCTGATGTTTCTGATGCCGGCGCCTTTTGATAAGCCTCGATTGCACCTAAAATGCCTTTTCGCAGTTGATCAACCGACGCCAACCGACTTTCCCGGTCTTCGGCCGTGGCATCCCGGATAACCCTGTCCAGTTTCTCGAAAAATGGCGCACCGGTCTCAGGCAGGCCGGCCGTTTTAAAAGGTATCGTCCCTTCACCGATTTTTCCGCTGATCGCTTCGAAAAGAATTTTTCCCAGAGAATAGATGTCGGCCCGCTGATCGGCTTTTCGGAAATCGAAAAAGTGCTCCGGCGACATGTAGTGAGCGGTGCCCTTTACATCCATGGACTGGGTCACCGGCTTTAAGCGTGGGGAACGCGCCAGGCCGAAATCGGCAATTTTAGGAGTTTTGCCGTCCATCAGTATGTTTTCGGGTTTTATATCCCGATGCACGATATCGAGATCGTGAATTGCCTCGATACCGTCGAGCACCGGCAGGAAGTAGTTTTCCAGCCAGTGCCGGGTAAGATCCTGCTCGGGATAAAAGCCTTCTTCCGACATGGTGAACCGCAGGGTGTCCCCCGGAATGTACTCCATGGCAATGAATTCAATGGGACAATCACCGGTTTCCCTTGCGATCGATGCCAAACCATAATCGAAAATTTGCAGTACATTCGAATGCCGCACCTGGGCCATGGCATGCACCTCGCGCTGGAAGCGCTGGAAGGCGGTTTCGATCTCGTCCGGATCATCCTCGAAATCCTTCAACAACTCCTCGGAGACAACCTTAATGGCCACATCACGTTTGAGGTTCAATTGATGCGCCAGATAGATCTCACCCATGGCGCCCTTGCCGATAAGCTCAAGTACTACCCACTTATTGCTGAGGACGCTTCCAGGTTCGAAAATATTGATGCGGCAATTGGACATGGGCAGACTGATTCCGATACCTGTATTTTTCGTGCTGGTAAACCTTCGTAAAGCTTGTGATCAATTTGCCGCAATAAACTTGGCTTGGTAATTGTTGTTATTAAATTCAGGTATCTTTTTTTCTTTTAAAGTCAATTGGTGCCGGAACGAAGATGCTGGTTCGATTTCGGATAGTAGTAATATATGAGTGATGGGTGATGAATTGCAATATTAAAACCAATTTAAAGTTTCCTTACTATCAAAACAAACCAGAAATCAAATATAAATTTTGTCTTTCCTTTAGTCCCCACAGCAAGATGCATGCCGTATAAATCATCGGCTGCCGGCAGAGCCGCGGGATTGCGGAAAGCCCCACCAAGGGCCTGAAGCCACGCCCTGCCATGGGCCGCTCACTTAAATTATGACTGATGGATATTATTTCATCGGATGGGTATCTTTTATGCAGTTGAAACTGAATTCAGGCAGTATGGTGCGAAAATTTTATGCACCTGTCCTTCCAGAATGAACTTCTGCACTATATGCAGTTGGCAAAAACAATGCGAGATCAAATTATTTTCGTTTTATTTCAGTTTTTTAGGCCGTTGATAATTGTGCTGGTAACAGTCTGGCACATCGTTTGCTAAATCTGTAGTAAAACGACTTAATGACAACACCCGCTGTATTCGTCAGAGAAAAAACTCAACCCTGCAAATTAGTAGCTTGAGATTACGAGATGAATAAAATCAGAGCCGGAGATAAGAGACCGGCTGCATTCGATTACAAATCGAGTCGGGACAAATTAATCGCCAAACTGTTTACGCGATACCCGGCCCTGGTAAAAATCTGGGCCCGACACTCGGAAATTGCTGAATTCTCTGATTCGCCATGGACAGGATTGGCGGTTCCTGTATCCCAATGCCGTCTGGCACTGGTAACAACCGGAGGTGTCCATCTGTCTTCACAGTCTCCATTTAACATGCAAGACCCGGCAGGTGATCCGACATTTCGGGAAATACCGGCGAATGTCTCTATCGAAAATCTCGAAATAACCCACGACTACTATGACCACACGGATGCCGATAGGGATTAGATAACAATGTCACCTCTAGTCTGGTTGCAAAACATATGTTCCAAAAGCAAAGTGAAAAAAAAGGAAGAGTCAATCCTTACGATGCGGCAACAAATAGAAGCCTGGCGCCATGCCAGTTGCAAAATGGGCTGGAATATACACCAGGATGAATTTGATCAGCAGAAAATCATGTCTTCCACGACAAACTTTGGCGAAGATCAAGGGTTTATCGGCACCGCCCTCTTCTACGGGTTTGGCGATGACGGGTGCGGTAATTCGGATGCCGTCCTTTCCGGCGAACTGGCATGGAATTATGGCCGCAAACGAAGAAGAGGCAAAACCTGGCAGTGTGAGTATATAGATTTCGAAACACCGGAAGACATCCGGCTACGGCCCGGTGCTCCACCCCGTCCCAGAGGATTCTACTATGCCAGATTGCAGCCCGGCAAACACCTGCTGAACCTGACCGTGTCTCAGTTGCGCCAAAGATTGGGACCCATTACCGGTTGGGGACCGGAAGGTTTTCAGTTTTTAACGATCACCCATGTCCATTTTGCCGATTTGATGACAGAACGTAAAATTCCGTTCATGGCTCTGGCAGATTATGATGTGGCACCCCATGGTTTCAACGATTTTTACGACGCGCCCCAAATATTTTGCAGCAATAATATTTTAGGGCTGGGGATCGGCAATGTGGATCGAAATTATCCTCTTTTCGGAATTCCAACCTTGCAGTTATGCAATGGGGCCGAGTAATAAATAGTCAGGTCCGGGAAAGCCCGGCTTCGGGAGTCCCTCGAGGCGGCTCTAAGATGAAATCAATGGAGTACTGGAAGGATTAATTCAACTAAATATTTCGGTACTATAACCCAAAAAAAGGCTATTTTTAACAAGCTTTGGAAGTAATTGGGCTGAAGATGCCGCCTTTTTTTGATCGTCGAATCTGGCGACCCAAAGCTCGACTTAATAG
>Ga0209791_1000383_pt1 | contig 16874 bp, 17 predicted proteins | sample WorMetTyACAVOLI1_FD_187422 | JGI IMG/M metagenome (GOLD analysis project Ga0209791, IMG submission 187422) | Marine gutless worms symbiont microbial communities from Max Planck institute for Marine Microbiology, Germany - Olavius algarvensis... ... | reverse complement strand
ATAAAACAGTTTGCCTTGATTCTGTTTAACACGCCCCATCATAATCGGTTACCTCAGTGCTCGAGTGGTTTATGAACACCTAGCAACTAAAACCATGCGATTCAATGGCTATTTGGGCAACAGCCCGGCAAGACCTGACCCCATTTTTTTTGCCTGATTAAACCCTGTTTCAAAAACTTCGCAAAGCGCCTATTTTCCTGTGTAGTCGATTCAACCTGTTTTGAGAGGAGGAAAGAAATGAACCGGTTAAACGTGTTCTTCGGGCTGGTTTTAATTCTGATCCTCGGGCCTATCATTGCCGCCCTTGTCATCATCAATCCCTTCGGGCCCTTCCCCTCTAAACAAATACACCAGGAGCGGCGATTTAGCACTACCGGGGCTCAAGGCACCGGTGACGGTTCATCGCGATGAAAAAGGCATGGCGTATATTTATGCTCAGGATTTGGAAGATTTATATTTTGCTCAGGGCTTTGTGGCCGCCCAGGACCGCCTTTTTCAGATGGCATTGACCAGCCTTTTTGCATCCGGCCGAATATCCGAGCTGGCCGGAGAGAAAGCCAGAGATCTAGACATCAGAATGCGAACGTTGGGCTTCTACCGGAACGCAAAAATACATGCCGCCTTGCTCAATGATGACACGCGAATGTTTCTGCAAAGATACGCGGACGGCGTCAACGCATTTATCCAGACACGCCCGCAAGATATTCACCTGGAATTCAAGCTGGCCGGCATCAAACCCACCCCCTGGCAGATTGCGGACTCATTGGCGATTTTATATTATATGGGGTGGAATAGCGCGGCCAACGTCAGATCTGAAGTCATCACCCAGATGCTGGTTGAAAAGCTTGGCGCGGCCAAGGCGGCCGAGATTTTTCCCCTCAACATCAACCCAGACGACGCGTCCCGGTCAGATGCTGCTACTCCCGACCCATCCATTCAAACAGGCCGACTGGGTATTGAGTTCAATCAACGCCTGCTTTCTTATTTCGATGACATCCCGCTGAAGATTGGAAGCAATATCTGGGCAACCGGTCCGGATCTTTCGTCCGGCGGGAAACCCATTTTGGCCAACGACCCCCACCTGGCGGCCACGATCTTGCCGGGTCCCTGGTACCCTTGCGGTTTGATCACACCCGATGCGCGGGCAGTCGGGGTAACCATTGCCGGCACCGCCGGGATGGTCGTCGGTCGGACCAACCATATGGCCATTGGAATAACCAACGCCTACGGGGACACCCAGGATCTTTACATCGAAACGGTGGATCCCGCCAACCCGCAAAACTACCTTGAAGGCGATCAATCCGCACCGTTTTACGTGATCGAAGAAACGCTCAAAATCAAAGACAATGCAGCTCCCGGCGGATTTCGGGAAGAGAAGATCAAGATCCGGCTGACCCGCCGGGGCCCGGTCATCTCCGGTATCATGCCCGGATTGAAAACCGACAAGGTGATATCGCTGAGGTGGTCTAGTTTCGAAGCCATGGGACCTACTTTAGGCTTTGAGCGCGTCCTGAGGTGTCGCACCATAACGGAGTTGCGTCAGGCGCTGCAAGATGTCAATCAAATCGCCTTGAATGTTGTTTTTGCCGATTACCGGGGGAACATCGGCTGGCAGACCACCGGCAAGCTTCCCATCCGCACCCAGGGTGAAAGTCTGGTCCCTTATGCGGTCAAAGACGGAAAGGACAACTGGACCGGTTGGATACCGTGGCAAGCGATGCCCCACGCCGTCAATCCCGACCGCGGCTGGATCGGCAACTGCAACCACCTGACCGTCCGCCGGGATTACCCCCATCACTACACCACCTATGCTGCGGCGTCCTATCGATATCGGCGTCTTATCGAGCTGCTGGATACTCCCGGCAAAAAATCGGTGGACGACCATTGGCAATTCCAAAGCGACGCGGTCAATCCGATGGCCGCAAAAATTGCTCCGGTCATGGCCCGGGCGCTGTTGGCCCGTGAGGACACCCGCAAGATGGGCCGGATTCTCTCGGCATGGGATTTCATCGACCATCCGGACCAGGCCGCTCCAACCGTATTCCAGGCGGTGTACCGTCATTTCGCGATGCTGGTTTATACCGACGAACTGGGCGAAGCGCTCGCTAGAACCATGCTCGAAAGCTGGTATTTCTGGCAGGAGCGGCTTCAACAAATGGTGCTCAATGGCAACTCTCCCTGGTTTGACAACGTCACCACCCGGGACACAAAGGAAACCCGGGACGATCTCTTCCATCAGGCGGCCATCAACGCCGCCGAAGATCTGGCGTCTAAATTCGGGGATAATCCTGCCAAATGGCTATGGGGCAAAGTTCATGTGTTTGAGTTTGTCAGCCCCATCCGGCGCTCGGGACCCGGCAAGGAATGGCTGGGCGGTGGCTCCTATCCGTCCCCCGGTTCCGGAGAAACCCTTTGGCGGGGAGTCTACGATTTCTACGCCCCCTTTAAAATTACGATCTCAGCGTCCCTGCGCATGGTGGCCGACCTGGCGGATCCCGATAAAATTGTGGCGGTTCTGCCCGGCGGTGTCACCGGCCGGCAATTTGATCCCCACTTCACCGACCAGGTCAAATCGTTTATGGCCGGCGAAAAGGTGCACTGGTGGTTCAGCGATAACGCCATCAAGGAACACACCCAGCACACCCTGAGTTTGAATCCGCAGTAGAAACGTAAACCGGTTCGGTGGTCTAGCGTTCCAAGGACGGCCGCCTGAAAAAATACGTCGATGCCCTGGAGTGGCCCCACTAACCCGAACAATTCATGAAATCTTTTCTACACTATGGGTAAATTTATGGAATTTTGGGTACTTGAACCGAAAGTACAGCAGAATCGGCAGGGTGAAGACGGTAACCTTTGATTTTTTACAGAAAAGCAGAAAAGATTTCACCCTTTGGGCGCTCCCTGAGGAATCCATTGGCAAGGCACTCAAGGGTGAAGCCGTAGTCAACCTACTGCAAATCCTTGATAACGCAGCCAATGGATTCCTCAGGGAGCGTGAAATATCCGGGTTAAAGGACGTCGGGATATGCATGCACTCTCGGTTATGAATACCCATGTACCCAACACGGGCGAACAGGCAGACTTCGCCATAGTGGTCTATGGCTGTGACTGCTGAAATGATCCCCTATTACCGGTATTACAGCGACGCGGCCGGGGCAGGCGGCATAAATCCGGAGTCGATGAAGACATTACTTGCCGGACGGACGGTCAAAAAATATAGGCGTTGACAATGCCGGGTGCCGGTGCGATGAGTTTATCCAGAGAGGAGGGCCTCCCCCGCCCCAAGATGTTCTGTTTTCTTTCGCAGATTATACAATTCTAATCATTCCATACGGCCCGCTTTCAATCTTTTCCATTGTTACCACGTTGTCGGACGCCGTCCACCGGATGCCCCTGTTTTACCTGAATCTTGATTGAAACTTAAAAAGAATATGGACACACGTTATCCTTTCCAAATGGTATACGAATGCCAACGTACCGGAGTCATCGGAATCGGTATCGACTTCGAAGATAACCGTCCTGTCTCGATTCCGATACCGATAGCGATCCCGACGCCGAGCATCTATGGGTGCGCATTCTCTCGACACGGTGTTGTGTTGACAGAAACACGCTTTACGTAAACGGAACATATCTTTGGCAACAGCTATAACTTTGATGGATGACAAACATTAAGTCGTTCGCGGGATAATAAAGGAGGAGAATATGGCGACCCAACCGGTGACGCAACGAGATTCTTTCACAAGCAAGATAGGAATTATTGCAGCCGTGGCCGGATCGGCTGTCGGGCTCGGTAATATTTGGAAATTCCCTTATATTACCGGTGTTTTTGGCGGGGGCGCGTTTGTTCTGGTGTATTTGATATGTATCGCGCTAATTGGTCTGCCGGTGATGTTATCCGAATTTATAATCGGTCGCAAAGCCCAAAGAAACGCGGTGGGTTCATTTAAAAAACTGGCGCCGGGAACGCTCTGGTTTATGCCCGGAATAATGGGACTTGTGGCCGCATTTATGATCCTTGCCTTCTATGGCGTGGTTGCCGGATGGACACTTGAATACTTGCTAAAATCTGTTCTCAACGCGTTTGCGGGGAAAAATCCCGCCGACTTGGAAGGCATGTTCGGGGGCTTCATCAGCCAAGTCACCAAGCCGATCATTTGGCAATGTGTATTTATGGGATTAACCGGTTGGATTGTCCTGGCCGGCATCAAAGGCGGTATCGAGAGAGCCTCTAAATTACTAATGCCGATTTTGTTGATGATCATCATTATTCTCGATATTCGCGCGATCACCCTTCCCGGAGCCGCGGAGGGTTTAGCTTTCCTGTTCAAACCCGATTTTTCCAAGCTGTCTGCCGAAGGGATGCTAAGTGCATTGGGACATGCGTTTTTTTCACTCAGTTTAGGTATGGGTACCTTAATTACCTACAGTTCTTACATGGGTAAGCGAGAGAATCTTGCGACCACCGCAGTTCAAGTAACCGTTGCCGACACGGTTATTGCTCTATTGGCCGGAATTGCCATATTCCCGGCGGTATTTGCATTCGGAATTGAGCCGGGAGCGGGACCGGGTCTGGTTTTTATAACCCTGCCCAATGTATTCCAGCAAATGCCCGGCGGATATTTCTTTTGTTTGCTGTTTTTTTTATTGTTGGCCGTTGCGGCGTTGACATCATCCATATCCATTCTCGAAGTTGTGGTTGCCTACTTTGTGGAAGAGCTCAAACTTGGAAGGCGGGCTGCCACCATTATGGCTACGGTCGCCATCACAATCGCGGGAATACCCTGTTCGTTATCTATGGGAGTGATGTCAAACGTGCAGTTTATGGGAAAGACGTTCTTTGATTGGCTGGATTTTATCGCCGCAAACATATTGCTTCCCCTGGGCGGTCTCTTAATTGTTGCCTTTGTCGGTTGGTATCTGGGTCGCGAAAAAACGGAAACGGAAGTTACGAATGAAGGTGAATTGAAAGCCGGTTATCTGCCGCTTTTCATGTTTTTGGCCAAGTTTGTAGCACCGGTGGTCATCGCCATCGTATTCTTGCACGGACTCGGGCTATTCTAATTCCAATGATATAGAATCCACCGGACAAGGGACAGTTTAACGGGTACTGATGACGCAATAATAAAGTCAGAAAATAAGGAGAGTTAACAATGAATACCAGGAAAAAGAGCATTATCTCCGCAATGTTATTTCTAACCTGTTTATTTATTGGCGGGACCGCATTTGGACAGGCGATTCAGGTCGTGACCGAAGAATATCCTCCGTATAATTACTCGGATAACGGCAACGTCTTGGGATTCTGTACGGAAATTGTTGAGGAAGTTTTAAAACGGGCCGATTTAGCCTATTCGATTCAATCTCATCCGTGGTCCAAATCTTACGAGATGGCCCAGTCACAGCCCAATGTATTAATCTATTCTATCGGACGAAACGTGGAAAGAGAACCGTTGTTCAAGTGGGTCGATGTTATTGCCCGAACCGAGGTGTATTTCTTTAAGCTGAAAAGTCGCGTCGATATAAAAATCAAAACATTTGATGATATCAAAAAGTACAAAATAGGCGCCGTCCGTGACGATTTTCGGGCGCAATGGCTTATAAAGCAGGGAGTTGCGGACCAATTAAATTTGGTCCCGGATGACAGCCATAATATGCGCAACCTGTTTCATCGTAACATCGACATTTTTCCGATCGGTGAACTGGTTGCATACAATATTGCCCATCGAGAGGGACGTGCGTTCAACGATCTGGAAAAGACGATGTATATAAAGGACATGTCGGCGGACCTCTATATGGCATTTAGTAGTCAAACGCCCGATATCGTGGTGGAAAAATGTAAAAAAGCATTATTTTCAATAAAAAAAGACGGAACATACGAAGAGATTAAATCAAAATACGCTATTTTCTATTTACCCATTTTTCAATTCAGAAGTTATTAGCCCGAACATTGCATGAAGATATTTATCTCAAGCGTGAATCGATGCCGGGTACCGCGGCAGGCACAAAGAGAACAGCGGGGTATAATCATTTATAACATCCCTATCAAAAGAAGGAGCTAACGCTATGATACCTGAAATCAAAAGGATTCTTTATACTACCGATCTTTCTCAGAATTCCGCCTATGCATTTCGTTATGCCATAAACTCTGCCAAAAAACACGATGCCGACATCATTATTTTACACGTTGTTGAGGAAGGGGCGCCTTTCTTTGAGGAGGAGCGCCGGAAAATGATTTCCGAAAGAAAAATATCCGAAGCGATGGATCGTATCAAAAAACGGTTAAAGATTTTCTGTGACAGGGAGCTAAAGGATGATCCTGAATACGCCGATAGAATCCTGTCCATAGAGGTAAGCCAGGGCTACCCACCAGAGGAAATACTCAGGCAGGCGGATGAGTTGAGCTGCGATGTGATCGTCATGGGGACCCATGGAAAGGGCATCATCAGGCATAGCTTTTTGGGAAGTGCCGCCCAAAAGGTTTTACGCCGGGTGAGAAAACCTGTTTTTATTATCCCATTGCCGGAAGAAGAAACTGACATCACATTCCACGATATCTAAAGCGAAGTTAATTCCAATTTTAACCTACCGTTATGAATCCTGGTCCACTCGTTGGGTTTCATTCAGGATTTACGGAACGCGCCTCACTGATTCGACGGCCCGCATCAGGGCCGGCGAATGGGAGGTTCGCGGTAGATTTACTACAGCTTGACTTCGGCTGAGCTCCCTTCGGCTCCGCTCCCTTCGGCAGGCTCAGGACAGGCAGGACAGGCAGGACAACCCCTCGATCCCGCCAGGGCGGGACTCAGGGTAAGCAGGACATAGAGCGCGAAATGCAAAACGATCGTCTGGAAAAGTACATAGAAATTCAATATGCTGCCGGGGCTCTTTCCCCGAATCCCCCTCTCAGGGATTCGGGGAAACATACAGTTCCTTTGCGTCCTCTGAGACTCTGCGGTCATCGTTTCCATATGTCTGCAAACGGATCATATTCAGGACAACCACTATCGCCTGTCTGACCTCTGACATGGACCTGATAGCCAGGGCATGCAACCGACCAGAATCATCGCTCTTGCTTACGGGTGTAGGTAATCTCCACCATCAGCTCTTCTTTGCCGCTCTTATCGGTGCCGTACATTTCAAACAGATGGGTATTGTCATCCACAATTTTTGTCACGGAACGCCAAACCATCGGCCCTCTGACGGGATCGTCACCGAGGCACTCTTGGGTAATGGTCCGGCCATCCGGGTCGGCTGTCCCCTCAAAATAGTAAATGGCGGTGCTCATTGAATCCATCCAGGTCGACACATACTTGTTTTTATGGTTGTCATATCCGGTAACGCCGATGCCGGTGAACGGAGCGCCCATCATGTCGCCGGCGAACTCCTGATGCAGGAAGCGTCCGCCAAGAACCATCTCTTGTTTACATGTACCGGTGGATTCCACGGGCGGCTTTCCCGCTTCCGTGCACGACGTGGTCTTTGTATTCCAGCTCCCCGTCATGCGTTCCAGAAGTTTGTGGGGGGTTCCCGGTGTTCCAAGCGTTTGGTAGAGTTCCATCATCGCCTGCATGTCCATCTTGCCGTCTTGCTTATGTTCATCAGCCATAACAACCTCCGTTAACATTAAATTAGATTTGCGAGACGTTGCTCATTTGATACGTTTCTCATTGAAGAAGACCATGAGAGCTGCCCAATCAAAAGGATTAGGGGATTTATTGGAATGCCTGCATGCTCCGCATTCAACGCCGCCTTGTTGGATTCACGACATTCAACGTGTGCCTTCCATGAGTTCATTCAGTGTATCTAAAATATGTCCCCACCCGGCTTCGTGGTCCTTTCGAGCTTCTTCATCGACAAACTTGACATGAGATAGCGCAACATGTGTTCTGTTATCATCTATCTTCGTAAAATTTAAAGTAACGACGCTGCCGTCAACGGATCTATGAGACACCCATGTGAACACCAGTTTTTGGGGACGTTTAATTTCCAAATATTCGCCTGTGTGCGGCAGGTTATCCTCACCGACATGCATAATAATGGTGAACGTGCCGCCTTCCCGCGCATCGTTTTCCACATCGGGTGTGGGCATGTCCGGCATGGGGATCATGAATTTCGCCAATATTGTTGGATTTAACCACGCATCGAACACTTTTTTGATTGGCGCATGGATTATTTTATCTATCTTCAGTGTTATATCCGTCATGTCAATTTCCTCCGTTTTTCAAAATGGTGTCAAGTCTTTCCAAACGTAATTCCCAGATCGATTTGAGTTCCTTGAACCAATCTTCCATCAGGCCGATTTGGTCCAAATTCGCTTCAATCCAATGGGTTCTTCCGATGGTCCTGCGTGTTATCATCCCTGCTTTTTCTAAAACTTTTAAATGTTTGGAAATCGCATTGAATGACATCTCGTATTGGTCAGCCAGGTCTGTGACACGGCTGGGTCCATGCTGGCAGAGCTGCGTTAATAGAGAGCGCCGCGTGGCATCGCTCACAGCCTTGAGAAGCTGTGTCAAAATGTGATCGTCTTTATATTCAACCATATGGTTGAATATATACACCTGGCGTTTCCTGTCAACCAAAAGGTTGCATAATTAATAGAATGATATTTAAATTACATGGAATTGGGACGGTGGGATTACTCTTACCGGCTTGGTTTTTTACAGGAAGCACACCGAAAAAATCAAAACATCACGTGGAGGTGCAAAGATGGAACTGGAAGGAAAAGTCATCCTTATTACCGGGGCCAACAGCGGCATCGGCAAAGCCTCCGCCGAACTGCTGGCCGAAGCCGGGATGAAGTGCCTGCTCACGGCCAGAGACGAAAAAAAGCTTGATCGACTGACCGAACGGCTGCCCGGTGCCAAGGCAGTCGTCGGCGACATGATCGATCCCGCCCTGCCGCAAAGGCTCGTCGACACCGCCCTGGAAAAATTCGGACGGCTCGACGCCGTGTTCAACAATGCCGGGGTCATGAACATCGGCAGCATTGAAGAGGCCGACCTTGAGGCCCTTTGCTCCATGGTCCGGCTCAACTTCGAGGCGGTGGTGCGGATGAGCTACGTGGCGCTGCGACACATGAAGCCGCAGGGAAACGGCTTTCTGATCAACACGTCGAGCCTGGCGGGCCTCAAGACCTTTCCGCACCTGGGCGCCTACAACGGTACCAAGTTCGCCGTAGAGGCGCTGACCGACGCCCTGAGAATGGAACTCGCCGGAAGCGGGGTGAAGGTGGCCGTGGTCGAGCCGGGTCGAACGAACACCCACCTGTTCGACCACTGGACCGAGGATCAGAAGTTCGACCCGGCCCAGGGGATGCTGGAGCCCGAAGACGTCGCCCGCTGCGTGCGCTTCATCCTGGAGCAACCCGAACAGGTCCTGATCCCCCGCCTGTTGGTGGTGCCGGCAAGGCAACCCCGGTAGGGGATAGAGCGGTTGCGTCTTAAATATTGTGTTTTGCATGATCACGCATTAACTGGCCTTCATAAAGTTCTCCGGGTTATTTGCACGCCGCCGGAGGTAACCGAACCAAAGGGGTCCCTCCGGAACATTGCCGCTCGACAAATGAACCACGGCAACACAAAGGACATATGCAAACACCCAATTCAAAGCATATCAAAATAGATGCCGCTGTGGCCGGCCCGCTGCTCATGCTGTCGGCCGCCCTGCTGTTTACACTGCTGAACGTCACCATCAAATCCCTGGGGCCGTCATTCCGTGTCTGGGATATCGGATTCTATCGTTTTTCCGGCGGCCTTGTGATGATCCTCGTCGTGTTCGGGCGCTACGGCAATCCCTTTAAAGGGAACGATGTCCGCCTGCTTTTGATCCGGGGGTGCACCGGATCGGTGGCCTTTATTTGCGTGGTGACCGCTATCCGGATGCTGCCGGTATCGACGGCCATGGTCATTTTCTATTCCTTTCCGGCCTTCGCCGCCATGTTCTCTTTTTTGCTGTACAGGGAGACCCTATCCAAGGTTCACCTGCTCTGCATCGCCGGGGTGATGATCGGCGTGAGTGTCCTGTTCGACTTTCAGCTGGCCGGGGGCTTGCTGGGGCAGGCCATGGCGCTGATCGGCGCGGCGTTTGCCGGGCTGACCGTCACGCTCATCCGCGAGCTGCGGCAAAAAAACGGCCCCGTGGTGATCTACCTGTATTTCTGTACCATGGGGGTCCTTGTCACCCTGCCCAAATTCCTACAACAGCCGACCCTGCCGACCACGCCCTCCGAATATGTCATGGTCCTTGGCATTGTGTTTTTCTCTCTGAGCGCTCAATTGCTGATGAACCAGGGTTTTTTTTATTGCCGGGGCTGGGAGGGCGGCGTGCTCATGTCCAGTGAGGTGATTTTCACCGCCCTTGTGGGGATTCTTTATTTCGAGGATCCGGCCACCTGGCGATTCTGGACAGGCGGCCTGCTGATTCTGATCTGCGTGATTGCCATGAACCGGCTGCAAGCCGGGCATGGGAAAATTGGGGAGAACATGTTCGCGAGTGAACCGACGCATGGATCCAATTCAAATTGATACCGATTAACCGATGAAGCTATCATATGTGAACATTCAAATGGGGGTTGATTGAACTGAAAAGAATATTAATATTAATTGAGAATTATTATTGTTTAGGATGAAGGGGCTTCAGTTGGAAAGCTTTAAAAAAAGATCTGAAATCATCATCCAAAAATTAAGGGATAATGGTCATAAGATAACGCCTCAACGGTTGGCTATCGTAAAAATTCTTGCCAAAAGTGAAGGCCATCCCAGTGTTGAAACTATCCATGTCCAGATAAAAAAAGACTTTCCGACAATGAGTCTTGCCACGGTATACAGAAATATTGTCTTACTTAAATCACTTGGTGAGGTTCTTGAGTTAGGGTTCCCGGATGGTAGCAACCGGTATGATGGAAACAGGCCCGACCCCCATCCACACGTCATCTGTATCAAGTGTAAAAATATCGTCGATCCGGACCTGGATAGCCTGGATGAAATGAAAAAAGAGGTCGCATTTGAGACTGATTTTAAAATTTTGAACCATAGGTTGGACTTTTTCGGTATATGCAGCAATTGTATGGCAGAGAAAGTTTAATGTAGATGTGGCGCTCCAAAAATGGTGCAAGGTTCTTATAAGGATTCTTCATGTCTCCCATTGTCACCAACATCGATCGATAAGTCCGCTATACCTAATCCGAAAGATGGGCACCGAAACACGATATTCACGGCTGCACAGCGCATAAATTAAGTCAACGAAAGGAGGAAGCATTATGAGTGAAGATAGCAAGTGCCCGGTAACGGGCAGGACAGGCAGACCCATTGCCGGCGGCGGCACGTCAAACCGGGACTGGTGGCCGAATCGGTTGACTCTTAACATTCTGCACCAGCATTCTTTAAAGTCCAATCCCATGGGCGAGGCGTTCAACTACGCTGAGGAATTCAAGAAACTCGACCTGGAGACCCTCAAAAAGGACCTTTATGCCCTGATGACCGACTCTCAGGACTGGTGGCCGGCCGATTACGGTCACTACGGGGGGCTCTTCATCCGAATGGCCTGGCACAGCGCCGGTACTTACCGCATGGGCGACGGCCGCGGGGGCGCGGGGTCCGGCAGCCAACGCTTAGCGCCCCTCAACAGCTGGCCCGACAACGTGAACCTCGACAAGGCGCGCCGTCTGCTCTGGCCGATCAAGCAGAAATACGGCAGGAAAATCTCCTGGGCCGACCTGATGATCCTAGCCGGCAACTGCGCGCTCGAGTCGATGGGCTTCAAGACCTTCGGCTTCGGCGGCGGGCGCGAGGACATTTGGGAGCCGGAAGAGGACATTTATTGGGGCTCCGAGGACGAGTGGCTGGGCGACAAGCGCTACTCCGGTGATCGGGACCTCGAGAATCCCCTCGCCGCCGTTCAGATGGGCCTGATTTACGTGAACCCGGAAGGGCCGAACGGCAACCCGGACCCGGTCGCCTCCGGCCGTGACGTTCGAGAGACGTTCGCGCGCATGGCGATGAACGACGAGGAGACCGTCGCGCTGGTCGCCGGCGGGCACACCTTCGGCAAATGCCACGGCGCCGGCGATGCGGCGCTTGTCGGTCCCGAGCCCGAGGGTGCCCCCATCGAAGAGCAGGGCCTCGGCTGGAAGAGCAGCTTCGGCAGCGGCAAAGGCGTCGATACGATCAGCAGCGGCATCGAGGGCGCCTGGAAGCCGAACCCGACCAAATGGGACTTGGGCTATCTGAGGGTGCTGTTCAAATACGAGTGGGAACTGGTCAAGAGCCCGGCCGGCGCCAATCAATGGCTGGCCAAGGACGTGGACGAAAGGGACATGATAGTTGACGCCCACGACCCGTCAAAGAAGCATCGGCCCATGATGACCACGGCGGACCTCTCGCTGCGCTTCGATCCAATCTACGAGCCCATCGCGCGGAACTACCTGAAGAACCCCGACAAGTTCGCGGATGCCTTCGCCAGGGCGTGGTTCAAGCTGACCCACCGCGACATGGGTCCCCGCTCGCGCTATCTCGGCCCGGAGGTCCCGGCAGAGGAACTGATCTGGCAAGACCCGGTACCCGCCGTCGATCATGAGTTGATCGACGCGCAGGACATCGCAGACCTTAAGGGCAAAATTCTTGCCTCGGGACTACCGATCTCCCAACTGGTCTCGACCGCCTGGGCGTCGGCGTCCACGTTCCGTGGCTCCGATAAGCGCGGCGGGGCCAACGGGGCACGCATCCGTCTTACGCCGCAAAAAGATTGGGAAGTCAGCCAACCGGCACAACTGGCGGAGGTGCTGCAGACCCTGGAGGGCATCCAAAAGGCGTTCAACGCCGCCCAGTCCGGCGGCAAGAGGGTTTCGCTGGCCGATCTGATTGTTCTGGGCGGCTGTGCGGGTGTCGAGCAAGCGGCCAAGAACGCCGGTCACGATGTGACCGTTCCCTTCACACCGGGACGCACGGATGCGTCACAGGAGCAAACCGACGAGGTCGCATACGCCGTACTCGAACCGGCTGCTGACGGCTTCTGTAACTACCTCAAAACCAAATACGCCGTATCGACAGAGGAGATGCTGGTGGATCGTGCGCAACTGCTGACGCTGACCGCTCCTGAGATGACGGTGCTCATAGGTGGCATGCGGGTCTTGAATGCCAACTTCGGACAGTCCCAACACGGCGTGTTCACCCAGCGGCCGGAGACACTCACCAATGACTTCTTCGTGAATCTGCTCGACATGAGCACAACGTGGAAGGCAACCTCGGAAGACGAAGACGTGTTCGAGGGTCGTGATCGCGCAACGGACGAACTCAAATGGACCGGTACCCGTGTCGACCTCATCTTCGGTTCGGACTCCCAACTCCGGGCCTTGGCGGAAGTCTACGCATGTGAGGACTCCCAGGGGAAGTTCCTGAACGACTTTGTAGCGGCGTGGAACAAGGTCATGAACCTTGACCGCTTCGACCTTGTCTGATCGTTGCATAAACGCAATCGAGGGCTTCTGAAGCTTATCTTGAACTGCACATCCGATGATCAGGAAGCGATAACTGCCACGAATCAACGGATGCTTTGAACGCTCACGGAGGCTGTCAGCAACATACGAGGGCGGCGTTTCAATACAACCTGAAACGCCGCCCTCTCCTCAGGCCCGTGCAGTCTGACGGCCGGATTTACGGAACGCTCTTCACATTTTCAGATTTACCCTGCTGCCGCTTTAAGTTCCAGCGCAAGACTGGAGCGTCCCGCTTCGATGACGAAATCCACTTCGTGGCGTCCTTGGACCGTCCAAACATACAGAACGGAACATATTTATGGTAACGGCTATAAAAGAGCGCCGTATAGTGTCTTTTTGCATTGAGGATGAGAGCTCCAACCCCGTCAGGTCGTTGGAGCTGATTTTTTAAACCGTAACTGGCACCCCGAGACATCCGCAGCCGACAATCGAAACCGCACAGCAGACCGCGCTTGACACCATTGGGCCCTGTGTTAAATTTGATACTTCGATTCGGGAACAACCTCGGCGATATTGTCGATGCCTCAGCAACAATCGCTTGTAATCAGGAGCTTTAGTTGAAAGAAGCCTACCACAAACGGTACACAGGCCACCTGAGCCGTGAATTCGAAATGCTGGTGTTCGGCCACGCCGGCACCCCCGTTATCCTGTTTCCCACCTCGCAGGGCAAATACTACCAGAACAAGGACTTCAAATTGATCGAATCGGTGGCCGGTCTGCTGGACAGCGGACGGATCAAAATCTATTGTCCCAACAGCGCTGATGCCGACAGTTGGTACAACCGTTCCATTCATCCCGCCGATCGGGTCAAAACCCACATGGGCTATGAAAACGTCATCCTGCACGACGTCATTGCCCAGGCCTGCGAGGAGACCGGCCACGATCGGGTGGCTACGGCCGGATGCAGTTTCGGCGGCTATCATGCCGTGAACCTGGCGCTGCGCCACCCGGACCGCGTGGGGTACACCTTTTCCATGGGCGCGGCATTCGATATCAAGCCGTTCCTGGACGGCTACTACGACGAAAACTGCTACTACAACAATCCGCCCGATTACATGCCCAACCTGGGCGACCCCTGGTACCTGGACCGCATCCGGCAGATGGGGATCGTGCTGGGCACCGGCGAGTGGGATTTCTGCCGCGACGAAAACGTTCGGTTGTCCAACATTCTGAAATCGAAAGGCATCGATCATTGGCTCGATGTGCGCAGCGGTGTCGGCCACGACTGGCCGTGGTGGCGGGAAATGTTCCCGGAATACCTGAATAGAATCATCTAGGAGAAATCGCACACATGAAAAAAATCGGAATCCTCTTCGGCCAGGAAAACACCTATCCGCAGGCGTTCGTGGAGAGGGTCAACGCCAAGCGACCAAAAGGCATCACGGCGGAGTTCGTGCGGATCGACAAGGTGCTTCAGGCCCGAGGCGGTGAATACGCGGTGATCGTCGACCGGATCTCCCAGGACGTGCCCTTCTACCGGGCCTACCTGAAAAACGCGGCATTTGGGGGCACCGCCGTGATCAACAACCCGTTCTGGTGGTCCGCGGACGACAAATTTTTCAACAACGCCCTGGCGGAAACCATCGGCGTGGCCGTCCCGCGATCGGTGCTGTTGCCCTCCAACCAGCACCCGCCCGACACCGATTCCAATTCCATGCGCAACATGGCTTATCCACTGGACTGGGAGGCGATTTTCGACTATGTGGGGTTTCCGGCCTACCTGAAGCCGTTTGCCGGCGGCGGCTGGAAAAACGTCTTCCGGGTGGCCGATCCCGAAGATTTTTACCGGGTTTACAACCAAACCGGAGACCTGGTGATGATGCTGCAGGAAGAAATCGTTTTCAGCGACTATTTCCGTTGCTACTGCGTCGATCGGCGGGATGTGCACATCATGCCCTACGAGCCGCGCAACCCCTCCCACCTGCGCTATGTGGCCACCCCGTCGCCCGAATCGGCCGATCTGATGGAGGCGATGGAGGCTGCGGTGCTGAAACTGAACCTGGCCCTGGGATATGATTTCAACACCGTCGAGCTGGCGATCCGCGACGGTGTCCCTTACGCCATCGATTTCTGCAATCCCGCTCCGGATGCGGACTACCACTCGGTTCAGGCGGACAATTTCGAGTGGGTGGTGGAGGCCACCGCCAACATGACCATCCGGAGGGCCAAGGCACACCGGGAGGGCGTCAACAACCTCACCTGGGGCGAATTCGTCACATCTTTCGCAAAAGAGGCTTTTCCGATATAATGAGCCGAAGCTTGAATCGGAATGGCAAAAAGGAGCTCTATGATTCCCGGACCGCTGGACATCGAATTCGACCCGCAGCTGAGCACGGGCGCCCGAAACGCCGTGAACGTGTGCCTGCGGCTGCAGCCCGACGAACGGCTGACCCTGATTACCGATACCGCCACACTGGACATTGCCGCCGCGCTGGTGCGTGAAATCGAGAAGGTGGGTTCGCCCCACAGCGTTTACGTGCTTGAAGAACATGCGCCCCGGCCCCTGGCGCACATGCCCCCCGTTATCCTCGACGACCTGGAAACGACCCAGGTGAGCATCCTGGCGGCGGTGACCCAGACCGGCGAGCTGCCCACCCGCCGGGAGATGATCAACGTGGTCAACCGACGCAAAATCCGCCATGGGCATATGGTCAACATCAACCGGCAGATCATGCTCGAAGGCATGGGCGCGGATTTCATCAAGGTGGACGAGCTCAGCTCGAAGCTTGTGGCGAAGGCACGCCGGTCGCGCTTTGTCCGGGCCAAATCCAGGGGCGGCACCGACATCGAAGCCGAGCTGTCCCCGTCGCTGAAATGGCTCAAGACCAGCGGCATCATTTCCCCGGACAAATGGGGCAACCTGCCCGGGGGGGAGATATTCACCTCTCCGCACAAGGTCAACGGCGTTTTCGTGGTGGACGGGGTGGTAGGCGACTATCTGTGTGCGAAGTACGGCGACCTGGGCGAAACGCCCCTGACCATCGACATCGTCGACTCACGCATCAAGCACCTGGATTGCGAAGACAAGGCCCTGCTGGACGAATTTGCCCGCTACACCGCCACCGATGAAAACAGCGATCGGGTGGGTGAGTTCGCCATCGGCACAAACATCGCCGTAAAAAACATCATCGGCCACATCCTTCAGGACGAGAAACTGCCCGGCATTCATCTGGCCTTTGGACACCCGTACCCCGAACACACCCATCAGACCTGGGATTCGAATACCCACATCGACTGCGTGGGTCGGGATTTCAACGGGCTGTTGCCCAAATAGCCATTGAATCGCATGGTTTTAGTTGCTAGGTGTTCATAAACCACTCGAGCACTGAGGTAACCGATTATGATGGGGCGTGTTAAACAGAATCAAGGCAAACTGTTTTAT
>Ga0209791_1000377_pt1 | contig 16972 bp, 10 predicted proteins | sample WorMetTyACAVOLI1_FD_187422 | JGI IMG/M metagenome (GOLD analysis project Ga0209791, IMG submission 187422) | Marine gutless worms symbiont microbial communities from Max Planck institute for Marine Microbiology, Germany - Olavius algarvensis... ... | reverse complement strand
AATTACGACGATTCCATAAAAGAGCCCACGGTATTACCGGCAGCCATACCAAATCTCCTTCTGAACGGATCGAGCGGAATAGCGGTGGGGATGGCCACAAATATGCCCCCGCATAATTTTAGAGAAGTTTCCGCAGCGATATGCGCACAAATCGATAATCCGGAAATCACCGCCGATGAGCTTTTAGAATACATCCTGGGCCCGGATTTTCCAACCGCCGGCGTAATCCATGGTACAAAGGGATATCGACTTGCTGCTCATACAGGAAGAGGCAAGGTGGTACTCCGGGCACGTCATCATGTGGAAGGGAGTGATAAGCAGACTTTAATTGTCACTGAAATTCCGTACCAGGTTAATAAGGCAAATTTGATTGTTAGAATTGCTGATTTGGTTAGAAATAAAAAAATTGACGGCATTGCCGATCTCCGTGATGAATCAGATAGGGGAGGAATGCGAATTGTCATTGAGCTTAAAAAAGGTACTAATCCTCAGGTTGTACTGAACTCTCTCTTCACGCATACCTCCTTGCAGGTCAATTTCAATATCAACAATCTTGCGCTTGTAGACGGCAAACCGAAATTGCTGAATCTGAAAGGTATGATTGCTGAATTCATTAAACACCGGCAGCTGGTTGTGCGCAGAAGCTGTGAATTTGAATTAAAGAAAGCAAAAGAACGAGAGAGCGTATTAGTAGGCCTAAAACTAGCTCTTGCAAATATTGATGAAGTAGTTGAGATAATCAAGGAATCGAAAACTGTTGCCATCGCGCAGACAAAGCTGATGGATAGATTTGAAATATCCACAATGCAATCCCAGGCAATATTGGACATGAAGCTTCAGAGATTAACCAGTTTGGAAGTGCAGAAGATTCTTGATGAATTGGGTGAGATACGAAAAAAAATAGCTTTTTTGGATGATTTATTAAGCCACGAAGAAAAAATTCTCACAATGATAAAGGAAGAGACGACGGAGCTTTCGAGCAAGCATGGCAGCAATAGAGTAACAAGGATAAGTCCGGAAGAAGTTATTCAAGTAAATATTGAGGATATGATAGATGAAGAAGATGTGGTTGTTGTGATATCCCATCGGGGTTTTATCAAAAGGATATCGGCAAGCCTTTATAGGGAGCAGGGGCGAGGCGGGAAGGGTGCGAAAACTAGTGATTTGAAAGAAAATGATTTTATCAAACATGCTTTTTTAGCTTCGACGCATACCCATATCCTTTTTGTTACCAGTGCCGGGAAGGCGTATTGGATTAAGGTTTTCGAGATACCGGAGGGTTCACGAACCAGCAGAGGAAGGCATTTGCAGACAATACTTGAGTTCGAGAAGAACGAAGATATTACAGCGATGGTCCCGCTGGAGGATTTTAACAGTGAGAGTTCTATCTTCATGGCCACGAAGCTGGGTTTTGTTAAGAGGATTGCTACCTACGATTTCAGGAATGCGAAAACGCGGGGGATTGTTGCGATCCATCTAGATGAAGGTGATAGTTTGGTTGCGGCAACTTTGGTTAATGCCGGAGAAGATGTTTTCATTGCAACTCGTTACGGGAAAGGACTTCGTTTGTCCGGAACCGCTGTCAGGATGATGGGCAGGAACTCCAGAGGTCCGCGTGGAATTCGAATGGCGACTGGAGATGAGTTGATGGCGGTATGTCCTGTCAAATTGGATGAGACAATGTTACTGGTTTCCGAAAAGGGATATGGCAAACGAACCCGATATGACGACTTTTCTCCACATAGTCGTGGCACCGGGGGGCAGAGAGCTTATGCAACGAATGCGAAAACAGGATTACTTGTCTCCGCACTGTCAATTCATGAGGATGATAGCTGCATAGGTATCAGCGCACTAGGCAAGGCGCTTCGATTTGCGGCAGGGAAGGTATCGATAATGGGCAGGACGGCTTTTGGAGTCAGAATTCTCGACATGTCTGATGATGATTCGATTATAGGGATAGTACGTCAGCCAAACGGAGATAGCGAAAATAGGGATGTCAGCGGATATCTGACAGAGGAAAAAGAATGAATCCTGATGGGGATAAATAGTTGATATAGAGAAACGTCTAAAATGAGACTGAAGTCACGTTTCACGTGAAACATTGAGGGGCGTTGATGCCAGAATTCTTTCGTTACAGTACCAACAGACATTAGATAACAATGTGTGAATGCTTCACAATGGATCGATTCTCTGGCGAAAAGCTTTGACAGCCTGCTTATATTTTTCAGTTAACTCGAGTTTCTCTTGTTTTGAAAGAAAGCAGGCCTGGACAGATTTGAGATTTAATTCGATAAGATAGTCGACTGTCCAGCCGAAATTGATTGCGGTTTTTTCATAGTCGTCCACTAAATCGGAATCCTGTATTGTGGGATCGTCGGATGCAATTGTTACAGGGACACCGGCTTCGGTGAGTGATTTCATTGGATGAGTAGCTTCATCTTGCCACGCACCAGTTTGCCGATTGCTGGTAATGCATTGAGCAAGGAAGATGTTTCTATCTCTTAAAACTTTCTGAATTTCGATGTCTTTGTGTGCGGCGACCCCATGACCAATACGATCGGCATGTAATTTTTCAATCGATATCCACATGTTTTGAGAATCGGAAACTTCCCCCGCATGTATATCTATGCCGTATCTGCCTTCTTTTTTTACCACATCGAAAAAAGAGGAGAACTGTTCGGGTGGATAAGTCAATTCATCACCGGCCAAATCAATTCCCACTACTCCGGAAAGATCGATTTCATGAAATTTCCTGTAGATTTCCAGCATTTCTTCCGCAGTTTGCATCCCACGGTTGAAGGTAAGAAGATATCTAATCTTCAGGTTGATTTCTGCTGCCGCGGCATCGGCGGCGGAAATGATGGTTTTGGTGACTGCCTTGTAATCGAGTTTAGTTTGCTCAGTGAAGTGCAGTGGGTTGAAACGCAACTCCATATAGTGCAATTTTTCTTTAGCAAATGATTTGACAGAATCGTAAGTTATATTCTCGATATCGCCCAATGTCTTATACCAAAATTTCTTGAACTTGCTAAGGAATAGAAGGAAATCAGGTGCATGATCTTTCGGGAATTGGAAGGCTTTCTTGAAATCCTCAATATTTTTGGGGACGTCAAGTTCATTTTTCAAGGCCAGCCTGAAGAGAGAATCTATCGGGTAGGTTCCCTCAAGATGGCGGTGAACCTCTATTTTGGGCAATTTTGTAAGAATATTTCTGTCGGGTTGTTTCCCGTCAGCTTCAGCATACTCTGCGCGCTTCATGTAAAATACCTGCACCCGCGGGGACGAAAGGAATCCTCGCTATCAGAATTATAATCTAAGGATACCAAACACGAATTGGCATCGAATATCGACGATCTTTACCATTATCGGATGATCTTCGGAAAACCGTTACCCAATGAGAGGAGGTCAGGGTCTTCTATAGCATACAAGTATTGTGAGAATAGTCACCTGGGGAATGGGTAAGCATTTTCCCTGATGGCAATCAGCTTTACCGCGCTTCGCCGGGACAGAGTTTTCAAACAGGAATTCCTGTCTGTTGGCAGATCAGTATCCAGGGTTGGTTAAGCAAGCCTCTGGTGCTATGATTGCCTAATGGGTCGTACTGTGGTTTTTGCGAACCAAAAAGGAGGGGTAGGTAAAACAACCTCGACAATCAATATTGGGGCCTACATGGCCGCGAAGGGTAAGCGTGTATTACTTGTAGATCTTGATCCGCAGGGGAATTTAAGTAGCGGTCTTGGCGTCTATGAGAAGACTTCGGGTATCTATGATGTACTGATTGGCAAGGTTCCGGCGGCCGAAGCGATCGTGAAAACACCTCAGGAGAATATGTACATACTGCCATCAGACCTCAGTTTAACTGGTGCGATGGTGGAATTAGCGAATGTGGAAGATCGAAACTGTTTCCTTAAAAGAGCAATTAATTCGCAGATATCCGCTTTTGACTATATCCTGATTGATTGCCCACCTTCCCTGGGGATACTCACCCTTAACGGGTTTGTGGCCGCCCAGGTGGTTATAGTTCCATTGCAGTGTGAGTTTTTTGCGCTTGAAGGGTTCATGAGTATGCTTTCCCAGACAATCAAGAGGGTGCAGGCTAGTCTGAATACCAGATTATTGGTGGGGGGAATTATTTTTACTATGTACGATTCTCGTACGCGAATTGCCCAGGAAGTCATTCAACAGATGAAAGAGGCCTTTAAAAAGAATCCAACGCTTTTGTTTAAAACGGTTATCCCGAGGAATATACGTCTTGCGGAAGCTCCCAGCCATGGAATTCCTATCAATATCTACGACCCGCTTTGCATTGGCGCCCGCAGTTATGCTGCTCTTACCGAAGAGGTGTTGAGGCGTGTTTAAGAAAAAAGCCCTGGGCTCCGGACTCGATGCGCTACTGGGGGAAGGACTGGATTTAACAATATCCGGCGAAAAAAATGATGGACAGGTTAGACTTGTCCATATCGATAAGATTAAACCAAATCCCGAACAGCCTCGTGAGTACTTTGATGAAGAAACTCTTGCGGAACTAGCCGAGTCAATTCGACAGCAGGGTGTCCTCCAGCCGATACTTGCGGAAGAGAGAGAGGATGGAACTTACACGCTGATTGCTGGCGAGAGACGCTTGAAGGCCAGTAAGCTTGCCCGCCTGGAGAAAATCCCCGCCATTATCAGGGAATTTGCATCTGAGCAAAAATTGGAAATCACCCTGGTGGAAAATATACAGCGGGACAATCTCACTCCTTTGGAAGAGGCAAGGGCATATCGTCAACTCATAGATGTTCTTGGTTTGTCTCAGCAGGATATGGCGGACAGGGTGGGGAAAAAAAGATCCACGGTAGCCAACAGCCTTCGTTTATTGAAGCTGCCGGATAAGATGAAAGAAGCCATCGATGTGAGAGATATCAGTGCAGGGCATGCCAGGGCCTTGTTGACAGTGATGAATCCAGCAGATCAAGAGCTTCTGTTTAACAGGATAATTGAAAAATCGTTGTCGGTAAGAAACGCCGAAGCGATGGCGGATGATATGAATCGCGGGTATAGGGGAACTAAGAAGGCTAAAGCCAAAGAGCCCCTGAAGAATGAGGGAAACAATCCGGAACTTAGAGACATTGAACAGAAGTTTGTGGAAGCACTTGGAACAAAAGTTCTTCTAAAAGGGTCTCTATACCGGGGGAAGGTTGAAATTTCTTGGTTTGATCGTGAAGATTTGGAAAGAATCTATGCATTGATTGTTAAAAGGCGGGACTAACCTTGCCTAAGTGCACAATCTTTTCATATCGTGCGATTCCAGCGGGATTAGATGTGCAATTGACTTGGTTCAGATTCTGGATAGGATATGCTTCTATTGGAGGGATGACCGAGTGGTTTATGGGGCTGGTCTTGAAAACCAGTGCAGGGCAACCTGCCGTGGGTTCGAATCCCACTCCCTCCGCTTCAGTAATTGCTGTGGGTGGAACAATTCCGCAAGGCCACCTGCCTTATTGATGTTGCGGGCATCTCATTAAGGTATAGATCGAACATCCGCAAAGGATGTTGAAACTGTACGCCAGGCAGATTGAGAATCGGATTCACAACGGGTTCTTACTGGCAAGGGGGAACGGGTAAACACCATAAAACCAGAAAAAAGCTAGTGATGCCTGCTCCGACTGGAGCAAACCATTCACAGCTTCTTCAATTTTTATATCGATGTTAAGTCGGAAAACGAGAAAAGATATCTCCCGGCTTGATTCAAAGCGTTAGAGGGAACCAACAAACGATTTTGCCATGGGATGCCACAAAGTTCGCGGATAGGGCTGCTTTGAATACGGCCGGAAAAACTAAGAAGGCAGGATTAATCTTCTTGAGCCTTGGCATCCCAATCTCTTACACTCACATCGCCAGTCTGATAAAACTTGCGGACTGTTTTTATATAATTCAGGAAATCCTCATTCTCTTCGGCCAGGCGATTGGCGGCATTCCAGTCAATTTCAGTTCTTTCTTTCGCAGGAATCATAATTTGGCTCTCTGAGGAATTCTCAGAATCGAGCTTGATAAAACCAATACCGTGTAAACCGGCCAGCATGCGAAGTTCTTTTGACGTGTCAGCGCCTTCGATTTCATTGGCCACCAGATATCCAAAATTGGCCCATGATGAATTACTGACTGTCTGGAAAAAGGCTTCTCTTACGTTGGAGCGATTAATCAGGATTTTGACTTCAAAGGACCATAGTTTGTTTTTCTTATCTGCATACTGCTGCACACAATCCTTGATTTCACGGTGCCAATCCTGGCTTAAATCCTCCATACCAACCAAATCTGGATAGAGCCACTTATTACCGCCGGCACTGCGAGAATTACGGGAGCGTTTCTCGTCAATCCTCCTGCTATAGATTGCAAGTTCAGACCACAAAAACTCGCTCAGGATGGAGTAAAGATCGTGTTCTTTTATGATTGCGGCATTCGGATCAGCCGCGGATGCCGTCGCGCTGCTCTCTGTACGCTCAATTTCGTCGCTGTCACTTGAATCGGTATAGTAGAACTTCCGAGGCCGGGCTTCGGTAGTTTTGATTTTCGGATTCATTGCTTGCAACCGGGGGCGCCGTGAACCTATTTCAGCAGCAATCTGCTGAATCAGGGCCGCGTCAGTATCAAGCGGATATACTTTTGCTTTGGAACGATTTTGTTTTTGTCGGCACTCATCAGGGTAGGTTTCGAATATCCAGGCTGCAATCTCACGAGCAGTAAATTTTTGTTCCGGATTTTGCTTTAAAAAATCAACAGTCACGCCCAACAGACTAAATCCCATGCGTCAATCACCTCAGCTTTTTCGTACTCCTTACACGGTATCAATTTCGATTTGGAATTACAAGTAAAGCAGCAGGGAGACACCTTCTTTCCTCGGCAGTTGTCCGGAGACTAGTCATAAATTTGAGGCTGTGAATCTTGAATCACCTGCCGGCTGCTGAATCAAGAATAAGGTACATAAGCAGTTGGCTGGATGCCGCCGAAATGGTGTTTACATGATATTTTTACAGATTCATATGCGGCTATACGCGAGTATCAAAGCCGGCCTGCCTGGGATGTGTTCGCCCCCCGGGGCATGGCTTGTGATAGGGATGTATCGACTTTGAGAGTTAAAGGCGGGCTTCTTTGGTTTCAAGATGAGGTGAGGTGCAACAGGTGACGCCGAGGTTTGCATCTTCTATGTGAGGTGTTGCAATGCGGAGCGATGTAAAGGACAATCTAGGGAGGATTACACAACGATGTTGATTAGTCGCCCGTTTCGATAATTTGGAAAAGGTGCGAGAGTGGTTGAATCGGGCTCCCTGCCAAGGCCTTGTGTGGGTTGACTGCACACCGAGGGTTCGAATCTCTCAAGTGCAGATGATTGAAAGCGTTTTTGACGCTACCCCGAAAGGAATGGCAATCAGGATTCGTATGACCGCATGACGATGCCTCTCAAGGCTGGACTGCACGGAACAACGCCACGGGCTCGGTCTATTCAAACTGCGAATTTGTTGTTTGGTAAGGCAAATATGCCTGCGCGCAAGAGCTGGAGTTTGATTGGGCTATTTTGAGTCCGGAAGAACAGTGGTGGCGCTTCAATCAAGGGAATTTTGAACTTTGCACGTGGCGTATCCAACAGGAACAACTCTCTCCGCTGCCCAGAATACCCGCCGCATGTATGGCCCTGGCGATCTGGATGGTATTTGAGTTTGCCTCCCGTATCGATGTCGATAAAAACCAAAGCGGTGACGATAAGAAAAGCATCAAACTGGTTATCACACCGGATAAGATATGCCTCATTAATGGGTGCAGTATCGACGTCTGCTCGCAGCCCCTCTAAAGAGGGGTGGCAACCAAAGTGCGCCTGCGAGTTCTGCCAGCAACCTGCCGTCATGGGCGCAATTATAAGGAGGCGGCATGTTACTCAGACCAAGACAAAAGGAGCTCGTCTCCAAAACTGTTGATGCGCTCTACACTCACGGCAATACGCTTGCTGTCGCTCCGGCCGGTGCGGGCAAAACGATCATGCTCTCGGCTGTGCTGGACCGGATGTTCAAGCGCGATATTGAACGGGCCTGCGTTCTTGCTCACCGCGATGAACTAACCTTTCAAAACGAAGGTAAATTCAAGCTCGTAAGCCCCTCGCTATCTACCAGCATTTTTAACGCCAATGAGAAAAATTGGGATGGCCAGGTGGCGTTTGCGATGGTGCAAACTCTCTCCCGCGAAAACAACTTAATCTCGTTGCCCCCTTTGGATGCACTGGTTATCGATGAAGCTCATCACGCCCGGGCTGACAGCTATATGCGGGTGATTGAACACGCCCGGCGCATCAATCCGGACATGAAGCTTCTGGGCATGACGGCCACGCCCCATCGCGGTGATAAGAAGGGTCTTCGCAACATCTTTTCCAATGTTTCAGACCAAATCATGGTTAAGGAACTGATTGCCTCGGGCCATCTTGTTCCACCGCGCACTTTTGTGATGGATGTGGGCGTTCAGGAAGAGCTGAGGAGAGTCCGCAAGACTGCCCTTGATTATGATATGGGTGCGGTCGCTAACATCATGAACACACGCCCCATCAATGATGCCGTTGTTCAGCACTGGAAGGAAAAAGCCGGAGATCGCCAAACCGTTGTGTTCTGTTCCACGGTTAATCATGCCCGCGATGTGATGACGAGCTATCAAAGCGCCGGGATTACCACAGGCATGATTTGGGGCGATATGAGCGAAACAGAGCGCTCCGACACTTTGAAGGCTTACGGCAAAAACAATCTGCAGGTTGTTGTCAATGTCGCGGTACTGACGGAAGGCTGGGACCACCCGCCAACTTCCTGCATCGTACTGTTGCGCCCCAGCTCTTACAAATCAACCATGATTCAGATGATTGGCAGGGGTTTGCGGACTGTTGATCCGGCTGAGTTTTCCGGCGTCATCAAGAAAAACTGCATTGTTCTGGATTTTGGCACTTCGATATTGATGCATGGTTTTCTTGAGCAGGAAGTTCAGCTGGACGACCGGTTTGTAGAGGGTGATGCGCCTTACAAAGATTGCCCTGAATGCGGTGCTGATGTCCCGCTTGCCAGCAAGGAATGTCCGCTATGTGGCTATGTCTGGGAAGGACAGCCCGAGGCTGCTGCCACTCAGACAGCTGATTTTCGCATGACGGAAATCGATATTCTCAAGCGCTCCAATTTTTCCTGGTGTGATCTGTACGACAATGACCGTTACTTCATTGCAACCGGCTTCGAGGCGTGGGGCGGTGTCTTTTATCTCGACGGTGAATGGTATGCGGTTGGCGGGCGCAAAAAACCCTCGCATCTGGTTAAACTTTTGACTGCTGGAGAACGCAATGTGTGTTTTGCCGCTGCAGATGACTGGATCAACCGGTTTGAGACAGAAAGCACTGCCCACAAACAAAGGGACTGGCTGTATCAACCGGCCACCGAGAAGCAACTGCGCTGGCTTCCACCGAAATATGATAACAGCCTGACCCGATACAAGGCATCGGCGCTGATGACTATGGAATTTAACAGAACTGATATTCGTCGGGTTATCGAGGAATGGAGGGCGCTGCATGACTGATCCCGCCTGTTTTGAACGGGACTGCTTGGCCAGGACATTGCGTCCGCCTGGGGAATATGTCGCCGGAACTGGCACTGATGCCGCACTTACGGAAAGATCGTTTCTCGTCAATCCTCATAGATTGCGGTTCAAACCACAAAAACTCAAGGACCAGGATATGAGTAAAGATAGTGCTCTTTTATGATTGATGATTGCAGCATTCGGAACAATTGCGGATGTCGTCGCGCTGCTCTCTGCAAGCTCGGGCTTCGATCGGTTTGATTTTCGGAACTTTTTTTGCAGCCGGGGCGCCCGGCACCTATCTCAGCAGCAATCCGCTAGAGCAGTGCCGGCATCAGTAACAAGCGGATTTACTTTTGCTTTGCCGTCACTCATCAGGGTAGGTTTCGAATATCCAGGCGGCAATCCCGCGAGCAGCAAATTTCTTTCGAATTTTGCTTTAAAAATCAACAACCGCTTTTCAAGTAATTAGACCCCTTACGTCAATCACCGCAGCTTCTTCGTGCTCATTCATGGTATCATTTTGGAATCACAAGTAAAGCAGCAGGGATATACGGCTGTACGCGAGTATCAAAGCTGGCCTGCCTGGGATGTGCTCGCCCCTCGGGCCATGGTGTGATAGGGGATATATCGACTCTGCGTTAAAGGGAGGTGGGCAACAGGTGCTGCCGAGGCTTGTATTTTCTCTATGTGAGGTGTTGCAACGCGAAGCGATGTAAAGGACAATCTAGCGAAATTATGATTAGTCGGTCGTTTCGATGCTTTGGAGAGGTGCGAGAGTGGTTGAATCGGGCTCCCTGCTAAGGAGTTGTGTGGGTTGACTGCACCGAGGGTTCGAATCCCTCCCTCTCCGCCATTAAACAAAAAAACCGGTTCTCTGAAACCGGCTTTTTCGTATCTGGCCCCTTGTAGCCGGGGCTTTCCAGCGCTGAAGGTAAAGTCGATAAGGGCATCAGTCATCCATTCCCCGGGCAGCACACGCCATACCGTGCTTCGGTTCGTGTAGAAATACCATTCTTTCACTGGATCTAAACGCGGCTCCCAATCCACGTCGACAAACCGGCCATCACCATGGTTTTTCGTCACCACGCCAATCGCTTTGATATCCATCATGGAGACGGTCTGACCCTTGCTGTCGAAAGGCAGGTTACGCTTTTAGGGTATAGGACGATTTGATGGCAATCTTGTCGCCAGGCTGCATGGAGCGAACGACATCAAGGTATTTGTCCTGGTAGCCGTTTTGCCAGACGCCTTCGGTTATGAAACGCTCGGTCTGATCCTCGCTACCTTTGCCGTAGGATGCGCCAACAAACCAGTAAGACTTCGGTGTGGACGAACTGCCAGCACGCCTTGAGATTTCATCAAACACTGAATCAAGAACCGGGAGACCATGCTTTGCAAGCACAGGGCGGAGTCGGACTTTCAATTCAGCCTGTGTACTGCTCTTTTTATGCCAGTCGGTAAACTTTTTTGACTTGTTAACTACCTGATTGATTTCAGAATCAACAATCTTCGTCTTATCGCTATCGAGAGCAATATTCTTTTCCGCGGCCTGATCTATCAGGAACTGTTCCAGGCTGCTCTGTTTTGATTCATTAATCGTAATTGTCCGCTTTTTTATACGACAACCATCACGGTTGATTCAGTTAATCAATAAGGTTATTTACTCCAGGAATTCGAGAGTGTCTCAGCCTGCTTGAGCACAAGCTCAACGGCTTCTGTCGCTTTGTCGGGCGGATATTTGTAACGCCGCAATGTACCCCGCACCAGAATCTTCAGCTTGGCCCGAACGCTATCGCGTACTTGCCAGTCGACAGTGGTTGATTTGCGTAGCTTGCAGGTAATCTCAGTAGCGATTTTCTTCAGGGTCTCATCGCCAAGCTCACGAACCGCGCTTTCATTATTGGCCAGGGCATCATAAAAGGCAATCTCATCGGGGTTGAGTCCCAACTCGGCCTTACGCGCCATCTCCGCCTGAAACTCCTTGGCCATCTGGATAAGCTCCTCGATAACCTGTGCCGTCTCAATGGCTCGGTTGTTATACTTGCGCAGGGTCTCCTGCAGCCGCTCAGCGTACTTCTTCTCCTGAACCACGTTGTTGCGGGTCTTGGCCTTGATGTCGTCCTTGAGCAGTTTTTCCAGCAGCTCAACGGCCAGGTTCTGGTGCGGCATCTGCCGGACATCTTTCAGAAACTCATCGGAGAGCAGGCCGATATCGGGTTTATCCAAACCGCACAGGCTGAACACATCCGCCACGCCTTCGGCGATGACGGCGTTATCCAATATCTGCTTGAGCACGGAATTCTTCTCTTCCTGTGTGCGCTTCTTATCAACCGAGGTGAACTTGCTGATAGCCGCCTTCACCGCAGAGTAAAAGGCGATCTCCTTGCGCAGGCCTTTGGCCTCGTCCAGCGTGCTGCATAGTGAATAGGCCTTGCTGGTGGCCAGTACCAGATCGAGAAAACGCTTCTTGCCATCTTCCAGTCCCAGCACATAGTTGGCGGCAGGCACCAGCAGCTTGTGTGCGTCGGTCTCGAATCCGGAAATATCCAGACCATCCGATTGCGGTGTCTTGGCAAACATCCCCCGAATGGCATCCAGCTTTTCCAAAAGAATCGCCAGCGCCTTTTCGGCACGAAGGGTCGGTTCACCTTTGCCCTTGGAGTCGGTGTAGGTCTTGAGCGCCTGTTTCAGCTCATTGGCGATGCCGATGTAGTCAACCACCAACCCGCCTTGCTTGTCCTTGAATACCCGATTCACCCGGGCAATGGCCTGCATCAGGTTGTGTCCCTTCATCGGCTTATCGACATACATGGTATGGCAACAGGGGGCATCAAAACCGGTCAGCCACATATCACGTACGATCACCAGTTTTAGCGGGTCGTTTTTATCCTTAAAACGCTTCTCCAGTCGCTTCTTGGTTTTTTTGTTGTAGATGTGGGGTTGCAGCAATGGCTTATCGGAAGCGGACCCGGTCATCACGATTTTGATCGCACCTTTTTCCGGGTCGGGGTCGTGCCAGTCGGGGCGCAAGGCGACAATCTCATTGTAGAGCTGGGCGCAGATGTCCCGGCTCATACCGACTATCATCGCCTTGCCATCCATGGTGGCGGTACGTGCTTCAAAATGGTCGATTAGATCGGCAGCCACCTGCTGCAAACGGGGTGTCGCACCCACAAGCTTTTCCAGTCGGCTCCATTCACCCTTGGTTTTTTCTCGCTGCCCAACGTCTTCTTCATCCTCGACCACCTCATCGACTTGATCGGAGAGCGCCTCGATCTCCTTGTTGTTCAGCTCCAGCTTGGCCAGGCGGGACTCATAGTAAATGGGTACGGTCGCACCATCGTCCACGGCATCCTGAATGTCGTAGATGGAGACATAATCGCCGAAGACCGCCCGGGTATCTTTATCCTCCTGCGATATGGGGGTGCCGGTAAAGCCGATAAAAGAGGCAAACGGCAGCGCATCGCGCATGTGCTTGGCATAGCCAAACTTATATTGGCCTTCAGCAGTCAGCACCGCCTTCAGGCCATACTGGCTGCGGTGAGCCTCATCGGAGATCACCACGATATTGTGGCGGTCATTGAGTATCGGGTGGCTGCTCTCCTCATCGCCATTTTCATCTTTAACTAAGGCAAACTTCTGTACCGTTGTAAAGATGATGCCGCCCGATTCACGCTCAGCCAGTAGTTCTCGCAGCTCGTCCCGGTCGTTGGCCTGTACCGGCGTCTGTTTCAATAACTCCACGGCATTGCTGAAGGTGGCAAACAACTGTCCGTCCAGATCATTGCGATCCGTCACCACGATCAAGGTTGGGTTGTTCATCGCCGGTTGCTGTAACAGCTTCCCGGCATAGCAGCACATGGAGAGGCTCTTGCCCGAGCCCTGGGTATGCCACACTACCCCGGCCTTTTTACTGCCGGGCACCACCTTATCGGCATAGGTCGCCCGTTTTTCGGCGACCCCTTCAATCTCTTGCGCCGCTATCACAGTTGCCTTTACCGCCTCGCGCACCGCATGGAACTGATGATAACCGGCGATTTTCTTGATAATCCCACCGCCTGCCTGTCCGGCAGACAGGTCGGTTTCAAACAGCACAAAATAGCGGATGTAATCCAGAAACAGTTCCTGGTCAAAGAAGCCGCGCACCAGTGTTTCCAGTTGCCACTCCAGCAGCGGCTTGTCGTCCTCACGCTCGATGGTGCGCCAGGGCATGAAGCGCTCCAGGCTGGCGGTGAGCGAACCGACACGGGCGGTACAGCCATCACTGACCACCAACGCCTCATTGAAGATAAACAGGTCGCTGATCTCATCCTTATAGGTTTGCAATTGATTGAAGGCATCCTCGATGTTGGCGTTCTCGTCACTGGGGCTTTTCAGCTCCAGCACCGCAAAGGGCAAACCGTTGATAAAACAGATTACATCAGGGCGGCGCGGTTGCTTGGTGCCTCTGATGGTGAACTGATTGATGGCGACAAAGCGGTTATTGGTTGACTGATCAAAATCGACCAGGAAAGCATGGTCGTTGTGTACCTCATCATCCTGCTTGTATTCGACTGGCACGCCTTCTAGCAGCAGGCGATGAAAGGCCCGGTTGTTGGTAACCAGATCCAGGCTTTCTGTCTGCGAGAGCTTGGAGACCACCTGATCGAAGCACTCATGCGGCAGGTGCCGGTTGATACGGGTAAACGCCACTTCCAGATCGTGCTTTAGCATCACCTGGGCATAATCATCACGCTGAAGGTCTGTGCCACCTGCCTTGCCGTCAGGCAGGTCCGGTGCAATGTCAGGTCCGTACAGCACATCCCAGCCGCCTTTGCGGAACCAGTCCAGACAGCGGTTTTCGAGTTTTTCTTCATTCATCGATTTTTTCCTCAACTTGATCTTCTTCTTCCGCGGACAGGTACTGCAATAGCATCTCTCTGTATGCTTGTTCATCAGTGCTGAACAAGATCTTACTGGCGGACATACTCATAGTTTGATTTTCCCCTAGCGGCAATTCATTGCCATCCACATTGTCGCCATTGATTGCGAACTTGGGCCAGAGCGGGGAATTAAGGTGGTATTTTCTCCGCATACTAAGCCACTTCCGTGTTTGTTATGGGCAGGTGTCCGGCCAGGAGTTTGGGGAGGAGAGAGTTACGAATACTGCTAAGGCTGATTATTTCATTACTCTGATTTTCAATTTCTTGATCAAAAGCCGTAATTTTAGCGATAAAGATTTCTAGTAATGCAGCATCTGGATCTATTATTTTTAGACTTTTTAGATCTTTTTGATTGATTGAACCAAAAACCGTACCTTCTCCGTTAAAGGTATCAAACTTTCTTTGCAAATCTTTTAGTTGGTAGTAAGTAAAAGAGGTGCTGCCGCTGTTATGTTGTAGGGCTGAAAGTCCACGACCTACACAGCAATCTTTGAGAGCAATATTCAAATCACCAACTGGCGCTCTGACGCTCATCAGCACGTCACCTTTGGCGGCCATTCTTTTTGGGTCAGTGGTATATAAACGAGGGCTAGGAAAGCGCCAACCAAATTCAGCACGGCCCTGATAAAACAGTGCTCCTTTTTTATCTTCGTTGTAAGTCGTCCCCTTTGGGGATTGACCCATAACAACCTTATAAGAATCACCAATCGTACTGACTTCCCACCCCTCCGGAATCTCTCCCAACTCAGAATCAACCATCGCCGATGGAAACAGTGCGGCGGTTTGTGCCAATTCGGCGTAGGCGTCTGGTTGCTCGGCTTGCAGTTGTTTAAGGGCGGCTTCGTCTTTGGCGGAGATGACCGACATGGCGGCAAGCTCGGCCTGTTCGGCCGTGCCGCCTGCCTGCCGCGCTGCGCCGCTGGCTATTAATTTTTTCAGTTCACGTCGGCCAGAAGTGGTTTTCCAGTTTTTCTCTTTCGCCACAGCCTCTTCGCGCGAGCTATTTTCTTCAAAATGTGCAATTTGAAGTGGTTTATGTGTTTTCGTCCACTGCGCGCCTTCCCCAGATAAATGCTCGCGCCAGCGACGCTTCAAGTTATCTGTTTGTCCTATGTAATAACTGCCATCATCGCACTCAATGACATAGGTACAAAAAATCCCTTCGCGCGGCCCGTCTGAAATTCGGACAGGCGCAGGCAGGCCTGCTTCCAATACCGCTATCTTGGCCTTGACCGGCTCAAAATCCACAAACCAGCTTTTGAAAATGGCCTGGGCGATTTGTTCGAGGGTTTGGTTGGTTTGGGTGTTGAGTTCGATTTTATCATCGAATTTTGAAATCCATGTTCCTAGTAATTTGCGATCCTCTTCCTTTTCAGGGATTCTTATTGGGATTGCATGCGCGTTATCTCTATTTAGTCCTGGGACAGCACTATCAGAATTCATGTTCTGTAGTCCTAAAGACTTCAGCAGATAGTATGCAAACCAAAGCTCCTCTGTTGAATCCTTCTCTATATAAAAAGCGGTATCAATTGGCCAAAAAGGTTCTAGTGACAGATGAACAGCGCCAACACTTCCTTTGCGACCTATAATAATTCCTGGTCCATCAACGTAACTCTCATTGTGAGTATCAACACATCCATTCGACCCATAGACTTTGAACGGTCCTTTCTTTCTCCTTTTCTGAGGCAATCCCTTTCCATAGATAAAGGGGCAGTAATCGCCAACTGTGCTATCAATCCAGTTCATAGCCCAGCCCCGCCAAGTTTTTCTTGATCTCACCTTCCAGACGATCCGACTCCTCAAACTGCGTTTTCAGCTGAGCGGTAAGGCGTGTCATCTTTTCGGTAAAGGGCTCGCTGTCTTCCTCCATGTCCGCTGCGCCCACATAACGCCCGGGGGTCAGTACAAAGTCATGTTTTTTAATGTCATCGAGCGATGCTGAATAACAAAACCCTTTTTCATCTTCGTAGCCGTCATCCTCTTGCCAGGCATGGAAGGTGTCCGTGATTTTGGCGATGTCTTCGTTGGTGAAATCGCGCAGTACCCGGTCTTTCATGTAGCCGAGGTTGCGGGCATCGATGAACAGGGTTTTGCCGCGCCGGTCGGTCTTCTTTTTGTCCAGTGACAGGCCGTTGGGTTTGTCCTTGGTGAGAAACCAGATGCAGGCGGGTATCTGGGTGTTGGTGAACAGTTGCCCGGGCAGGGCCACCATGCACTCAACCAGGTCGGCTTCGATCAGCGCCTTGCGAATCTCACCCTCGTTGTTGGTGTTGGAGCTCATGGAGCCGTTGGCGAGCAGCAGCCCCATAGAGCCCTGGTTGTTGAGATGGTACAGCATGTGCTGTATCCAGCCGAAGTTGGCGTTACCCTGAGGCGGGGTGCCGTATTTCCAGCGTACGTCGCCTTCGAGCCTGGCGTTCCACCAGTCCTTGATGTTGAACGGCGGATTGGCCATGACGTAGTCGGCGCGAAGATCC
>Ga0209791_1000365_pt1 | contig 17398 bp, 8 predicted proteins | sample WorMetTyACAVOLI1_FD_187422 | JGI IMG/M metagenome (GOLD analysis project Ga0209791, IMG submission 187422) | Marine gutless worms symbiont microbial communities from Max Planck institute for Marine Microbiology, Germany - Olavius algarvensis... ... | reverse complement strand
TGTTGCCGGTAATTGTTTGTTTTTGGCGAAATTAACAACCACCCTACATACAAGGAGGATTTTTTTCAATGACTCGTTTTACAACTCATTATATGACTCATTCTAAACTCGTTTTTGGACAAGAGTGAAGCAAAATATGTAAAAATGGAAAAGTATCTATTGACGAATTAATAGGGGGCAGCCGTCGCAAGGAGGTAAGTGGAGTTCGAAACCGGATTGCGATTGAATTGGTAAAGGGGCGTGGGGTTGCGTTAGCCGAAGTTGCCAGGCGGGTGGGAGTTTCGACATCGGCCATATCAAAATCAACAACGTCCCTTATATTTTCTTATAAGCAGAAGAATATTCTCTTTTAATTTTAATATATAGCGCCCATTATTGGACCTCTTAATGCAGACCGACTCTGTCGCAAAGACCGACTGCAAATAAGTGCTAACATATTCTATTCCGCCAGCCTATGCCCCAAAGACAGCCTCAGTCTATCTCCAAGGACGTACTGCTTTTTTTGTTGACATGCCGCCATGTGACATTACCATCTGCTTGTGCGACGGACAAAAAATATTTTCCGAGTTTCCGTTGTTTCTGCACGTTCCTATAACCTACTGCTCACCGGCGAAGTGCCTAATGTTCAGGATTCTTTCATCGCACGACCTAATTTTTGCACGCAATTCTAACAGACAATGAATCAGATGGTAGGCCTGAAATTTATTCTAGATCCAATAAGGAAAGCAGAAGTTTATAGAGGAGGTTTGATTTATGATACATTTTTACCGAATGACAAAATGTCTAGCCTTCGTACTTGCAATTTTAATTGTCACATTGCATGGATCGCCGCATGTCTATGGCCAGGATGGCGTCATGATGCAATATTTCCACTGGTATTATCCGGGGGGCGGCGTTCTATGGGATGAAGTTGCCGGTCGAGCGGATGAATTGGCCGCCGCCGGGATCACCGCCCTATGGCTGCCGCCCGCTTACAAGGGATCCTCACCGAACGATGTCGGATACGGCGTGTACGATCTTTACGATCTTGGCGAGTTCAAACAAAAAGAGACGGTGCCTACCAAATACGGGACTAAAAGCCAGTATTTAAAAGCGATAGCTGCGGCTCACGCCGCCGGGGTTCAAATTTATGGAGACGTCGTCTTCAACCATAAAATGGGGGCGGATTTTAAAGAACGGGTGAAGTCCGTTCGAATCGACCGTGATAATCGCAATCATGAATATGGCGGTGATGTCTGGATCGATGCGTGGACAGGATTCGATTTTTCCGCCAGAGGCGATAAATATTCGTCCTTCAAATGGCGCTGGTACCATTTTGACGGCACCGACTGGGCGAATAACCTGAGGGAGGCGGGAACCATCTATCAGTTCCGTGGAATTGGAAAAGCCTGGGATTGGGAAGTGGATACGGAAAATCACAATTACGACTACTTAATGGGAGCTGATCTGGACTTCGGTCATCCCGAGGTGCGCGAAGAACTCAAGCGCTGGGGCCGATGGGCCGTTTCCCAAACGAGTATTGATGGATTCCGCATCGATGCGGTCAAGCATATTCAGTATGACTTCTTTAAGGAATGGCTGGATGACGTACGTTCCGCCGCCGGTCGGCAACTTTTTGCGGTGGGCGAATTCTGGAGCGGCAACATTGACAAGCTGCATAATTACATTGCCAAAACCGGGGGCCAAATGTCGTTGTTCGACGCGCCGCTGCATTACAACTTCCACGCAGCATCGAAAGCCGGCGGGCATTTCGACATGAGTAAATTGATGGATAATACGCTGATGAAAGAACGGCCGGCATTGGCCGTCACGCTGGTGGAAAACCACGACACCCAGCCCTGTCAGGCATTGGAATCGCCGGTTGAGGACTGGTTCAAATCGTTGGCCTATGCCTTTATCCTCTTGAGAGAAGAAGGCTATCCGAACCTTTTTTACGCCGACTACTTTGGGGCGAAATACATTTCCTCGGACAACAAATGCGGTGAAGCCGCCGGCGGTAAGGCGACCATCGAGATGGCCTCGCATCAGGCCATCATCGATAAACTCCTGGCGGCACGCAAGCAGTTTGCCCACGGGCCGCAAAAAAGCTACTTAAACCATTGGGATATCATCGGCTGGACCCGCCAGGGAAATACGACTCATCCCGGAACCATGGCCGTGATCATCAGCGACGGCCCGGAAGGTGCCAAGTGGATGGATACCGCCAAGCCGAACGCATCCTATACGGATATAGCCGGTCATCGCAGCGATACCGTTACAACGAACAAAGACGGGTGGGGAGAATTTCCGGTGAATGGTCGTTCGGTTTCCGTATGGGTCGAAAAAACCGGTGACGGCAGTGCGACGGAAAATGTCAATGTGGCATTTACCTGTCAAAACGCTGAGACGGTGTGGGGGCAAAATGTCTACGTCGTCGGAAGCATTGCCGAACTGGGTGAATGGGATACGGATAAAGCCAGAATTCTCGATTCAAAAAACTACCCGGATTGGGAAAACACCATCCCTGACTTGCCCGCAGATACGCATATCGAATGGAAGTGCCTTAAAAAAGACGGCGCCGGCAATGTCGAATGGCAATCCGGCGGTAACCACAAATTCACAACGCCACGCAGCGGGACGGGCAATGCATCCGCTTCATTTTAAGCAGAAATCGCCCTAGCGTTTTTGCCATTTCGGCGCCTGCATTTCCATCATGGCCGTGATGCCTTCCTGGAAATCTTCGATCCGTAAGAATGAAAATCCCGGTGTCAAACCTTCAATGGTGATTTGATGTGACGGTATTTTCTTTGTAACTGCTTATCGTCGTTGAGTATTCTATTTACCACACTTACCCGCTGACTTACAGCAGAATAGGTTAGTCCGAATTTTTCGCCTATATGCCGATTGGTAGCCACTCCTAACTGCCAGGCAATATAGGAAAGGGGTCAAGCCTGCTCTTGGCTCTTATTGTTTTAATACAAGAGTCAAAAGCAGACGTTACCTCGGTGGCTCGGTGGCCCGGCCCAATCGACAATGCTGCTAAAAGTCCAGCTCCACACCTCCAAATTAGCGCCTAATGTATCAAGCTAACCGTAATAATGACGCTTAAAAAAACGATTGACCAAACAGTTGCCGCTTTATTATAAACTGATTGTTTGATTTCTCCTCGTATGACACTATATCGTTTGTTACAAAAATATAGTTTTTTTCTGAATAAACGGGTGTTTATCAGGCCGGAGGCGGCGCTGAAATTTAATTTGTCCTATGATAATAACCTGAATTTAGGACATAAACAAATGAGCCGACGAACGCATAAAGCTTGGGAAAAGTGGTTGTTGATACTGGTCTGTGGTGGATTTTTCCTGTCCTTTGTGGTTTCCTTTGCCTCGGCCGCCTCCAAAGAGAATCTGCGTAACCGAAAAAAAGGAAAAAATAATTCACTTCGCCATGCCCAAAAAACGGCAGATAAAGCCGTTTTATTGGGTCTGGGCCCCCGAAATAAAATCAAGAAATTTCGGGAGATAAAGAACCTAAAAGCCGGCATTGTCTATAGGCGATATCGTCAATATTTCAGGGAGATACCGATATGGGGCGAGCATGTTTTGATAACTTCAAAAAACAATATGACGCGCAAGACAAGAGGGCGAATCGTAAAAGGATTAATTCAAGACTTAAAGGATATAAAACCCGCCTTTGATTCTGGTACCGCCCTAAAATTGATGAAGAAAAAGAAAAAAATAGACTTAAGCCTTTCCGAAGCGCTGACATATAAAAACGAAAAAAACGAGCTCATCATTCACGTCGACGACGACGGCACGGCGCGGCTGGCCTATTTGGTGTCTTTTTTTGCGGATATCCCCCAGGGTGGTCAGCCGACCCGGCCGTATTATATCATTGACGCCAAAACAGGGAACATCCTGAAATACTGGGAAGGATTGACCCACGCCGAAGTGGGTACCGGCCCGGGCGGCAATCTAAAAACCGGGGAATATGAATACGGTACCGACTATGGGTACTTAGATGTGGAGGCCAATGGAACGACTTGCACCATGAATACCCCGAACGTTAAAACCGTCAGCCTCGACCATGGAACAACAGGATCGAACGCGTATTCTTATGCCTGTACCCGCAACACATTCAAATATATAAACGGAGCCTATTCACCGGTTAATGACGCCCATTATTTCGGCGGGGTTGTTTATGACATGTATACGGACTGGTATGGGGTGCCGCCGTTGACATTTCAGCTCATGCTGCGCGTTCATTACGGCACGAATTATGAGAATGCCTTCTGGGATGGCTCAACAATGACGTTTGGTGATGGTTACACCCTGTTTTATCCCCTGGTCGGTTTGGATGTTGTCGCGCATGAAGTCAGCCACGGCTTTACGGAGCAGAATTCGGATCTGATCTACAGCGGCCAATCCGGCGGCATTAGCGAGTCATTTTCCGATATTGCCGGTGAAGCGGCTGAATACTATCTGTACGGAACTGCTGATTTTGAGGCCGGCGCCCAAATCATCAAACAGCCCGATACCGCTTTTAGATACCTGTACGACCCGCCGCTTGACGGTAAGTCCATCGGACATGCCGCTGATTATTATGAGGGTATGGATGTCCATTACAGCAGCGGTGTCTTTAATAAGGCCTTTTATATTCTGGCCACGACCAGCGGATGGAACCCTCGCAAGGCATTTGATGTATTTGTGCTTGCAAACCAAAATTACTGGATTCCGAGTTCCGGTTTTGTTGATGCCGGCGCCGGATTGATCGATGCCGCCGAGGACCTGGGGTATTCATCCTACGATGTCTGGGCGGCGTTAGACCAGGTGGGTGTAAGTTTGCCAAATCCGGCCTTGATTTTTCTTAGTCTTCCGGCCGGTGCAACTGAAGGGGATGTTGCCGTCTCCGCCACAGTGGAACTTTCGGCGATACCCGCTGCTGATACCGATGTGAATCTTGCGTCCGGCAATCCAGGCGAACTGCAGGTGCCGGCAAGTGTAACGGTCCTGGCAGGACAGTCATCAGCCGAGTTTTTTATAACTGTTGTCGATGATACGGATCTGGATGGATCCCAGGCTGCAGAGATTTCCGCTGCAGCAGACGGATACAGTGCTGCCAACGAAAGCATCCTGGTACATGACAATGAAACCGCCACGTTGACAGTCGATGTGCCGGCATACGCAACCGAAGGCGACGACCTGCTGTCCGGTCAGGGGACCCTATATGTCAGCTCCCCTGTAGACAGGGATGTTAACGTGTCGCTCACTATCGACGATACCAGTGAAGTTACCGTGCCGGAATTTGTAATTGTACCGGCCGGTCAAAGTTCGGCATCGTTTGATCTTGCCATAGCCGAGGATATTGAAATCGATGCAACCAGAACCGCCACCATAACCGCTTCGGTAACGGGCTGGTCTTCCGGCAGCGATACCATTGATGTTTTTGATAATGAAAATATGGATTTGGCAGTAACTGTGCCCCCAAACGCGAATGAAGGTGATGGTGTCACAGCCAATGCGGGAACGGTTTCCATATCCGGTACCTGGGCAACCGATTTAACCCTGGACCTGGTTTCGAACGATACCTCTGAAGTCATGGTCCCGGCGACCGTGACTATCAGGACCGGACAGACGACCGGGATATTTGATGTAGCGATTATTGACGATTTGATAATTGATGGCAGCCAGACAGCAACCATTACTGCCTCTTCGGCCGGCTGGAATTCAGGCAGCAGTTCCGTCATGGTCCGGGACAATGATCCCGGCATGCTCCGGTTCAATTCAAGCACATACACAGCTAACGAGGATGGGGGCAGTGTAGATATTGTCGTAACGCGTTTCCCCAGCAGCGTCGGTACCCTAACCGTTGACTATGCCACCAGTGACGGTACGGCGAGCTCTGGAGCCGACTACACACCTTCATCAGGAACTTTGACATTTGATGCCGGCGCAACCGAAAAGATAATAACGGTTCAAATCCTGGATGATACCCTGGCTGAAGAGAGCGAGACCGTCATTCTAACGCTCAGCAACCCCGGTGGCGGGGGCACCCTTGGAAATCCGAATACGGCGACGCTCAGCATAACCGATGATGAGGGGGCTGAAATTGCCCTTCCGAAATATCTTTATGATGGGGATAATTACCTTTGGGATATCCAGCGAGATGGAAGCATATGGTCTGGAACAATCGATGCATATGATGGCGGCCATGACTATAGCGGTTTTGCATCCTTTTCCAATGGACTGCTGGTTGGCGGCAGGGAGGTCATAATCGGTCCGGCCGTAATTTCCGGCCTTAAAATCACGCGCAGGATATATGTGCCGGATAATTACGCCTATGCGCGGTTTCTTGAAGTTATCCATAATCCCGGCCCAACCCCAATCGACATAACCGTGCCGATCCATACAGACCTGGGCTCTGACTACACTACTGTAATTGTAAGCACCTCCAGCGGAGAGACCACATTTACAACCGATGATAACTGGATTGTTACAGATGACAGTGATGTTTTCAGAGATAATATCGTGATTACTTCAGATGACAGTGATGGTTCAGGAGATCCGACAATAGTCCATGTTATTGCCAACGACTACGGCAGTATCAGACCCTCCTGGGTTTCAGCCCCAACGGGATCGGTTTATTATAATCATGTTTTAACCGTTGGCGCGGGCGATACCCGGATCATCATGCATTTTGGGGCTCAAAATCCGAACCGGGCAACTGCTTTGGCTAAAGCCGATCAGTTGATGCAACTGGAACTGGATGCCCTGGCGGGGTTATCGACAACCGAAATTAACCAAATTGCCAACTTTAAAATACCGAAAGTCATATCAGTCGAACTGCCGGAATTTGTTACTGAAGGTGATGGTGACCTGCTTGAAGCCGGAGTTGTCGGCGTCTCTAAACCACCGCCAAGCGACCTGGTGATTACGCTGTCATCGAGCAGCCCAACCGACTTGATGGTGCCCTCAGCCATTACGATTCCGGCCGGTCAGACAACGACTGCTTTCGATCTGACCGTTCCGGATGATGCCCTCCTTGATGGCGCCCGTACCGTCACGGTTACCGGCACGGCTGCGGGTTACTATTCAGGTTCAAACACTGTAAGTGTGCATGACAGTGAAATTGCGACTTTGGCGGTGGACCTGCCGGCATCCGCAATAGAAGGCGACGGGGTGCTTTCTGGACAAGGTTCGGTAACAGCCAGTTCGATAGTGGATTCCAGCGTCCTGGTTGGATTGAGTTCGGGTGATGAGGGCGAAGTTCGCGTCCCGGCAACAGTTTTGATCCCGGCCGGCCAGGATTCAGCCGCCTTTGACCTTGATATTATTGATGATGGCAAGATCGACGGTACCCAGACGGGCGTTATAACCGCAGCCGTCGGGGGATGGACTGCAGGCCGCAAAACCATCGACATCCAGGATAACGAAAGCCAGGTCTTAACCGTTATTGTTCCTGCAAAAGCTTTTGAGTGGCAAGGAGTATTAGCCGGCCAGGGATCGATTGAGATTCAGGGGACCTATGCTTTGGACCTGGTGGTGGCTTTGTCTTCTGATGACACGTCCGAAGTGGTGGTTGCGGATACGGCCACGATTCCATCCGGGCAGACAACGGCCAGCTTTGACCTGACAATTATCGACGATGGTGTTCTTGACCGTGATCAGAATGTAACGATCGCGGCATCTGCTTCAGGGTGGGTCACCGGCTCCGACACGATCATGGTTGCGGAAGGCTATCGCAAGGGGACTGAATTCCGGGTTAACACCCATACCTTTATGTACCAAAGATATTCCTCGATAGCAAAACTTGAAAACGGCGGATTCGTCGTTACCTGGGTATCATACGGCCAGGATGGCAGCGACGATGGCATATATGGCCAGATCTTTGACAGTTCCGGAGTGAAGGTCGGCGGCGAGTTTCCGGTCAATACATACACTGAGAATGCACAGTCACAGCCTTCAATGACCGGTCTTAAAGGCGGTGGATTAATTGTGGCCTGGGAATCCTATGATCAGGATGGCAGCAGCAGCGGCATTTATGGCCAGATCTTTGACAGTGCCGGAGCGAAGGTCGGCGTCGAGTTTCCGGTTAATACCTACACTGAGAAGGCGCAGTCACAGCCTTCGTTGGCCGGTCTTGAAGGCGGCGGTTTTGTCGTCACCTGGGAATCATACGAACAGGATGGCAGTTGGGAGGGCATCTATGGCCAGATCTTTAACGGTACCGGCGTCAAAATTGGGAGTGAGTTTCCGATCAATACGTACACCGCCAGTCGACAGTCACATTCTTCGGCGGCCGGTCTTAAAGGCGGCGGGTTCGTCGTCACCTGGGAGTCATTCAGGCAGGATGGCTCGGGCAATGGCATCTTTGGCCAGATCTTTGATATTACCGGCGTTAAAGTGGGCAGCGAGTTTCCGGTCAATACCTACGTTGTGGGCATGCAGTCATATCCTTCGGTGGCCGGTCTTGAAGGCGGCGGGTTCGTCGTCACCTGGGCATCATACGACCTGGACGGCCGCGGCGCTGACCTCTTCGGCCAGATCTTTGACAGTTCCGGGGTTAAAACGGGCAGCGAGTTTCCGGTCAATACCCACATGCCGTACAGCCAATCGAAGTCTGCGGTGGCCGGGCTTAATGGCGGCGGGTTTATTGTGACATGGGAATCATTCATGCAGGATGGCAGTGGTGACGGCATTTTTGGCCAGATTTTCGACAGCAATGGAGCTTTTGTCAGCAGCGAGTTTTCCATCAATACCTTCACTCCGTATTATCAATCACTCCCGGCGGTAACCGGACTTAAAAACGGCGAATTTGTCGTGACCTGGGAATCATACGGCCAGGATGGATACGCTCAAGGTATTTACGGGCAAATGTTCGTTACCGATTTTATTGTGATAACCATACCTGCGAGCGTTACCGAGGGTGATGGTGTGTTAAGCGGCGAGGGTTCCATGCGAGTGGCTCGGGTACCCGTCAATGATCTTGTCGTTCAGCTTACATCGAGCGACCCCTCGAAACTGGACGTCCCGGTTACGGTCACCATTTTGGCGGGTCACACATCCCAGTCGTTTGACTTAACAATTGGCGATGACGATCTGCTGGATGGCTCTCAAACGGTTATCGTATCGAGCACCTCGGATGATTATCCCTCCAGCTTGACCTCGTCGATGGTCAATGACGATGAAACCGCCGGACTAATCGTTACAATACCTGAAACAGCAAAAGAGGGCGACGGTGTTTTAGTCGGCCGGGGAACTGTTACAGTAGGCGCGGTAGTAGATCGCGACGTTTCGATAAAACTGCTGTCAAATGATGTTTCCGAAGTCTGGGTGGTATCTGCGGTTACGATTCCAGCCGGTCAAACCACGGCTGGCTTTGACCTGATAATTGTGGATGATGCTAAGATTGATGGAACCCGGACCGCCACCATTACAGCCTCCGTACCCGGCTGGACCTCGGGAAATGACGCCATATACGTGTTAGATAACGATGCTTTTTTAGCGCTCGATGTCCCACCTGTGGCAAAAGAGGATGAAGGTGAGCTGATTAACGCGGGCACCATAACGATCATAGCCGCATTAGGCGCGGATCTGATCATTGATTTATCCTCAAATGACACTTCCGAAGTAACAATACCGGCAACCGTAACAATACCAGCCGGCGCAACGTCAGTCTCATTTGATGTGACAATCATTGATGATACCGCAATTGACGGAGTCCAAACGGCAACCATTACGGGGACGGCCGCCGGATTTACTTCCGGCACGGATGATATTGAGGTTATCGACAATGATGAAGATAACGAAATACCGGCCTGGACCACCTATCAGGGCAACCCGTCTCATAGCGGTTATGTCCCGCTTTCACTCGATCCACAAAGTTTCACCGAGCGCTGGGTTAAGACCTTGAGTACAAGGGCATTAAACCCGGTTGCAGCGGCTGACGGCCGTGTACTTGTCAGCCCGCGGAGTTACTATTATGATCCACAACTGTTTGTGCTCAGTGCCGCCAATGGTGAAATTGCATGGCAAAAAGATTTTGATGCCGTCTACTCGGTGAACCCGCCCGCTTATGATGACGGTATTGTGTATGTTCAAATAGGCGAAGAGTTTGCACGTCGGACCCCCCCTTATCTCCAGGCTTATAATGTTGCTAACGGCAATTTAATTTTTCAGAGCCCTTTTGACGCTCAATCGGAAATTAATTATGCTCCCACGATATATAACGGCAATGTTTATGTAAATGGGGGGGATTACGGCGGCGCTTATAGCTTTGACGGGTGGACCGGGGAGCAGTTATGGTTTGTGAGGCTAAATCAATATGATGAGTGGACGCCGGCTGTAAATGAAGAATTTGTGTTTGCGTATACCGGCGAATACTCTCCTGAATTGACTGTTATCAACCGGCAGAGCGGAGTCACGGCATTCAGCATCCCTGACCCCAACTTTGACTGGAATGGCTGGAGTATGAACCTGGCTCCTGTGCTTGGCTCAGAAAACAACGTAATTGTTATTCAGGCTGATCGGTTAATCAGCTTTGACCTTGGCACACGGACAATCGGCTGGGAGATCCAGGAAAGTTTTAAGGGTCAGCCGAGCGTGGCCAATGGGCGCATATACGCCATATCTGCCGGCGCCTTGAGTGTCAGGAACGAATCTACCGGGGCTCCTCTCTGGTCATGGTCACCACCGAGCGGGAGTCTTCGCGGCACCATGATCGCTACCGACAGCCATATATTTGTCGGCACGGATGCTGCAACTTATGCGATTGACCTGAATACCCAGACCCAAGTCTGGAGTTATCCTGCCGGCGGTAAACTGGCGCTAAGCGAAGGTCTCCTATTCATCGCCACGGAATCGGGCACCCTGGTTGCAATAACCGTAGGCATTGATTTCGATAAAGACGGAATAGCGGACCACATAGAAGTAACAACCTGCACCGATCCCAATGATGCCGACACCGATAACGACGGAATCAGCGACGGTGCTGAAGATGCCAATCAGAACGGTGTCGGAGATCCGGGTGAAACCGATCCTTGTGATGAAGATACTGATAACGATGATTTACCCGACGATTGGGAAATCGATAACGGACTTGATCCTTTGGACAGCACCGGGGTGAATGGCAAAGACGGAGATCTCGACTCTGACGGATTGACCAATTACGAGGAATACCTTTTGGGGTCCAGCCCTGATAATAATGCCGACCCCCAACCAAGCCCCCCGGTAATCATAGAAGCTATTCCGCATCAGGGTGCCGGTATCGGCCCGGACACGACCCGAGTGCCTAACAATGCATCCTTTGCCGTTTATATTGAAGATGCGGACGGAATAGATGTTACCGATCCATCCAGCATCTCTTTTAGCATTGACGATGGGGAAACGGTCTATGGTGTAGATCTGGATAATACCCTGGAGGTTAGTCTGTGGGTTATAAAATTAGATCCAAACGAGGACGACACTGCCGTGACACGGCTTTGGGCTGTGTACCACCGGGCAGAAGACGATGCCCGCGCAAATTCTTATCTTTATGATTACGATATCAATGTCTTGGTGAGCGTCAAAGATAGAAGACAGGATTGGATGATTCCAACGAGCTTTGATTTTAAGATTGAAACGGAAATCGAACACAATGATGCCGAGGATAATTCACCTGGCTATGTTCAATTCATCCCGGAAGACACCGATTATGATGCCGGTATTGAAATCACCGGTGGCGACTTGGCTGGCGCCAAGATCTACTATAACAGCAGTGAACCGGTGCAACCGGTTGTCGGTCCGATCAATGAGCTTCCCTCCATTGACCTAACCGATGTCAACGCGGTCGGCGTGCCGATGAATCTTCAGCCGCCGGCCGTCTTTTCAACACCGGTGAAGCTCTTTATCCCGGTAGCGGGAGAAACATATGTCGGCAACCTGAGCATATACTTCTATAACGGTGTGGACTGGGTGATGGCCTGTGATGCCGCCGGCAATGTTACTGCCGGTGGAGACGGTTGGATGGTTCCGGGTTCGCGAGTAAACCATAATGATGAATTTCCAGCGGCCATTGAGATTCAGGTCTATCACTTTTCAGCAGTACAGGCGGGAACTTCTGGGTCAGATAGCAGCGGTACTAGCGGCAGCAGCAGTGCCAGCAGCAGCGGGGGCGGGGGCGGAGGAGGGGGCTGTTTTATCGCAACTGCGGCACACGCTTCACCTTTCGAGCCTCATGTCCGGTTGCTGTATGAGTTGCGCGACCGCTTTCTGGCTTATTTTCAGTAGGCCGGGCTTTGGCTCCGATTGGATCCGCGAGATTCCTTTGACTTTTCTAAAGCGTCTGCTATCCAATATCGAACACGCTTCTGGAAACATCAAATGCAACTTGCTTTTTGCAATCGTTTCAGCTTTGAGGTTAAAGTCTGTCACTATCCGCCCGGCTCTTCTAAATGGAATCCTATCGAGCATAGAATGTTTTCTTTCATCAGCAGCAATTGGGCCGGTCAACCGCCACTGGGCTATGAAACGGTATTGAAATTCATTCGCACCACTAAGACCACTGCCGGATTGAAAATCCGTGCTTTTTTTAAGTAGTGATAACTTTGATTTTTTTTTCAAATTCATCAAGAACAATCAAACAGAAAAGGAATGAACCCGTGAAAGAGAAAAATTTTATCATTATCCGAATTTTTCTTATACTACTGTGTGCTTCTTCCGCGGCTTCTGCAGAAGCATCAGTTACATCAGTTAAATTGGTACCAGACCCTTGGCCTCCGTATGTAATCGGAGAAGAAGGCAATAGCCCGGCCGGCGGAGTAACTGTGGAAATACTCACAAAAATCTTTGAAAGGTTGGAAAATGTAATACTGGAGATGAAACTGTATCCGTGGAAAAGGGCGCTGAATTATGCTGTTGAAGGCGATGTTGACGGAATCTGGATGGTGGTGAAGAATGAGGAGCGCATTCAGGTTCTGGAGTTCACAGAACCGTTGCTGGAAGCCCGTGCGTTATTCTGGTATCTGCGTTCACGCTATCCTGACGGCATCAGATGGGAGACGCTGGCTGACCTGGCGCCGTACCGGATCGTTGTTGTCAGGGGATATGAATACACAAAGCCCTTATTCCAAAAATCAATCAGGTGCTTGGTGAATTAAAAGCTGACGGAACCGTAGAAAAAATTCTTCAAATGTCGAAGGAATAACAGCCTAACTCGGCGCCGAGCTATTATGCAAATTCTATTTTATTTTGGCTTTGTACAGCCTCAGACTGTTTGTCACAACGGAAACACTGCTGAAGGCCATGGCCAGGGCGGCCAGGATGGGATGCAATTGGCGCAGCATCGTCGGCAGGGATTCAAACGGGTAGAGGATCCCGGCGGCAATCGGAATCAGAATGACATTGTAGCCGAAGGCCCAGAAAAGATTTTGTTTGATCGTACTCATGGTCGCGCGGCTGAGGCGGATGGCCCGGGGCACACCGCTTAAACTGCCGCTGGCGAGAATGACTCCGGCGGTTTCGATCGCCACATCGGTGCCGGTCCCAATCGCCAGGCCGACATCGGCCTGGGCCAGGGCCGGGGCGTCATTGATGCCGTCACCCACCATACCGACCCGCTCGCCGTTTTGCTGCAACGCTTTTACTTTGGATGACTTCTCTTCCGGCCGAACCTCGGCTAAAATCTCATCGATATTGACCTGGGAGGCGATGGCTGCGGCGGCCTGCTGATTATCGCCGGTCAGCATCACGACTTTTAAATGCTGGTTGTGAAGCTGCCGAATGGCGTCTTTGGATTCCGGTTTGAGCGTGTCGGATACTGAAATCAGGCCGCACAGCGCCTTGTCCCTGACCACCACCATCACTGTTTTGCCCTGGGATTGGAGCGCCTCGATCTCGTTGTCGGCGGCTTGAATGTCGATACCTGTTTCCTGGAACCATTTGGGTTTGCCCACCATTACCGGATTGCCGGCCACACCGGCCTGGACGCCGAAACCTCCCGAAGCTTTGAAATCCCTGAGCTCAAAAAGTTCGATCTGCCGGGTTTTGGCCTCATTCACGATGGCCTTTCCCAGGGGATGTTCAGAGCCTTTTTCAACCGAGGCTGCCAGTTTCAAAAGATCGTCTCCGGTTTCGAATTGGGGGTTAAGCGGTACGATATCAACCACGGCGGGCTTGCCCATGGTAATGGTCCCGGTTTTATCCAGCACAATGGTATCGAGTTTGGTCGCCGTTTCCAGGGCCTCGCTGCTTTTAAAGAGGATGCCTTTTTCAGCACCTTTGCCGGTGCCGGCCATAATTGCCGTCGGGGTGGCCAGTCCCAGGGCACAGGGACAGGCTATCACCAGAACCGCGACCAGCCGTATCATGGCGGGCACAAACTCGCCGGTTATCCCCCACCACAGGAAAAAGACAAAAAATGCGATCCCAATGATCGCCGGCACAAATATGGCTGCCACCTTGTCGGCCAGCGCCTGGATGGGCGCTTTGCTGCCCTGGGCTTCTTGAACCAGTCTAATTATTTGGGCCAGGGCGGTTTCCTTGCCGACCCGGGTGGCACTAAATCGGATCAGACCTTCACCGTTGATGGTCCCACCCACCACCGTGTCACCGGGCTGCTTGTCAACCGGCAGCGGTTCGCCGCTGAGCATGGATTCATCCACTGCCGATTGACCGTCAAGCACCAGGCCATCGACCGGAATTCGTTCCCCCGGGCGCACGATCACTGTATCGCCCACTTTAACCCGGGTGAGGGGAATTTCTTTTTCAGTATCGTTTTCCAGGATCGTTGCGGTTTTGGGGCTCAGACCGATCAATTTGCGGATAGCGCCACCCGTGCGGCCCTTGGTGCGGGACTCCAGCATTTTCCCCATTTTGATCAGGGTGATAATCACCGCGGAGGTTTCAAAATAGACATGCGCACCCATGGCAGGAAAAAAGATAATCGCCAGAGAATAAAAGTAGGCCACCGACGATCCCATGGCCACCAACACGTCCATATTGGCGCTTTTGTTTTTCAGGCTTTTAAATCCGCCGACATAATAATCCCAGCCGGTGTAAAACTGAACCGGAGTGGCCAGGGCCAGGAAAAGCCAGTTGACCCAGGGGGCATGGCTCCACGGGCCGATGAGACCAAAATCGCGGCCCATGCTGAATACAAAAAGCGGCAGGGCAAACAACACGCCCACGGCAAACTTGCGGGTTTGATCCTTGATTTCGGCATCACGGGCTTTTTGTTCGGCATCGACTCCGTCCAGGCCGTCTTCCGGGGGGATGGCACCGTAGCCCGCCTTTTCGATGGCGGCAACAATTTCATCAACATTTAAAAGGCCGGGGATAAATTCCACCGATACCCGTTCGCTGGCAAAATTGACCGCCGCGTTTACCACCCCGGAGGTTTTTTTGTTCAGGGCACGTTCAATGTTGGCGGCGCAGTTGGCGCAGGTCATACCGGTGACCGGCATCTCAACTTTGGCCGTGGTCACTCCAAAGCCCGAGGTGTGGATTTTTTCAACCACATCCTGCAGGTGAAGCTGCCGCGGGTCAAAGGAGACGGCGGCGCTTTCAGCCGCAAAATTCACGCTGGCTTCGGCCACACCATCCAGTTTTCTAACAACCCGTTCAATGTTGGCGGCGCAGTTGGCGCAGGTCATGCCGGTGATCGGGAGGGTGAGTTTTTGTTCGGTCATCGTTATCCGTGCCTATTATGATAATTATCGATCTGGTTCCCACAGTTCAAAATCAGGCCGCCGGATAATTGATTTCCTTCAGGGTTTCAATGATCTTATCCTCGGTGATCGGTGCATCCCATTCGACATCGATGCTTTTGGCTTCCGGATTGCCTTCCACTGATTTGATGCCATCCAACTCGTTCAGTTCATTTTTAATCGCCATCACACAATGTCCGCATGAAATATTCGCTATTGAAAAGGTCTTTTTTGCCATTGGATTTTTCTCCTGTGGGTTTAAATTTAAAAATTTTTGATTTAGCCCGGTTGGTGTTCATCGTTAATAAAGTTAGACACATTTGAGTTATGTCAAACCGCTCCTTAACCGTTTGGGCCCCAAACTAAAAACGTCAAACTTTATCATTTAACTCCATACTATATACCCCCATAGGGTATAATAGGTAAATTATATATTCTGAATTCCAATGTCAAGTATTATTTTTAATGGGGTTGACAAAAAATAAAATAACGGTTACAAATGTTATTCAGTACCCCCTATAGGTATATATTATCCCGGAGATAAAATAATGGCCTCATATGTAAAGGACAAAAAGGAAATCATGGTACGCCTGAGGAAATTGGAAGGGCAGTTGAAAGGGATCCAGCGAATGGTAGACGGGGAGAAATATTGCGTGGATGTGCTCAACCAGCTTTCAGCCGTGGTCGGTGCCACCCAGAAAGTAGCTGCCATTATTCTAAAAGATCATATCCAGGGCTGTATTCGCGATGCATTGATCCACGATGAACGCGCTGACCATCATGTGGACGAACTGGTGACCGTGATCGAAAGGTTCACCAACAGGAAATGATTGGATTCGCTATTTGTTTGCGAATTAATTCTTGCGTGAACCCTTACTTTTTGTGTCTTTCCGCCAATGCTTTAAAATCCGAAGATTTTAAAATTTGACCCAGGCGCTGGCCGTGCTTGCTGGTTTGTTTGTAAAACCTCAGGCAGTCTTTGACAATTTCCAATACCTGCGGTTCACTGTAAATTCCCGGCAGCTCTTTGGCCAGACGGGGATGCCGACCGAGTTTGCCGCCCAGTTGCACCCGGAAGCCTTTTGTACCCTCAACAATCGTACCGGTCGGGCAAACCTGCATGCACTTGCCGCAGTACAGGCATTTGGCATCGTCGATTTGGGGACACTCGTCTTCAGGGGATAAAGTGATCGCATCCTCTTTGCAGGCGTCCACACACGCTTCGCACAGTGTGCAGGCCTCGGCGGTGACTTTCGGCGAGCAGGCACCAACGATGCCGATGTCTTTTATCTGGGGCTGTGAACAGGCATTGGGGCAGTCGGCCAGAGTCACTCTGAATTCGTGGTGAAATTTTAGCTCGCCCTTGACGTTTTCTTTAAGAAACCCATGTAAGTCTTCTTTTTTGAGAAGGTTTTCGATTTGTTCCAAAAGTCCATCGCTGACCACCGCCCGATTGGGACATCCGCTGGGTCCGAAACAGGTTTCAACCTGATAGCCCTTGATTTCCGAGGCCATACTTTTAAGATAGCGGGCCTGGGTCGTCTTGACATCGGCCAGCGAGACCTCTTTTTTACCGGCCTGCCGGGCGTCTTTTTCAACCCGCGCTTTGACTCTTGTTTTCGGTCTGTAGGCAAAAAGCAGCTTCATTTTGCCCGATTTTTCATCCCAGATCTAATAAATTCAGATACTTAGTCATTTGGCTGACCTTCAAACACGTAGGCACACGAAATCTAATAT
>Ga0209791_1000361_pt1 | contig 17517 bp, 12 predicted proteins | sample WorMetTyACAVOLI1_FD_187422 | JGI IMG/M metagenome (GOLD analysis project Ga0209791, IMG submission 187422) | Marine gutless worms symbiont microbial communities from Max Planck institute for Marine Microbiology, Germany - Olavius algarvensis... ... | reverse complement strand
AATTTTTCAAAGAACATTGACCAAATTTAAAATGTTGGACCTACAATTTTGTAATTTATTCTGATCAATTTTAAGTTTATGCGCAGGCTCTATATAGTGTTAAAGGGCGGATTAATCACTGGTGAACGCTTCGTCGAACACCCGGTCCGACGGGGCAAAATCCACTTCTTTGACAAATGCGGCTGCTTCTCTGGCACCGGCTTCGCGATCCATGACCGCATCTTCCCACTCCACGGACAGAGGGCCGTCGTATTTGATTTCGTTCAGGGCCCGAATGATTTCTTCAAAATCCACCTGCCCCCGGCCGAGCGACCGAAAATCCCAGCCCCGTCCCGGCTGGCCGAAGTTCAAATGGCTGCTGAGTATGCCCGAGCTGCCATCGAGGGTAACCGCCGCATCTTTCATGTGAACATGATAAATCCGGTCCGGAAAGGTTCGGATGAATTTCGCCGGATCAACCCCCTGCCATTCGAGGTGACTCGGGTCGAAGTTGAACCCGAACGCTTCCCGGCGGTCGATGGCTTCCAGTGCCCGTTGGGCCGTGACCGTGTCAAAGGCGATTTCAGTGGGATGTACCTCCAGCGCGAATTTGACGCCGTTTTCGTCGAATACGTCCAGAATGGGGTGCCACATCTCGGCGAAATACTTGAATCCTTCTGCGATATCTTCTTCGCTGTTCGGTGGAAACGAATATACCATATGCCAGATGGAAGATCCGGTAAATCCGTTGACGACTTTTAACCCCATGTTTTTGGCGGCAATCGCCGTTTGTTTCATGGTTTCGACGGCCCAGGCCCTCTTTTTTTCGGGATCGCCGGCACAATCTGCGGGTGCGAATCCGTCGGATCTGGCATCATTGTTCAGGTCACAGACGAGCTGGCCCGCCAGGTGATGCGAGATGGAATAGATACTCAAATTGTTTTCCTCGAGGATATTTTTTTGTTTTTCGCAATAGGCCGGGTCGGTGGCCCCCTGGGCTGGATCAAAATGGTCACCCCAGCAGGCCAACTCCAAACCATCATAGCCCCAGTCGCCAACTTTTTGGGCGAGTTCGGTCAGGGGCAAATCCGCCCACTGTCCGGTAAATAAGGTCACAGGTCTTGGCATGATTATTCCTCCTTAAAATTGTATTGAGCAGTTATTGTAATCGATCTGTAAATACGCTTTATCTAATAGTTAACTAAGAATTAAATCACCGCCCGCTTCGCTCGAGCCGCAGAGATCGCTGAGATTTTTTTCTTTTAACTTTCTGCTGAGAGGCCAGAAAGTTAAAAAACCATGCCCTTCTATCCCTAATTTTATCCAGGCTACCTAAGTGTCTCTATATTTGAAGCGGTCAGTTATTTATGTTTGCCGTCCTCTCAACGGCAAACATAAAGTAGCAACTCTTAGCGCACTTTGCGGCTTTGCGGTGAAAAAATCTTCAATTTTCATTTGAAATTCTTCATCGGATACCACTTCTGATCGCTGCGGCCGCTTTCGACCGCGGATTCGATAAACGCCAGCCCGCGGGCACCGTCAACCACCGTGGGAAAATCCAATACCAGCTCGTCGGGCTCCTGCCCGAGGATCCTGGCCCGCATGGCGTCGGTAGCGTTGGCATAGACATTGGCAAAGGCTTCGATAAAGGCCTCCGGGTGTCCCGGCGGCAGGCGGGTCGCTCGCTGGGCGGCTTCGCACAGGTAGCCGTTGCCCCGGCGGTAGAGCTGCGCGGGGCCGTCGTTGGTCCGGTGCCACAGGCAGTTCGGCTCTTCCTGATGCCACTCCAGCGCCCCTTGAGTGCCGTAGACTCTGATCCTCAAATTGTTTTCTTCGCCGGCCGAGAACTGGGACGCATACAAAATGCCGCAGACATCTTTTTCATAGTGCAGCAATATATTGCCGTCATTGTCCAGGGGACGGTTCAGGATACTCTTTAAATCAGCGCACAACTCCGTTATTTCCAGCCCGGTGATATAGTGCGCCAGGTTTTCACAGTGGGACCCGATATCACCGATACAGTTGGAAACGCCCGAACGGTTGGGATCGGTGCGCCAGGATGCCTGCTTCTGCCCTTCTGTTTCAAGGGCCGTGATGAGCCACCCCTGGGGATATTCGACCACAATTTTCAAAAGCTCGCCCAGCTCGCCCGTGCGAACCATGTGGCGGGCCTGTTTGACCAGGGGATAGCCGGTGTAGTTGTGGGTCAGCGCGAAAATGATGCCGGATTGTTTGACAATTCCGACCAGGGCTTGCGCCTCCTGCAAAGTGTAGGTCATGGGCTTGTCGCAGACCACGTTAAATCCGGCTTCCGCAAAGCCCTTGGCAATCGGGAAATGCATATAGTTCGGGGTCACAATGGATACGAAATCAATGCGTTCGCCTTCAGGCAGCTTGGCTTCCCGGTCTATCATTTCTTCCCAGCTGCCGTATGACCTATTCTCACCGATTAACAGATCCCGGGCAGATGCTTTGGCTTTATCCGGATCGGAAGACAAAGCTCCGGCAACCAATTCTACTTTGCCGTCCATCAACGCGGCGCTGCGATGCACGGCCCCGATAAAGGCATCGCCGCCGCCTACCATTCCCATTTGTAGTTTTCGATTGAGTTCCATGGCCTTTCCTTTCCTATGGGTTCACAGGTTCAAGGTTCATCGTTCAGGGTTTCTTTGCGTTCCATGACATTGACATTGCGAGCTTATAGATCATGAATCTTTGAACTCCGCGCCCCCCTGGACAATGCTTTTCTTTTAATTTATCCAGTAAACCAATTAATTCCGATTTAACTTGCATCAAAGCTAAATTTTTGTCAAGATGATTTTGATATTAGCAGCGCTCATCATGTTTTGCTAATATTTTTAGCTTTTTTGGATCCAGACGAACAGATTCGCATGGGCACGGCTGCAATGGAACGCTGATTTAAAACCGCGAATTAATTTAAAGATAGAATTAAAAAAAGCCTCAGGTTGAGATCGCGTAAATTGATTTTGAGATGAGCCAACTTTTTCATTCAATTTTGCTACAGCTAAGGAGTTGCGGCTTTTTTTACCAAGCTGAATGATGAGGTCTGAGGTTATCCATGGATGTTTCCAACCGGGAATTCACCAAAACCATCAACCAGTTCAATATTTTGAACACAATCCGTCGCGCCGGTCTGATTTCACGCGTCGAAATTTCCGAGCTTACCGGCCAAAGCCGCGCCGCCGTGACCAATATTACAGCGCGCCTGCTTAAAGAAAAAGTCATCGTTGAAAAGGAAACCAAGACGTCTTCCTCCCGGGGCCGGCGGCGGGTATTGCTGGCCTTAAACCCGACGGCCGCCTATGTTGTCGGGGTTAAACTATCGGCCTTCCAGGTCAGTTTCGCCGTCACCAATATGCAGGCCGATGTGTTGAGTTCGCTGATCGTGCCGGTGCGTATCAGCAAAAAATCCGTTGAATTCGTGGCTGACCTGATCGAAGAAGGCATTCGCCACTGTGTTTCCGAGGCCATGATAAGCATGAACAAGATTTCCGGCATCGGCATCGGCATACCCGGCCTGGTCAACAGCGATAAGGGGATCACCTACTGGTCGGCCCTTTACAAAAAAGGCAATACGACCCTGCGGAACCTGATCCAGAAGCGCCTGAATATCCAGATCTATATTGAAAATGATGCCAACACTGTGACCCTGGCGCAGCAATGGTTTGGCGAGGGCCGGGGGGTAGACAATTTTCTGATGGTCACCGTTGAGCACGGTGTCGGCATGGGCATTGTGGTCAATGGGCAGATTTATCGCGGTTTAAAAGGAATCGGCGCCGAGTTCGGGCATTTGGTTATTAAACCCGGCGGAGCGCCATGCCGCTGCGGCAAACGCGGATGCATCGAGTCCTATGTCGCCGATTACAGCGTTTTGCGAGCGGCCGTCGAGGCCTGCAAAGCTAAGAAATGGCGGTACAAGAACACTGCTTCTCTGACCATCGAGGAGGTTACCGCCATCGCCAAAAAAGGTGAACCGGCCCTGCGAAAAATATTCCAACGCAGCGGTGAAATTTTGGGACTTGGCATTTCCGGCCTGGTTCAGGTTTTCAACCCGGAAAAGATCATCATTGCGGGTGAAGGTGTCCGGGCCGGATCGCTGTTGTTTGACCCCATGCAGCGGATGATCAAGTCCCATACGACCCCTGAAATGTATGAGACCCTGCAGATCGTCATTCAAAGGTGGCAGGACACGGATTGGGCGCGCGGGGCGGCCAGCCTCGTGCTGCAGGAACTATACAAGTCGCCGCTCGATCGGGCGCGGCCGGTGATATGAAAAAATTGAAGATTTTCGATTGAAGATTGAAGTTTTAAGGAATTCCATCTTTTTTATTATCTGTATCTTTGGGCAACAGCCAGCACTCAAAGTCACTTTTTGCAACTTGATCTTGGACTTCACAATTGAATGATTGCGGCAAAATTCAGGTATAAAATCGAAAGAGCGAAGCGATTCATCAAATCTTCAGTCTTCAATCTTCAATCTTCAATGAAATAGCGGTTTCATCGTCTCGTTCAATTCCAGGTAATTCTGATAAATCTCCTCATATTGCGCCGCTGCTGATGTATCCGGAAGGGCCCGGGTCGATTCGTCCAATCGAATGTAACGCTCCGTCAGCTCGCTGATCTCCGCAGCGCCCTCCCTTAGCCGGATATGACACCACATGGCCTGCAGGGCGGCCCCCATGGCGCCGGCCTCCGGAGACTCCGGGCAAACAACCGGGCAGTCAAAGACATCGGCCACTATCCGGCGCCACAGCGGGCTTTTGGCGCCGCCGCCCACCAGGCGGATGTCGGTCGGCGTAATTCCCTGCTGTTTCAGTACTTCCAGGCCGTAGCGCAACCCCAGGGTCGCCCCCTCCATGGCGGCGCGGGCGATATTGGCGGCGGAGTAGTTGGTGCTCGTCAGTCCGAAAAAGCCGGCTGTGGCATTCGGCAGGGCCGGAGTTCTTTCACCGTTAAAATAGGGTAGCAGCAAGATGCCTTCGGCACCGGGTCGGGCCGACGATGCCAGCTGATTCAAATCCTCCAGGCTGCACCCCAGCATGGATCGTGTCAGTTCAGTCGATACCGTGACGTTCATCGTGCACACCAGCGGCAGCCAGCCGCCGCTGCTGGAGCAGAAGGCCGCCAGCTCGCCGTCCGGATCGATAATGGGCTTATCAGAATAAGAATAGATGGTACCGGAAGTGCCCAGGCTGGTGGTCACGACACCGGCCGCTACATTGCCGGTGCCGATGGCGGCCATCATGTTGTCGCCACCGCCCGCGGACACCACCACGTCCGGGCTGAGTCCAAACTGGGCGGCAATTTCGGGCCGGATGGTGCCGGCCGGGGCGTGCGGCGGGATCAGCTCGGGCAGGCAATGCTGCAGCTTGCCGCTGTCATCGATGGCATTCAGAATCGCTTCCGACCAGCTGCGGGTTTTGACATCGAAATAGGCGGTGCCGGACGCATCGCCGAATTCGCTTGTATGCCGCCCGGTCAGCCAGTAGTTGAGGTAGTCATGGGGCAGCAGCACCGTTTTCAGCCGGGCATAGTTTTCCGGTTCATGCTGCTTCAGCCAGAGAATTTTCGAGGCGGTAAAGCCGGCGGCAATCGAGTTGCCGATGGCTGCGATAACCTGTGCCGGGCTGCCGATGGTTTCGGTGATCCGGTCGCATTGGGGGGCGGTTTCCGTATCGCACCAGAGTTTGGCCGGCCGGATTACCTGGCCTTCGGTGTCGAGCGGCACCATGCCGTGCTGCTGGCCGGAGATCCCCATGGCACAAATCCGGTTCTGGGACACGCTGCTGTGCTTGAGCAAGCGGCCGATGACCGTCGAACAGGCGTCAATCCACCATGCGGGCTCCTGCTCCCGCCGGCCGCCGATGTTTTCGATCAGCTGATGCTCGCTGTATTCTTCGGCCAGGATGCGGCCTTCATCCCGGCTGAAAATAATGCCTTTGGTACCCTGGGTGCCGCTGTCGATTCCAATGAATAGTTGGTCAGACATTGTCAATCCTCCGGTTCGATTGGATTTATTAAATTTATTGAATCATCACTATTTGAGATGGCTTAGAGGCCAGGAAGCTGGGAGGCTATGAGGCTGGGAGGCGAGGAAGCTGGGAGGCGAGGAAGCTGGGAGGCGAGGAAGCTGGAAGGCGAGGAGGCTTGAAGGCCTAACGTCTAAAATAAATCACCTCCGTTGTGCTCAGTAGCTTCCAAACATTTCAGCCCCCCAACTCTCCCACCTTCTTTCTGTCACACCATCTCACCTTCTTATCTTCCCAGCTTCCCAGCCTTCTCGCTTCCCAGCCTCGACGCCTTCCAGCCTCCCAGCCTCCCAGCTTCCGAGCCTTCAAGCCTCCCCGCTTACACGTATGAATGCAAAATACTCTCCAGCATCTCCTGCCGGCCGCTTTTGAAGGCCGGGTCACCCTGCTGCAAGACATATTGCTCCAAAGATTCAAAGGATTCCTGGCCGTTCATCGTCCGTTGGCCGATTCCTTCCTGGTAGCTGGCATAGCGCGTTTTGATGAAATCATCCAGGACCCCATCTTCAATAATTTGATGGGCGGCGAGCAGACCGCGGGCGAAGGTATCCATTCCGCTGATATGGGCATAAAATAAATCGATCTCATCAAAAGACCCCCGGCGCGGTTTCGCATCGAAGTTTAACCCGCCGCTGCCGATACCGCCCTGTTTCAGCACCACCAGCATCGCCAGGGTGCAGCTGGCCGGATCGGTGGCAAACTGGTCGGTGTCCCATCCCAGCAGCGGATCACCCACGTTGGCATCGATACTGCCCAGTTTGCCGTCGATGGATGCGACCGTTAAATCATGTTCAAATGTATGGCCGGCCAGGGTGGCGTGGTTGGCTTCGATGTTGAGCTTGAAATGGTCGAAGAGGTCGTAAGCCCGCAGGAAACTGAGGACGGTGGCGGCATCGAAATCATACTGGTGCTTGGTCGGCTCCTTTGGTTTCGGTTCGATCAGGAACTGGCCTTCGAAGCCGATTTGCCTGGCGTAGTCAACCGCCATATGAAAGAAGCGGGCCATTTGTTCCTGCTCACGCTTCATGTCTGTATTCAGCAGGGTTTCATAGCCTTCCCGACCACCCCAGAAAACATAATTGACGCCGCCGAGTTCTTTGGTTGCGGCAATCGCATGCTTCACCTGGGCAGCGGCGTAGGCAAAGACATGGGCATCGGGATTGGAGGCGGCACCATGGGCATAGCGCGGATGTCCGAAAAGATTGGCCGTTCCCCAAAGTAGTTTGATGCCGGATTCCTCCTGCAGCTGCTTGGCTTTGGCCACCATAACCTCTAAATTTTTGCAGGATTCAGCAAATGTCCCGCCTTCGGGCGCGAGGTCCCGGTCATGAAAGCAATAAAAGGGTGCCCCCAATTTCTGTGCAAATTCAAAGGCTGCCCGCACGGTATAATCCGCCTGTTCCAGCGGCGTGGCAGCTTTGATCCAGGGCCGCACAAAGGTGGGCGCACCGAAAGGATCCATGCCGCTGGCTTTGAAGGTATGCCAGTAGGCGACCGAAAACCGCAGGTGTTCCTGCATGGTTTTTTGGCCCACCATTTGCTGCGCGTTGTAATATTTAAACGCTAAGGGATTTTTTGATTCAGACCCTTCAAACGGGATTGCCTGCGGAATATCAGGAAAAAATTCATTCATTATGAACCCCCACCGGTTATAGTATGGATATTGTTTGTTATAAAGGTTTTAATAGATAGATTACGTTGTTCGCAGTTTATTTGAGATAGAAAATTTTGGATTTTAGATTTTGGATTTCGGATTGGTGGTATCGCTTCGCTCAGTCTATTTAAATTTAGATTTTAGATCTCGGCCTCCGGCCCATAGGGTTTGCAAGGGCCTGCGCTCCGGAGGGATTTTGGATTGGTGGAAACGCTCGCGCAACGCAGGCGCTTGCGCCGGGCGTCGCTCGGCTCTTAAATAAAATAGATAGAATACCTTAAATCCGCAATCCGCAATCCGCAATCTGCAAACCAAGGTCCGCAATCCGCAATCCAAAATCCAAAATCAGGCCACAGCCTTACCAGCGCTTGGCGACTTCTGCCTTTAAAAATTTGAGGCCGTCTTCGGCCAGTTGCTCTTCGGTGTCGTACATGCGGCGCCATATCTTGGTGGCGGCTGCCAGATCCTCCAGGGATTGTCCGAAGGCTTCTATAGTCATCCAGCCGTCGTAGTTAATATCCTTCAGCGTATCAAACGTGGTGTCCCAGCGTACACCGCCGCTTCCCGGCGTGCTGCGATCGTTTTCCGAGGTGTGAACCAGGATAAGATGATCGGCACACGCACGAATGGCACCGGCGATGTCCTTTTCTTCAATGTTGGCATGAAACGTGTCATACATCAGGCAACAACTCGGATGATCGACGGCTTTTACGAACTTTACCGCATCAGCGGCACAGGTGAGAAAATAGGTTTCAAATCGGTTCAAAAACTCAATGCCGAGTTTCACACCGCAATGGCCCGCATGCTCCGATACGATTTTCAGGCTTTCGACGGCCCATTCCCATTCCTGCTCCGTCGGTCCCTTGCCGCTGAAAATCCCCAGGCCGGAATGCAGCGGGCCATTCAGGGAATATGCTCCCAAAGCCTGACAGCAATCCAATGTCTGTTTGAGCAGATCGATGCCCCGAGCGCGAACTGCGGAATCCTGGCTGATCGGGTTGGCCTCTTCATTGCAAACCGACACGGCTGTTCGCTCCAGGCCGAGGTCATCCAGGCGCCCGGCCCAGGTCTGCCATTTTTTCAAATCGAGATCGAAAACCGGCACTTCAACACCATCAAAGCCCATTGCTTTTATCTTTTCTATAACGGGCAGCATGTTATCATGAATATCGTCGGACCAGAGAAACAGATTCATTCCGAATTTCATAGCGATCCCCCTTTCGGTTGCATCCCAATGCTGCGGGTGTTGCAGACTGTGAGTATATAAAATTTCAGGCAATAAGTAGAAATTAATTTATTCAGTAAACTTTTACTATAAACCAAGGTGATGTCAAGCTATTTTTTAAAGTTCGGTGAAAATCGGTTTAGAATTTGGATTAGTATATATCTATCTGTTATTACATTTTATTTTATAAATATTCGTCAGCGATTTTTTGCTGAATGAAGGAATGTTTTGGATCTGGTTGTCCTTCATTAATTTTTTTTTAAACAAAAGAGCCGAGGGACCGATGGTTCCGATTTATCCTTACTGGATGCCGGATCAAGTCCGGCATGGCGGAGTTGGCTGTTTGGTTGTCAGGTATTTAACCAAGGAACCGCGCTTTCTATTTATTTTGTTCATGGTTAAGTTGTCGGTAGGCGGTTGACTGTAATCAGTGATGCCGGGTCGTGCAATGGCCCCTGGGCGCAGGCGACCTCCAACTGTGGTCCCTGGTTGCCTTTGGCGCCGCCGGAGGCGGCTAAACCTTGAACCCGTGAACCGTTACGACTGTCAAATAAATTTTGAGGGGGGAAAATGATGATAAATAAACTTGTTCTAATTATCGCGGGGTTGATTGTTATCAGCACATACGGGACATGCCTGGCCGGACCAAGTGAACCGATGCGGCAGGCTATGAAGACGCCGGTCAGTATTTTTGATTTTGTCCTGTTTCAAATCGCCTATGAATTGAAATTTGTAAATGTTGATGGCCGGCACAGCTTTCTCAGTGAAATAAATTATCACGATGAAGATGATCGCATTCAAATAAGTTTCATTATGCCGGATTCCCATGCGCGTTGGTTTGTCTTTAAAAACAGTGATGAGCGCAGAAAACAGAGAATCTTGCGGGCTGAGATAGAAATATTGAATACCTTTATTGTTCGCCTGATAAAAAACATGCCGATCTATAGATTTATGCAGATCGAAGAATTCGATGCAGCTGAATTTAAACTCGATCTGGTGAAACGCCTAAATCTGAGCTTGAACACCTTTGATGCCAACAAGATCGTGTCCTACGAAGTTACCCGAAATCAGTCCGGAGAAATTACTTATCGCAGGGAAGCGTTATTGGATAGGGATAAATTGCAAAGTAAATCTCAGTGATTGATAAGTCATGCCCGGCCGGGATGATGTTGACTTAAAAGCTGTTTTCTGTGAAATTGCCAACAGCACTTCAATGTCCTTGAGAATCTAAATAAGACGAAGCTAACGTGGATTTTCAAATGTGGATTTTCAAATTAGATTTTTTCTTTTTAATTTCCACCTGAAGCATGTTGACCGGAGCTGGAGCATCACCAACTGGACATATTGAGGTGCATGAAACGGAGAAAAGCCGATGCCGACCATCATGACTCATACCGTTGTAGCTGTCTGCGCCGGATATACCCTTGGCAGGACAACTCTCCCGAAGCGGTTCTGGGTGCTTGGCATCATTGCCGCGGTTCTGCCGGATGCCGATGTTATCGGTTTAAAGTATCTTCACATTCCTTATGGCCACTTTCTGGGCCACCGGGGCTTTTTCCACTCCCCGTGCTTCGCTGCCTTGTTCAGCGTGGTAGCCGTGAGCCTCTTTTTTCGGCAGGAGCCCATTTTATCCCGCAGGTGGGTGGCCTATGTGCTCTTTTTCTTTGCCGTGGGCGCCAGCCACGGACTACTGGATGCTATGACCGATGGGGGGCGGGGTGTCGCCCTATTGGTGCCGTTTATCGACGAACGCTACTTTTTACCGTGGACTCCCATCGAAGTCTCTCCTATTGGGATTCGAAAATTTGTCAGCCAGCGCGGCCTGAACGTTATGAAAAGTGAAATGCTATGGATCTGGCTGCCGGCAGTCACCCTGGCCGTATTGGGGTGGATGATTCGAAGGATTTATTTAAAAATGAAAAAGAAACTCTAAAAAAGAGAATATCGAATATCGAATAATGAATGTCAAATGTCGAAGGAATGTATTCTGTCTATTTTATTAAAAAGACTGAGCAAAGCGATTCCACCATTCGTCAGTCGTCATTTTATGTAGTTTCACACGAGCGCGGCCTCCGGCTAAAGGACAGCCGGTCTGATCAGAAAAGAAACTTTTGGGAATTGGTTCCGAATTCGGCTGTTGTTGGGTTTCGCATTTCGTGATAGCCCCGCAAAAATGTAGGTTGGGTTGAGTGTAACGAAACCCAACAATGCCTGGAGTTGGCTCAACCCAACCTACAATCGCAACCCAGACTAAGGTGGAATCAACTCCAGCATTTGAATTGTAGTTTCATAAGAGCGCGGTCTCTGGCCAAAAAAACGGCCAGTCTGATCGGAAAAGAAACTGCACCAAATTTACGCAGTTTACGATGAACTCATTGGCCGTTTCGTCCTCGTCCTCGTGCTCGTCTTCGAAAATCTTGAGCCGCTTTCAAACCCGAGGACGAGGACGAGCACGAGGACGAGCACGATTTAAAGTCCCTTTTTTGGGGTTAATGCAGATGTAGTTTCATAAGAGCGCGGCCTCTGGCCGCGAGCGTCCAGTCTGATCGAGGATAGAAACAATGTCCTTATATGTTAACGTAGGGTCGGCCACCGTACCGACCGTTTTTCGCTGGCACAGTGGCCCGCCCTACGTCACTTCTTTTCGTCCTCGCCATTGTGCTCGTGCTCGTCCTCGAAGCTTTTGAGTCGCTTTCAAACCCGAGTACGAGGACGAGTACGAGCACGAGGACGATTTAATTACCCTGTCTTGGGGTCAATATAGGCGTAGTTTCATAAGCGTGAATTCTGAACCTTGGGCGGTTAATAGAACAAAAATGAAGGTCAACACCGGTAAAAAAAAGTCGATTTTTATTAGCAGCAGCGACCCAACGAGTCGTGGTCTTTTGCTGATACCCGACACCTGAAACCTGAACTCAGCGGATAACGTTAATTGCCATTTTAAACCCTCTGGAATCGGATATGTACTTCAAGGAATCTGAAACACATTGAGCCATCACAAGGCATACTCGATGTTGGGGCAAAAATTCCTGCTCAGCTCCGATCGCGCCCTGTATTGGGATGAACAACGGTTGCTGATCGTGGCTGATCCTCATTTCGGCAAAGCCCAGACTTTCCGGGAGAAAGGCCTTGCGGTGCCGCGCGGTACCACGGCCGACGATCTCAAGCGCCTGTCAGCCCTGATAAAACAGTTTAGACCGGAGCGGCTGCTCATTCTCGGCGATCTGGTCCACGACCGTATCGAGCATCCCGCCGAGATTAACCGGATGATCGACCGTTGGCGGGGGCACCACCGTGATGTTCAATTAATTTTGGTCAGGGGAAACCATGACCTTGGTGCCGGCGATCCACCGGCAAAATTTAAAATCGATCAGGTTGCTGATGAACTTCTGATCGATCCATTCATTTTTACCCACCAACCTGAAGTCGACAGCTCCTGCTATGGAATTGCCGGGCATCTACACCCGGCAGTTTCGTTAACCGGCAAAGGACGCTCGCGGGAGACGTTACCCTGCTTTTGTTTCGGCCCCCGAATCGCGCTTCTGCCGGCGTTCGGCGGCTTTACCGGCAACCAGGTGATCCGTCCCACCATAAGGGATCGAATCTATGTAATTGCCGGCAACGAAGTTATCAAGGTGCCAATTGCGCAACCCCTATCGAGTTAAAACCAATTGAGAATTATTGGGGTGATTGAAGATCTGGCGCATATTTGATATAGTTACATTTCAGTCCGTTTTCGAAATCAATCTCGGCTGTGGCAGCCAAGACCATGGCCGATGCAGGCAGGCATCTCTGGTGTTCAATCTGAATCAGCAATCATCTCAAAAAACGCCCCGCTCAAGTCCCGTTTTTCGAATCATCGAAACCGTCCTCCTTGCTGTTCTCCTGCTTAATTGTTTCAGCCCGCTGCTCTATGCTGATTCTTTCACTTCCGGCATGGGTTCGAATAAAGCCTACACGATCATGTTATACCTGAACGGCGACAATAATCTCACCCACGAGGTGCTGCATACCGTGGATATGCTGGAAACCGTCGGTTCATCAGATGATATGAATATTCTCGTGCTGGTCGATGGTCGTCCCGGCGGCGATCACGGATACGGACCGGGCTGGGATGGATCGAAATTATTGTATATTACCCACGATAGCCGCATCGGAGAAATTAATTCGCTTGTTCTGCAGGATATGGGTGAGCAAAATTTAGGAGAACCTGAAACACTGGCATCATTTATCAAACAAGGCCTCGGATACCCGGCGGATCGATACGTTTTCGGTACATTTGCCCATGGGCGTGGTGTCATCGACACCCAAACCATTGCCGCACCCGAGCCGCAAAAATCACTGGCCATTTCGCCCGATGAAACCGATGGCAGCATGATGACCCTGCAGGATTTTCGTCACGCAGTTCAACGGGGCCTGAACGGTAAAAAATTTGACGCCATGGTGTTTTTCTCATGCTTGACCGGCATGGTCGAGGTTGGCTATGCCCTGAAGGACCTGACCAAATATCTGATTGTCAGCGAGGACGAGATCCGCATCGTCAATAATCCACCGGGGAGCTTCCAAATCCGGGGCATCAAGTTTGAAGAACCGCTCAAGGCAATCCGCTCCAATCCGGATTTATCGATCTATGACTTCGGCAAAATTACCATCGACACCTTTATCGAACAATACTCGCGCGAGGTCACACTCAAGGATAGCCACCAACGACCATATACCTGCCGCTATCCGGCGGCTCTGGCGCTGATCGAATCTCAGGCCTTGGATCAACTGGCCGGTCATCTCAATAAGTTGGCCGGCTATATTAATGACAGATTGCGTGCTTCGGATGACTCAACGATGCTCCTCAACGAGATTCAATCAGCCTTATCGAAAACGCAACGCTATTCGAGCTTCATGAATCTGGAATATTATGATCTGCAGGATTTTATTCAGAATTTGGCGGGTAAAACGCGGGACCAACGCTTGACTGCATCGTGTCTCGCAGTCGTGGATTTTATGGTAAACAAGGTGGTCGTTTATGAGAAGCATACTCCGGACTCAGCTTCCAACGGTCTTTCAATATTTCTTTCCAATTACCTTATACCGGATAATATTTTTCGTTCGCACCAGAAGATGTACCAGAAGTCGAAATTTTGCCAGGACACAAGTTGGGATGAAATGATTGAGTTGATCCGGATACAGATGCGTTTGAAGTCTGAATAAAATAAGATTGCTTTGGATAGAGCTCTTTTTTTATGGTTTTAACAACGGACCGGGGATCTGATATCCCCCGGTCCTTTTTTTCCAGGATCTACATGTCTTTGGGCAGAATTACGGAGTCGATTACATGAATCACTCCATTGCTGGCCATAATATCGGTTTTGACGATCTTGGCGTTGTCTACCATAGCGTCTCCACCGCTCATACTCACCATGAAGCTTTTGCCATTGACGGTTTTAGCGGAGCTCATTTTCAGAACATCCGCCGCCATATACCGACCCGGTACGACGTGGTAAGTCAGAATCGACTGCAGCTTGGCCTTATTTTCCGGCTTTAGCAGATTTTCAACGGTCCCGGCCGGCAATTTGGCAAAGGCCGCGTCAGTCGGCGCGAACACGGTAAACGGTCCATCTCCCCTGAGAACATCCACCAAGTCCGCGGCCTTGAGGGCAGCCACCAGGGTGTTGAAACTTTTGGCCGAAACAGCGGTATCAACAATATCCATCGAGGTCTTGGTTTTGCTGCCGTAGTTGCCCGCCAGCAAGAGCGCCGGCATTCCGAGTAGCAGTAGTGATATGGTAGTGATTTTAAGTATTTTCATTTGAGTGACTCCTGTGTATGTGTGGTTGAGCAGCAATTTCTGCTGCCGGGTGGTTTTTCAATAAGCTTGGATCTTGAAAAGATCCGCTCCTGCCATCGAGACTATATCCGGCGGGTCTGGGAATGTTAAATTATAGCATCGCCGGTTTCATTATTGTCCCTGATACTGTAAAACTTAATCACCATCTTACTGTCTGCAATCCTAATTAAAAGGTAGTGGATTGACAGGTGTAATCTATCAGTTAAGCCGCCAAAGCGTGCCGTTCATAGCCATCATCATCAGCGTTCTTTTTGCCGCGTTCGCTAACGGCCGCGGACAGTGCTCTGAGCGCCTGGCCTTCAATCACTTCGCTCTCCAATAATTCGGCGGCGGTTTTTTCGAGAATGTCCCGATTGGATCTCAGTATATCGAGGGCTTCATTGTACTGCTCATCGATAATCTGTCTGATTTCTTTATCGATTAAATGCGAGGTCATTTCGCTGTAGTCCCCGCCGCCCTCCAGATTGGCGTTCAGGAACTGGCCCTGTTTTTTGTGGGCCAGATAAACCTGTCCGAGATGGCGACTCATCCCGTATTCCTTGACCATGCTGCGCGCGATGTCGGTGGCTCGTGAGATGTCGTTGTGAGCTCCTGTCGAAATGTCGTCAAAAATAATTTCCTCGGCCGCACGCCCTCCCAGCAGGGTTGCAATTCGATTCAACAATTCGGTACGCCTCATCAAAAAGCGATCTTCGGTCGGCACCTGCATGGTGTACCCCAGAGCGGCAATTCCCCGCGGGATAATAGATATTTTCTGAACCGGATCGGTTTCAGGCAGCGTCATGGCTACAATCGCATGCCCCAGTTCATGGTAGGCGACGATTTCCTTCTCTTTGGGATTGATAAGGCGGTTCTTTTTCTCGAGACCGGCCACGACCCTTTCGATCGCCTCTTCAAACTCTGCCATGCCGACCTGTGTCTTGTTTCTTCGGACCGACAGCAGGGCAGCTTCGTTCACCAGGTTGGCAAGATCGGCGCCGACCATGCCGGAAGTCATGCCGGCCAACACATCCACGTCCAGTTCCTCGACAGCCTTGATTTTGTTCAGATGAACCTTCAGGATGTCCGCCCGTCCCACCTTGTCGGGTCGGTCGACAAGAATCTGACGGTCAAAGCGTCCTGGCCGCAGCAGGGCAGGATCTAAAATTTCCGGGCGGTTGGTCGCGGCCACAAGAATGACACCCATGTTGGGATCGAATCCATCCAGTTCAACCAGTAGCTGATTCAGCGTCTGCTCGCGTTCGTCGTGTCCGCCGACAAATCCGATCCCGCGCGCTTTGCCCAGTGCGTCGAGCTCATCGACAAATATTATGCAAGGTGCATTTTCTTTGGCTTGCTTGAACAAATCTCTTACCCGGGCAGCGCCCAAGCCGACAAACATCTCGACGAACTCCGACCCGCTTAAGCTGAAGAAAGGCACCTTGCTTTCCCCGGCAACTGCTTTTGCCAGAAGGGTTTTGCCGGTGCCGGGCGGGCCCACCAGTAAAATGCCACGTGGTATTTGCCCGCCGATCCCGGTAAAGCGCTCCGGTTCTTTCAAAAAGTCGATGACTTCCAGCAACTCCTGCTTGGCCTCATCGACGCCGGCGGCATCATCGAACTTCATCTGGACATCATCTTCCATATAAATTTTGGCTTTGTTCCGCCCTAGGGACATGAAACCGCCCTGCTGTTGCTGAAAGCGGCGCATGATGAAGTACCAGAGGCCGACGAAGAGCAGAATTGGAAAAGTCCACGAAAAAAGGTTCGATAAAAAGTTCGATTGAATCTTGCCGGTATATTCTATCCCATTTTGATCCAGCACACCACTAAGATCGGGATCAACTCGTACCGTCTGAAAGCGGTCACCCTGTTCCGATGAAGCGGTATCAGTCAACATGCTGCCCTGTATAATCTTGTCTGTAACGGCAATGTCGGAAACCTTGCCCTCTTGGGCAAGGCGCAGAAATTCACTGTAAGGAATGGTCTTCACAGCGGCGGTTGACATCAAGCTATTCAGCAACAGGAAACCCAGCCAGAGACCACCCACAACCATTATCGTTTTCTTTTTGTTGTCTTTTTTCATGGATAACACCTCATTTTGACTACTGGGTTGATGACAACTTTTTGCACCTCCGACAGAGAAACCCGATGCTTTGGTTCTATAGAATGGTTTTCTTCCACACGGTTCCCAAGAACCGATCCTTATCAAATTCTAAATATAAACAAAATTTAGACACTGTCAAGCCATATTCTAAGCTTTATTGAATGGGCTTGATGCTTCTGTTAATTGAAAAATGTTTAGAAACGCTGCCAGGCATTAAAAATAGGTAATCGACCGCTAATCGGGAAGTCGGGCGGGCGGGCTGTCAACTAATATGGAGATGTTACTAAAACTTAGTCAAATATTAGACATGTTGTAGTTTTATCCCGTCATTCTACTCAATTTTTTCTCTCATTGATTTTCCGTCACTAAAGCAAATATTATCGGGTGACAAGATTCAAAGATTTACGGTTCTACAGCCTTAAATTAGGTAATCCATCGTGCGCCGCTAGTCTTTTGAATATCACGGTACTCCGAGATCGAAACTTTTAAATAACATCATACAAATTTTTTTTTGGTCGCAAAAAACCTGGTCCTCTGGGCCAGGTCAGAGCTAATCGGCTATGCCGTGAATCTGCTGCAAGCGGGGGCGGAATGATGGAATATTGGAATACTGGAATGCTGGGTTTAGTGCAACGGGATCTAATCGTATAAGGATGGCACGGATCAGTTTGTAAAATCAGA
>Ga0209791_1000349_pt1 | contig 17996 bp, 15 predicted proteins | sample WorMetTyACAVOLI1_FD_187422 | JGI IMG/M metagenome (GOLD analysis project Ga0209791, IMG submission 187422) | Marine gutless worms symbiont microbial communities from Max Planck institute for Marine Microbiology, Germany - Olavius algarvensis... ... | reverse complement strand
AGTAGGAAGTCATAAGTGCTCTATCACATGGTGACATTTCCAATGACCTTGACGCACCCCTAACCTGGTTTTCAAGGTCACTGCATTTTTGAAGTCGAATATCTAAAAAACGGTGCATTTTAGGGACAAAGTTACTAAAGAACACTAATAGGAAACCATACACAATCTATCGAATGATACCACTCTCAATGACCTTGAGTGACCTTTGACCCCCATTTCAAGGTCATGGAATTTTTTGAAGACGAATATCGTAAAAACGGCGCGTGTTAAAGACAAAGTTAATATATTGCACAATAGGAAAGTATATGTAACATGTGGAATGGTACCATGTTTGTTGACCTCGACTGACCGCTAAACGCGTCGAGCCTGTTGTCAGCATCAGCTGAGCTTCTTGTTTTTTGGTAGGTATAGTGACAGTATATACAGTGTTAGTGCTGCCAGTACAGTGTAATTGTCTTTGAACTGTTGCAGCTCTGAAGGACAATTCATACTATTATGCGGGAGCTGCACTGTCTGTTTCACTGCTGCACGGTGGACCTGCTCCCTGCTGCTTGTCATTGCGACTGTTTGATTTGCTAGTTGGCAGGCCTGTGACGCAGCCATCAGTAACTGACATCACTGACACAGCAGTCCGTGATCAATTACAGCAGGTGACTGCACATGACAGCAGAAATGTTGTTTTGTTAATACACCATATTTGTAGAAAGGTGATCCATTTTCTTTCTGCAGTATGTTAAACGAATGTTGGCCGATTTGCGAAATTTTTCAATGCCGCACACCGAAAGGAATTTTTAGCAAAGTGATCGTCAGACATCGCATCGCCATTACAGTTGTCGCAATGCTTCAGTGTAAAAGGCACAGCGTTAACGATGATTTGCAATCACTATGTTGTTTATCGAAAACATTAATAAAACCCTTAAAGTAGTCACATTTTTTGAGTGAGTCATGAGCAATCATGTGATATGTGCTCCTCTGATATCACCATTGCAGGCGCTTGTCAGCGATAATCTTATTTACGCTGCGTTGCTGTCACATTTTGTAGCTACCCCAGACCCCCTAGTCGGCTGGGGAGGGGGAAACCCCCTCCCCATTCCCCACTCTTTGGCGCCTTGGGCATTGCCCCAGATATTCTCTTCTAGAACTGCCCCTGGTGCACGGGGATACTGCGTGGCAGAATTATGAACTCTGACGTAGGCTATAGCTACCAACAACATGCAAGTAGAACATGTTGAAACGGATAGCAGGACACACTGTAATTGGCAGTTGAAGGGATTATGCTCAGTGTAGTTAACTTCATTTAGTCAGTTGCATGCAGACTCCCAATTTCTAACATTTTATGTTTCAGGTGCAGTGTAACGACATATTTAATGTGTCCTGTGACATTCATTGATAGAATTGTTGCAAATTACTTACTGTGTCTGCCAGTTACAAAGTTTTTGAACATTGACGAGTAATTTCTTGACGACATTGCACCAATAACAGGGCTTACTTTTAGGAGCAATGCGTATTAATAACCTAATTGTCCGACTGCACGTAGATCAGCATGGGCAATCGGGCCTTGTTTCTAGCAAGAAATGCACTGTGTCTAGTAGAAACATAAACAACCACTACTTCTTAAACAATGACCAGGAAACTCAGTAATGCTCAACAACTATTCCACCACACCGGAAATGCATTGACCACGGCATATGCCAACAGTAGCTTTGATCTTGAACTTGAAAGTGCATTGTGTTTCCATACATGCTGTATGGCTTTCATGTTAAATGAATGCAGAATACTTATATGTGGTTACAAAATGACATTGCTGTTAGATTTCGTCAGCCACAACTGTGATAACTGCGTCAGAAGCGATTCAAGAAGCAGCTGATGTACTCACGCTACTGGGCTCTCTGCGACCAGTCAACACTCTGGACGACCGTGACTGCCTCGTGCAAGATGCTGTCAACTACTACATCACTGGGCGTATTGCACCAGCAGTGGATCAGTAAGTACTTTTGAGCATTGCCTACTGGGATAAAGTACCGGTAGTTGTGAAATTAACAATCTTGCATGCAACATTACTAGTCAAATATTACATGCAGTGGAAGTAGATTTCTTGAATGGTTTACATGAATAACTGTTGGTGTTAGTTGTTCTGCTATAATTTATCGTTACTGTGTCGTATTTGGTTAAGCATTTCAAATCAGGGTTCACAGTAGTCCCCGGAACCGCCGCCGTTCGCCGCCGCCGCCACCGTTAAGGTCTCAAACCGAGACCAGCCGCTAAGCTAACGGTCCCAAACCGCTAACGTTACGCGCCGCCGCCACCGTTAGCTTAGCGGTTTAGCGGTCTAATGTTTTTCTACATAAAAGTTTTTATCGGAATTTCAACAGTTATTTTGTGCACTTTACACTGACTAGCACACTAAGCACAGCCACAATTGTGCTGCTACAAATGCAAGACAACGCACAACACAACAACAGGAAAATAATGCAGAGTTTGAGACTGAATCTCTGATTCTGTTTGACAGCAGTCAGTATGCGACCAGTCTAACTCGGTCGGTCACTCATCGGTAGTGGCCAGTGGGTACTAGTCTCAGTCTGTAGTAGACTCTGTACTCGAGTCCATAGTGTGCATATACTGAACAGTGAATACTGAAGTCGTGCGTATTCAATGTACGCTGGAATGTCACTGTCAGCATCAGTAGTGGGTATAGTAGTGTCGGTTGTCGCAAACTCGCAACGCAATGCATTTCACTTGAAGACTGAGACACCTCGCCCTTGGCAGTGAATCTACAGAATCCAGTGATTGCAGTACAATCCTAACATCGTCAACAAGTCACATCGTCACAACAATGACTGAAAACAACATAAAAAGTTACACAGTGACAGGCCGACAGACTACAATACAACTAGAATTTGGTATGTACCCGCAAAGCATGCCAACCGAATGGACGCACGCGCGCACACTTCGACCTTGGCAGAGTGTGCGCCTAGATTTATGACGCCTCGTTCTCAGGGTTTGTAGGCCAAAGTTCACCAAACTTGGCACACGTGTAGAGCAACCATGTGCGCTTAACAAGTTCATTTTAGAATTACAATATTCTGCCGCGTTCCGGCGTGAGAGTAAGGGGACCGAAAATATGCAAAATTTCGACATTTTTTGGCCCACCGTGTAGTTTAGGGAATACATCGCAAGAACCCAAGTACTGGGGTATCTGCACACAGCCTAGGTCTACCATGGGTAAAAGTTTCGCGAACGTATGTTCAGCAGCTCCAGAGATATAGGCTAAAACCCGCAATTTTTTTTAAGAAATTGTAAACCGATGCCTAGATCTCTGGGGTTTGTAGGCCAAAGTTCGTCGAAATTGGCACAAGTGTAGAGCAACCTTCCATGGTGAACCAGTTTTTTTTTAGAATTGCTATATTTTGCCGCGTTTGGGCGTGAGAGCAGAAAAGGTACGGGTGGGGTCAAAAAATATGCAAAATTTCGACATTTTTTGGCCCACCGTGTAGTTTAAGGAGGGCCAGGAATAAATTGATCTAGTAGGTTCGCAAATAGCAGCTAATATCTACCACGTGTGAAAGTTTCTTGAAGATCTGTTCAGCTGTTTGGCCAACTAAAGCGGGCATAAAAAAATATGAAAAAAACATCGGCAAAATATAACATGGACGCATCGCTGAGTGTGCGTCCATAAGAAGTTTAACAGTTGGAATTTGTGTCCAGTAATTAGCGGTCCAAACCGCTAAGCCAGTTGCTAACGCTTAACGGTCCAAACCGTCGCTATCTTAGCGGTTTAGCGGTTTAAACCGCTAAACCAGCCGCTAAGCTCTCAAGCCAGTTGCTAAGAGCTTAGCGGCTGGTTCCGGGGACTAGTTCACAGTGACACTCAAATGAAAAGTTCAAGAACTTAGATTTTTTGTACGGACCATGAATGTGCGCTGTAAGTAGTAAAGCTGTACTGAATCCGTGAACAGATATCTACCGTTACTGTTATCAGTTCAACATTCCACATATTGTTGTGATCTAAGCACGTGTTTTTCTCGCAGCAAACTTGTGATACAGTCACTTCTAAGAGAACATCATGAACCGCATAAATGCGAGTAGCAATGATGTGTGCTGGTATCTAACTACTGGGATGTACCAGCCTCATAAGTAATGCATATCGAATGTATTGCGTAATTGTGTGTGCTGCTTCATCGTAGTTCAGATAAATGAATACCCAAGCTGCTCAATTGCTGTAAAAAAACTATCAGAAAACTGCATCAGGCTACAATTCAAGTAATTTTAAAGTGTTTTACAGCATTGTCAAAAACCTTGTCCATTTTCCAGCACTTTCACGGGCGTTGAATATTTACATCTACAGTCGAGCTATTTCAAAGGTTTCAAGACCACTGTGAACCGTGGTAAAGTGCTATTCACACATAGGTTGGCTGATGGCTTACTCATGGTCCACAGGATATGCGAGTGAAGACCAAGTAAGGCCGATGGGTATCTCACATATCTGGCTGCATAGCTGCAGTTCCAGACTCCGTTGTCACAGTCAATGGATGACGGCCTGTGATGCAGTAGCACAGCTCGTGTCAGTGATGTAACAATGTTAGAGGTGTGTTTCACATGTAACACGGTGTAGAAATAAAGCTTTAAACAGATGTGCATCATCCAACATACCTGTGATCAGCATCGTTTACATTTATGATGGGCTTCATCTAGACATCACTTTATGACACCCACATGAAGCATGTCTTCTCGATGGATGCTCAACATATGCCAAGCTTGCAGTGATATGATGATGAGATGAAGCTATTCAATTCAGCTCGGCACAACTTGAAAGTAGCTCGACGGCCTCACACATGATGCCATATGTCTCAACACCATGCTACGCTTGTTGCTTGTATACTTCATACATCTGCACTGTTGTTATGTGTTGAAATCTTAGTTGTTTCAATCACGCTTTAGTGCTTCATTCCTGTTGCAGGTTTCGCCATGGACTGCATGTCGGTGGTGTGTGGAGGAGCGTGGAGAGAGCTGGAGATGACTGGCTGCAGGTGTTCACTGCGCAGCTCAATGGTCCTGTGTCTGCTGAGCAACTGCTGGAACTGTTTAAACCAACATTGTCACCAACAGGCAGCAATAGACGTACCAGAGAAACTACGACCATAGCGTTCTGGCGTGATTGGGTCGTGGAGCTTGAAAGTTAGTGTGCTGTGAAACAGTTACTTGAGCTGCAGGCATACTTTCAGTTCTGGCTAACAGTAGGAAAACATGTGTAATTAATATAATTACTTATTACTCATCATCATCAGTTTAGTAGAATACACGTCAGACACACGTGTGTACAGTACAATGCAGTACAGTCTACAGTAGTGAAGTAAGACTCAACATGTGTCCAAAGAACTCCCAGGTGCAAGGCAGGCGAGTGGTCTCCAGACATGGGCCAGCAGGCAATGAAGGCATGGCACATAGTGGCAGGACAATTCCAACTGTGTGGCCGCACGGGTTGTACAGTAGGCGGCGGTGTCATCCCTGGCCTTCGACGGGTACATTGTTATTACTATGCATAGTTACATAATTAACTATATACATACTTTGTATATACCATTGTATCAACTGTACAATAATAAGTACGTATCACTACTTTCCGGGGCCAGATGTGATTTTTCCATGGCGTGATTTTCATTTGTCCAAGGTGTTCCGCAGCCCGGCCTATGTTGTCTTAGGGTCACTTTGCTACAATGTTGTTAGGTGAAGAAACAGTGCTACTTGTGCTGGTATGCTGTGATATGATGTACCCAGTGTTTGCCTGCTGAAGGTGTATTTGTTACTTTGTTCATTAAGTACAGAGTTCTTTCCAGTTGTCGCATTGATCGTATAGTGCTGTTTAACCTAAAATAAATTGCTAAGATGGTATTGCCGACATTACTGGTTTTTTCCTTTCATATTGCACTTCTGCAGCTGTTACAAACTATGAGTGGCTGACTGATGACTAATAACTGTAACTAGTCACCGTTAACTCAGCACGGGTCAACGTATGCAGCCAAAACACTAAAGTGTAGTTAGCGAAGTACAAGCAGGATTCAGTCAGGGATGCAGGGATTAGTCATTTGTTAGTGGCTAACATGCCACAGCAAGATGTCGTGGTGAGGCTGTCAGCTATTGTGTATGAGAAATACATAACCCTCTCTTGTGCCTGCAGTTTGTAGGTAAAAATTTCAAATCGTATGTGTACTACACAGTATGCAGTTGTATGAAGTTGACACTATAATGAATCTATGTTCAATTGCTAATCAGTCGGACATCACTGCATGTGTTGATAACTGTCGTTGTAGGTGAATCCAGACCAGTCACTTGTGCGCAGGTCCTAGTCTTCGCCACTGGTGCTGATCGGGTTCCACCGCTGGGTTTTCCTGTCAATCCGACGCTCGAGTTCATCCATGATGCTGGGCGACCCAGCGACAGGCTGCTTCCGACTGCAAACACATGCTCACTTGTGCTACGCTTGCCGGTTCATTCGTCGTACGCAGAATTTGCCGAATGCATGGAACTCGGCATTATTCAGTCGCCTGTATTCGGCTTCGCATGAAGCAACAGAGACAGTCTGCCCAGATATTTGTGCATTTTTGCAAGTCAACCTTTTTTGACAGTTTTGCACATGCTGTCTTTTTTCTGCAAATTTCATCACTATGTACAATTTAGTCACAACTTGGTGCATTTTAGAGCAAGTTTTATTCCAAGATCCAACTTTATGGGGCCTGAACAGGCCATTTTGAAGCCAAAATGGCCGAATACAAAAACGACGACATACTATACAGCCAATCGACGTCAAATTTTTTAAGCATGTTGGGACCATTAAACAGACAACGTGCATGGTCTGATATGACGTCACATCAAATCCAAGATGGCGGACGGACGGCAGTTTGGAAATCGAAAATACATCATAACTTCCCTGCAAATCCTCCAATCTTGACCAAAAAAAACATGAGTTTTCACCAATCGAAAATAGCGGACAGACGCCGTACTGAAAATCGATAAGATGCCATAACTTGGCAGCCAATCATCCCTCTCGACGAAATTTTGTATACAGGCATAGAATTAAGAGCCAATTTGAATTTTTTACAAAACGTCCAAAATTTAGAAATCAAAGATGTTGGATGTCCACCATCTTGACAATCAAAAATATGCAAAATCGTGGCCGAGGATCAACCGATCTTCAGAAAATTTTGCATGTACTTTTAAAATTAAGGGTATTACCTTCACGGTACAACATAGTAGAAAATTAGTAATAAAACGGCAACAATTAGTGTAAAAAACTGTAGTTTATACACAAATTAACGGCGATTGTCTCCCTAGACTTGTAGAGGTATCCTTGAAGGTGTCTTCATAGCCAATCACTTGGCTGTGATAGTGACAAATGAAATAACACTACAACAGCAAAAAAGCAGCCAACAACAACAACAAAAAACCTAACAAAAGTACACTGACCCACTTCAGACGCCTCTTTAAACATCGACCAGGAATACTCAGTAATAGTAACAAAACACAAAGCACACGCTAGTCCTAGTGCAGTTGCCATCAATGACTCCAGGCCAGGAAACAAGGAGGCTACTTTGTCCCCAGTACCCAAACGGGGCACCTACAGCACAGCTGTGATGTAATGACAATTAGGCCTAGTCAATGTAAACCAGCGTCAGACACTCAACCAGCATCAACAATGAATTCACCACCATCAGCTGCAAGTTAAGCAACTGGCAACAAATTCAAATACAATTAAATCAACAACAGTTTCACGTTCATGCTGCTCCTTCATAGCTGTCATCGGTAATCATGATGACGCGCAAAATGTGAACTGAAAAAAATTCAAATGGACACAATGGGCAACAGATTCAGATATAACTGAATGGCAGCTTCATGATCGGCTGGTCTGTCCCAACTGTTGAATGCACACAGGTAGTCGAGATAACACTGGAAGTCGTGGCTGTCACATACGCGCGGCTCCTCCAGCTCGTCCAGTACTTCCTGTGGCAAGTCCGGTGTGTCTGTCAGCAAGCAGTTGACTGCCGGAGGCGGTGGAAAGTGGAACAGCTCATCTGGCACACCAGCAGGACAACGAGCACCAGCACTGGGCCTCATTCTGTGAGTGTTCCACTCATGCCTCACACTGTCCATGTCGTACTGTACGAGCTTCATGAAGCAGTACCGCAAGCACTCCATCTCTGTCTGACAGCCAGGATGAAATGCTCCACAGTTCACTAAAGTTTCAAAGAGCTCGATCCACCACTGGCTGCGGTACCTCCTCAAGAAGCTCCACCACGCTTCGATTCTCTGGTTGCCTGGTGATGTGCCATAGATGTGAGCAGACACATCACTAGCAACCAGGCACTCAATTGCAGCCACTGTGTTATTTTCCGTGCCACAGTCAGTTCGCACATGTTGCGGAAACCCACCAATCTGCTCCGTGCTGTCTACAAAGTATCTGGCAATTAGTCCTGGGCGGTGGTTAGTGCTGGCAGCTTTCAGCCAAATTATTTTCCTTGAGTAGCCGTCGATGCACCTACAATGACAGGAAACTATGTATTACTACTGCAGTGTTGAAGTAAGTTACACACTGACATCAATAGCACAAGTATTCATCGTGTCAAGTAAGGCCAATCACTAGTTCACTGAGTCATCACCTGCAGGCTGGTCCAATGCCAAGCTAAATGTTTTTGAACTTCGTAACTACTACATATCAATTTGACCGAATAATGTACAATATGTCTGTTGTCATTTTCGCACAATTTTCTCGGCAAAGATAAAGGTGGAGCAAACCATGTGACTGTGAGAATAAATAAGTCTGAGCCGTGGATATAATATTGAAATTTATTATATCCAAGGCCCAGTACACTGCCAAAAGATATTTGCTGTTTTATATGCGTCATGGGCCTTACATACTTGATAAAACTGTTGAAGTTTTTTTGGAATATATTATTTGCTGTTTTCATACTAAATCGCCTTTCATATTGTACAGGCAAATTGTCAAATTTCAACATACGGCGTCTGTCCAACATATTGGAATTTTGAAAATTTTACATTTTCGTTAAAAATTAAAATTAATGCCTAATTCTACGTCATCGTGCGAAATTTCGTGAAGATCAGACGATTGGCGCCCGAGTTATTACGTCTTTCGATTTTCGATATAGCCGCCGTCCGCCATCTTGCGTTATTAAATTTTCGCAATTTTTGTCAAAAATTCAAACTCAGGCCTAATTCTATGTACACATGCAACATTAGGTCGAGATCGGACGAATCGCGGCCAAGTTATTGCACAATTTTGATTTCCAAGATAACGGCTGTCCGCCATCTTGGAGATTTGAAAATTTGTAGTTTTCGTGAAAAATTCCATTTAATGCCTAATTCCAGGGACTTAAAAAATTACGGGACTGCTTACTCCATATGCAGTCAATACTAAATAAATGTATATTCGGTGACAGTAGCGCCACCTATCAGCTGGCTAGTGATACTAACTTAACATCCGTTGCTACAGTAAACAAATTAAGCATTAAAGCGCTAGCACTACACATCTTACAACTACAACTACAATAACAACTACAGCCACAACAACTGCAAGACTACAATGGCTACACAGTTACAACAACTAGAACTAAAAACACTACAACTACAAGTCTCCAACTATGGAAACTACCAACAACTACGGCTAGAACTACAACAACGACGAGAACAACAATAACTACTACTACTGCTGCTGCTACTACTGCTATACTGGCCACAACCACAACTACTACAATAACTACAACCACAGATACTGCTACAAGTACAACTGCAATAACAACTAAAACTGCAACAACTGCTAGAATACAACTGCCACTAATACATCAGCTACAACTTAAACTACTACAACTGCAAGTCTACAACTACGAAAACTACAACTACAGCTGGAAATACAACAACGACTACTACTACTACTACTATCGTGACCACAACAACTATTACAACAACTACAACTACAAGTACTGCGACAACTACATCCACAACAACAATTACAACTACAACTGCTATAATACAACGGCTACTACTATGACAACTACAACTGAAACTACTAAAACTACAAGTCGACAACTACGAAAACTGAAACTACAGCTAGAACTACAACAACGACGATGACAACACAACAACTACTATTATTACTACTATAGTGACCACACCACAACTAGTACAACAACTGCAATCACAAGTACTGATACAACTGCAATAACAACTACAACTAATGCAGCTGCTAGACTACAACTGCTACTACTACAACAGCTACAACTGAAACTACTACAACTACAAGTCTACAACTACGAAAACTAAAACTACAGCTAGCACTACAACAACAACGATGACGACGACAACAAAAAAAACAACTACTACTACTACTACTACAGCTACAACTACAGGTACAGCTACAGCTACAATCGCAACAGCAACTACAATTGCCGCAACTCATAGACTACAATGACTACAACTACAACTACTACAACGAAGACGACGACAACTACGGGACTGCTTACTTGTTGTCGTTGTTTATTAGTAACAACTACGACGCTGACAACGAAAACTACGACAACAACGATATACTATGACAAAACGATGACTTTTTCTTCTGTTCTTCGTCGTCATCAGTTGTTTATAGCGTTGTTGTCGTTATTGCAGTTGTTGCTTTTGTTGTCGTCGTAGCGTAGTCTAGTCGTCGGTGTGGTTATCGTCGTGGTTGTTGTCGTAGTCATCCATCATCGACTTCGTTGTTGTTGTCCTCGTCACTGTTGTCGTTGTCGTTTCGTCGTCTTCGTATTCGTCGTTGTTTATATCATTTTCGTTGTTGTCGAGGTCGTTGTCGTCAGTGTTGTAGTCTTAATGTTGTCGTCGTTTTCGTAGGTCGTTCATGTCGTTAGTACTCTTGCTGTTCTTGTCGTAGACGTCATCGGTGATGTAGTAGTTCTAGTCGTATTCGTCGTCTTTGTCGTTGTCGTTGTTGTTGTGGTCGTCTTTGTAGTTGTCGTCGTCGTTGAAAATTCTTGGTCGTTTTTTATGGTTGTTGTCGTTGTGAACGTGATTAATTGTAATTGTTGGCGTTGTCGTCGTTGTCGTTTTGTTTTCTTCTCGTCATTATTGTAGTTGTTGTCGTCATAGTAGTCGTTGCCGTAATCATCGTCCTTGTAGGAGCTGTCGTTTTTGTTGTCGTTGTTTATTAGTAGTATAGCAGTAGACGGTGATACCAAGCAATGCCGGTTAGGCCGCCAGTGTAGTAATAATAGTAGTTGTGGTTGATTTTCATAGTAGTCGTAGAAGTATAGTAGCTGTAGTCGACGTAGTAGTAGTAGTAGTAGTAGCAGTCGTTAGTGTAGTTGTGGTTGAATTTTAATAGTCCCAATAATTGTAGTATTAGCAGAAGTTATTGTTGTCGACGAACCTGTTTGGCAGTATCAGTTTTTTAACCACAGACAACGGAGAGTTGACACACTTTAATCATACTACAGTATAAGTCAATATATTCAGTTTAATGTCACTTGCAATGTCCTTGTTGGCGCTAGTGTAGCATGTGTAAACGGTAGATTCACAGAGTAAGCAGTCCCATATTTTTTCAAGTCCCTGGCCTAATTGTACGTCCACATGCAAAAGTTGGTTAAGATCGGACGAATCGCAGCCGAGTTATTGCACATTTTCTCAGCCGTCTGCCATCTTGGATTTGGTGTGACGTCATAGTGGACCACCGACGTAGTGCTCTTAACGGTCTCAATATTGTCCTAAAATTTCTCATTGGTCGTATTCATACTTTTGGAGATATAGCGTTTTCATATTTGGCTAATTTGGCTGGAAAATGCCTATTCACGCCCCTTTTTGGGGGATATCACCCCTAAATGAATTCAGATATCATTGGAACTCCCAGAAGGAACGTCCTTGCGCGAAAACACGTCGTATGAGCCAAAAACGGTGAAAATGTATCCATTCCACGGGCTCGACTTGGGCGCGTGCCCGGAAAAAAAATTTATTACAGTATAGCAAGAAACTCACAAAACCGTAATATTTCACCTATCTGGGGAGAAGCCCCCGCTGAACCGATTGAAATGAAAATGTGCATTTGAGCACACCTCGTGGACGTAATAACGGATATCAACTTGAAATTTGAAAATTGTCAGGGACGTTGAAATTACAAGGGGTCAAAGTTTGCCATTTCCCATTGAATTTGCACATGGGCCTTAACATTGCAGCGCTAACGCGCTGCGGTGACAACAATGTTCACCTTTGTTCGACTGTACTGTAATGTTACACAGGTCTGCGGGTAAAGACAGTGACTGTGAGCAACATGAACATTAGTGTTACATTACTGACCCACTGATGAAAATGCCATACGGTGCAAGTTTGTCGTAACCATCGCAATGCCACGTGAAATTCGGACCCAAACTGGTGTAAGTGCGGCGCTGAAGCCGATGTTGTCTTCTGTTCATAACACCGACTGGATCAATTTGCCGCAAGATCAACCGCACTGTTTCCTGTGGTATGATGACTCTGTGCTTTCGCCGCAGAAGTCGCCACATTGCACGATACCCGCCAAGCCGCCCTATTGGTATCAAAACAAAATCAACAGGATCATAAACTGATTATGCAATGTTGCTTTAATAAAGTTCAATGGTTACATTGATACATTTCAATGAATAAGTTCATTTAGTAGGTATACTTAATGCTGAGAAAGTGCTCAAAACATAACGTGAACAATTATTAATTTACCCCTGGAGACGTTTCAGACTATCAGAGGCCTTCATCAGAAGAATTCTAACTTGAGTTATGACTTCCGGTTCTTGACCTGGCAGGAAGTAACCTTGTCAAGAATTTATTACTACGTCCGCTGTCTTCGGAATTCATAACTCAAGTTCAAGTTCTTCTGATAAAGGCCTATGATACAGTCTGAAACGTGTCAACGCAGATGAAGGACTTTTTAGGTCGTGGTTTGAGGAATTTCTTACAAATTGATACATTTATCAATAACTGAAATCGCACCATATCCAGCAGCAGTAATGGCTGTAGGTGCTCACAGGATGCCTGATGGAGGCATGCATGTGCTACTAGATGCCATACTGAAGCTGAATGCACACACTCATTTACTAGACGATAACTTATTGAAAACATGCAAAACAATGTCAGTGACACTGAAATAGTGTACAACTTACCCAAACTGTGAGAAAACACAAAAGAGGTTTAATTTTGGCATTAGCTGGATTGACAGCTGTTTTCACTGGTGTATTTCACATCAACAGGTGACTATTACATAACAGTTTGTGTTCGTTCCACTGAAAACCTACTACAAGTCACCAAAAGCTGATTACGTTTTTTTAAGTTGACTGTACAAAACTTGTGTTTGCAAGTCGCAATTTGTCCAAACGCACATCACAGTCAGCTAAATACCTTTGAAGCATTGACCGTGTACTGGGTCTTCAGTAATGATTGCACCCCCTCCACAGGCGAAATCAGTAAAACATTAGCAAAGCTGTGTCATTGGGGTGCAATGATTACTAACACCAGGTACAAAATAACTGTGTTCATTAGATGCCTTCTGTGTCACATAATTACCAATGTGTCTGGATTTGAAAGAAGCTCATGATGTACTGCACTGCACAACCTTAAAGTGTTGTTCGATACCAGTATTTAACATTTCACAATTTGCAAACAAACTGGCAGGAGAATGCAATGTGTTTTCATTTTTTTTTAAATGGGCATTAACTTTAAATACAACAACTGCAATTAGCAAAATGCAAACCCGGCAAACCCGCCACCATATTTACGGGGTGTGACAAATTAATGCATGCTTATTGAAGCTGTGAGGTCCGATGGTAACACGTGCCTTTCATTTGGTCCGATTCGGTAATTACAGTGACCTCATGTATGACCACACGGTCTACAGAAGACATGTTTGCCGTTTTTGGTGTCCCCTGCAAGAAATGGCTGCAGATAGTTGGTTAAATTAATATCAAATGAAAGGTCTTTTAAAGGCCTACATTTCACTAGATTACACACATTTACACAGCCGTTTTGAAGGTACTCCATGATTATCGAATGAAATCGTCAAAAATAGAGACTTTTGCACACATTTTTTGTGTCAGGAGGCAGGCTCCGTAGGTCGCTGACTAGGCTTTGCATTTTATTTCTAAATTCGAATTTAGAATCTGAAAATTGGAATAAAATTCGAACTTCGTTTTGTCAGCAGTCTCAAAATACTTACTTACTTACTTACCTGTTGTTGGTGACTGTGGCGATAAAGTGAATTCTGCTAATTATATATGCTCATAGGCGGCGATGCCATTGAGGCATGGAGGCGAGAGCATGCCTCCTCAGAGTTTGGTCGTTGCTTGCGTCACGAGCAACGACCAAAATCTGAGGAGGCACGCATTTATTAGCCATTGATTGCATTGAAAATGCTTTCAATAAGGCCACTGAGGTTAGATTGACGTTTTGGCGTGGAAGTGATAGATAGAGGCCAGACGTCGCAGGTAATTGACATCGCTGTGATACTCACCACGACTGGATTCGCTTTTCGTTTATTTGTATCACTGCACTGAAGATATTTTCAGTAGTTGATTTAAACCACTTCTGTCGAAATCTGCCGTTTTAACTGTCTTTTTCCGTGATTCGTTCTTAAGAACAGGATGAGCATAGTGATTGGTTCACTGTCGTACCGCGCTCATCTGGGGGATTTAGGGGACTGGTGGGCCATGTTCCCCTCGCCCACTGTCCATAATGCTCTCGGCCAATTTGAGTAACAGGAAATTTGTAAATAATGCAATTCATCTGCAGGATTTAGCTTTTACTTACAAACACTGCTTTGACCGTGTAAAACAAGCACCTGAACTGTACACAAATTGCGCCCAGAATGCACCAAAAGTTGCCATTATGAGATGCAAAATCGAAAAAATTTCTGGGGAGGGGGCACTCCCTCCCCAGGCCCTCCCAGAGGGGAGGGGACACCCCCTCCCCACACCCCACCCCTCAGCGCCTTCGGCATGCCTCCTCAGTTTTTAAGACCTGTCGCCGCCCCTATATATGCTGTCGACTCTTACCGTTTTCAGTGTGATAATTGCGCTGTGAAAGTGTGAATTAGTGTAATAGTTGCAGATTATGTGAAAGAATAATGTCAAAAAATGTGTGAATGAAAGTTTGTCTTTATTTATCCATTTTTCACCGCATGTCTTTACAAAAGTTGTTGTTTACAGTCACTTTTTCTGGTATAGAAATTTCGCACTTCAGAACTGAAAAAAATACCGAATTTCTTCCATTCGAATTTGAATACAAATAATAAAAACGAACTTCGCAAATTCGAACTTCGTTTAACAAGCCTATCGATGACGTTGAAGGTGGTATCGTTGGAAAGGGCATTCAATTCTCTAGAACTCATTCGCTGACAACATATGCCTATCTTGAACATTTTACAGCTGCAGGTAACAAAATGGCCTGATGTATCATTTTTTGGTCAGATTTTAATTTCTGGTAACGATTTTCTCAGGAATGGTTAGGCTGATCGGCAAGCGGTTTTTTACAGCATATGATGGAGCGGCATCTCAAGGTGAGCACCTCCCCTTTTGGGGGCAATCGGTTGAGGGGTCTCCCACTAGGGGCAAAAAAGCGGGCACCACCCACTCCCAGCCGAAAGTGGCTCACAAAAATGTTTTTCACCCCAAATGGGGAGACCCCTTGACCGATCACTCCCGAAAGGGGACATTCCTCAGAATGAAAAGGCCCGCTATCATATGCCGCAAACCGTGTGCCGATCAGCCTATCCATTCCGGAGAAAATTGTGACCAAAATGTTGGTGAAAGGGGACTCCGTTGATAGATATGGTTCCGAGTGGTATGGCTGGAAAGGACATTCAATTCTGTACAATTCCACAATTTACACTATATGGCTATCTTGAACCGTTTTTGAGCTACAGGCCAATATCTGGCACCACCGTTTTTCGAAAATTGTAACCCCCACCCCCGCGGCCCACGTGTACCGATCACCCCCAAAAGTTTACATAATGTTGCCACCCCCAGTCTCTGTCGATGTTTAAGTTTTGTCTTACATCCGATTACCCATCTACGAGATATGTTCGGTACAAAAAGTCCCACTGGTTACAGTCGAAAATTTTTTAACACCCACCACACAACCCCCCTTGGGGGGATCGCCCTCAAAAGAGGAGACGCCCGTACCGAGTTGCCCCTGTGTCGTATGCACCAAACCGCGTGCCGATCGGCCTAGCAGTTCGTGAGAAAATCATGTTCGGACAAGAAAATAAACTCACAACGAAAGGTATACCTGGCAAAACAATACTGGTTTGCCGGGTAATAACTGTACCACCATCATACCTGGTCCTTGTAGTTCTGCATGGATTAAATTCCACACAGTCAACAGCGATGGTGATCGCCTACGCCGTGCAAGTCCATACTGCCGCAGTCTTCGCTTGAGCGTTCTGTAGCTAATGTCGATGTTGTGGTATTCCGAAAGAAATCGCAGAATGCTCCGATACTGGAATCCATCAAAAAAGTAATTCTCAATTATACTGCGCTCATCCCTGCAGCCAACACGTCAACTAAGTTGTACGATGTATGTATACAATATAGTACGGTTTAAGGTGCCACTTGACACATTATAGGTCATTTCACAGACCACAGCTTACAGCGCTCCCCCAGACTCCCTAGCTGGATCGATTGAAGGGGGCCTACTTTTAAGGGGAGGGAAGGGGAAGGGAAGAGAGGGGAGGGGAAGGGAGGGGAGGGGAAGGGAGGGGAAGGAAAGGGGGAGGAATGGGACCCCCTTAGGGATTGGACCCCCCTTTCTGAAATCCTAAATAGTAAATACGCCACTGTATATCACGTCGGAATATGTATGTCACAACGGAATTAAGAGTGTACAGGAAAGTATGCCTGATTTGAACATTTCTGCATGCATTATACGGATCCCAGGTCATCAGGGTATCGCATCCAATGAATGTGCAGATAAACTTGCAAAGCAATTAGCATATGACATTTTTAAAGGTAGATTGTCAGCTCCTTCTATTGTCTCTTTTGCCAGTGCAGTGAAAATGGCTACAGAGATTGCGATGAAATCCTGGCAGCGAAAATGGGAACAAGAAGCCACTGGTTTCTACACGCGACAGTTGATACCGGAAGTCGGCACCAAGGTCTTATTTCCGGATAGTCGAGGTGTTGGCATTTCATATTGCAGAATACTGTTACACGATACAATGTTATCGTACAGGTATATGTGAATCTCCAATCTGTGACTGTGGCAATGAAAGAGAATAAGTCGAACACTTTCTCCTGAGATGTTCAAAGTATCAATCGGCTAGAATCATTATGTTGGATTCAGTAAATTACATTTGTTTCTCTTCTAAAAACAGATCACGTTTTGATATCTCTGAACATGTCTTGTTAGCACCGAAATGGAACAGCCGTGTCAGTGGAAAAGATGACAGAATGATCAAAGAAGCATTGTTTCAGTTTATCTCCACTTCTGATCGTAAGCCATAGACTACTCCTGTGGATTTAACAAAGGAACGTTTCAACACAAATGTGAAGTTCATCATGTGTTACTGTTTCTTCATGGAGTTATGGATTTAATATGGGTTGTCAGTACTACAAGTGGAATTTTCGGTGTGATTATACTTTCTGTGCATTTACAACTTCAACCTTGTCTACACTCAAGATGTTATTACTTGTGAAGGAACTCGACGCATCTTGGTTATAGGAAGATATCAACAACAACAACAAGAATATATATTGTTATACTGTTTCTGAAGAAATTGATTTTTCTATTTTTACTTTTAAGGTTAGGGTTAGGGTAGCCAACAACTCCGCTGGGATATCTACGTATACGCTTTGCTAAGATTTGCTTCGATTTAGGACGTGCATCTCGTCTAGGGTTAGGGTTAGTTTTAGGGTTGTTAACGATTAATCGATTAATCGATTAATCGATCCTGGACGAAGGATCGAATACAATTTCCTCGGATC
>Ga0209791_1000348_pt1 | contig 18132 bp, 18 predicted proteins | sample WorMetTyACAVOLI1_FD_187422 | JGI IMG/M metagenome (GOLD analysis project Ga0209791, IMG submission 187422) | Marine gutless worms symbiont microbial communities from Max Planck institute for Marine Microbiology, Germany - Olavius algarvensis... ... | reverse complement strand
GTTTTGGACAGCATCGACTTTGAAAAGGTACAACCTGATTTCTAAATCACTAATTTCCCGTTTATAACTGCCTGTTTTTATTAAAGGCAGTATTTGATTTTCAAATTATTTTGGACAGCAATGATGCAGGATATATACTGAACACCCTGGGTGGAAGGAGTTATCTGTTAAGAAGGAGCCCGAAGGTAAGAGCATTGACGACATACTACTGTGTGCTGGCTTTGGACCAGGCGAACGATCAAGAGCTCAATTCAAAGGGTATTGATATTAGACCGTACATAAAATCATCATTGCTGGAGGTTAAAAACCAAATCGGCCTTATCTATCAGAAAGAGTATATTACAAAACTCAGCGAATTAAACCGCAAATACTATCTTTATTGAGGAATATGAAATGAGAAGATTGAAGCTGATGGTTTACATTTCGACTTTCCTGTTTGGCTGCATCGGTGTTTCACAGGCAGCCGATTTGCAGGGTGGTTTTTTGGGTATCCAATGGGGAACCGAAATCGCCGACCTGCCGGATTTCGTGAAAGTGGCAGAAAAGCATGATGTCATATATTACGGGAATCCGAAAAAGTTCTACACCCTCTTTGACGTCGATGTGCCCTATGTTACCTATGCCTTTCACTCCGCAAAATTTTTTGCCGCTTATGTGGACGTCGCATCAATCGATGTGTTCGGCAAACTCAAAGACCACATTACCCGGAAGTACGGCCCACCGCGCACCACATTAAATTTTAATGAAGGGCAAAGAATTTACAACTGGAAGTATCAGGACACTAAAATAAAGCTCAAGCTCTATGAAAATGAAGGTAAGATGAAGCTTGGCTTTTACTATGAACCCCTGACCAGAAAAGTTAATAAAGCGCAACGGGAAGCATTCCCGCCACCCGGCAAACCTGTCTTTCCTCTGGATGAACGCCGCCTGGGCGAGGCCATGGAAGTATTTGGGTTTTAGCAACCATCCGGATTTCATGGAATCTACGATTCATGAGCACTTATTCAATCTGAATTATCCTCTGAATTTTGCAGACAAATACCCCTCATAATTTTACATAGCCGAGCATAAATCATTGGACATAAAGTGGAATTTAAATTCGAAAATCAACCTTTATCTTGCGCCTAAAGCCCTGCGCCGAACGCCATTTTTGAAATGATACACAACCATTGATTGGCAGGGATATCTTTTATGTCTAATTAGTTATGGCCTTCCATTTTAGTGCAGCAACATTTGCACAAAATATAGTCTTTATGTTAAAGTATTAGATTATCAATACTCAGCGGAAGCGAAGTCCGATGGAAACCTCAAAGGAGTTTTAAATGTCGCTCAAAGAGCATGAATATGTACGCCAGACACTGGAAAGGTATACGAACTGTAAATTGGAACAATTCTGTGATCATGTGCTGATCACCAATTTCAAACGATATATCAAGCGTTTTCAGGAGAAAACCAAAGGCAACTATTCCGAGGGCAATTTCCGAATTGTTAACGCGCCTGAGAAGAACTGCACCATGATCGACTTTGGCATCGGATCACCCCAGGCTGCTCTGATTATCAATTGCCTGGCCTACCTGGATAATCTTAAGTCCGTCGTCATGCTGGGGATGTGCGGCGGGATCGACGACATTCTCGAAGTGGGTAATTTTTTGGTTCCTTCGGCCGCTGTCCGGGGAGAAGGCACCAGCCGTCATTACCTGCCGCCGGAGTTTCCCGCCATCCCGGCCTCATCGGTGAATTTATATTGCATTGGTGCCGTTCGCAAGGTTGGGTTGGATCCCAGCTGTGGCATTGTATACACCACCGACAGGCGTCTGTGGGAATATGATGAAAAGTTCGTCCAATATTTAAGAAAACAACGCATTCTGGCGATCGAGATGGAATTGGCAACCCTCTTCTCCGTGGCTTACCGCCATGAAGTCCCCATCGGGTCGATCATGCTGGTCTCCGATATGCCCCTTCAGAAAAGGGGTATCAAGGATAAAAAACTGTATAACAAAATTTTTTCCTCTTACATGGACACGCACCTTGAAATCGCCCTGGATGCTGTCGCAAAAATAAATTCCAACTGGAGCACGGTATCACGCAAACTCACCAGTGAGTGGTAGTTCGGAAAGAATCAACCGATGGAGCCTTGAAAGTTGAGCGGCCATCCTCCGCATAAAACACGATTCCGCTTTAGTATCTTCTATGGCTGGTACATTCTGGCCGCCTGTTTTTTCCTGCTTTTTTTCCAGGCCGGCGCCCGATTTTCCTTCGGCATAATGTTCAAACCAATGATGACACAACTCGGCTGGGATCGAGCGTCGATTTCGTTGGTGTTTTTTTTGAACATGGTCTTTTTTGCGTTAACCCTGGGTATCGCCGGCAAACTGTATGACCGTTGGGGGCCGAAGTGGGTAATTCTCGTTTCAACTCTATTTTTGAGTGTGGGTTATGGCAGTATTTCATTTATCAGCACTCTGTGGGAATTTCACCTATACTATGGCATTTTAGCCGCCATCGGCATGGGCGGCGCCTCGGTGCCGTTGATCGCGGCTTTGATGAGCAAATGGTTTGAACACAACCGGGGTCTGGTGATAAGCCTGGCCCTGTCCGGAAACTGTATCGGGCAATTTGTACTGGTACCGGTTTTTAGTGACCTTGTTTTAGCGTTCGGCTGGAGAACATCCTGCATAATCATTGCGTTATGTATTTTCGTGGTCAATACAATCCTGGCATTGTTTGTCATTAAAAGTGAGCCTGGATATCTTGACCAGAAGAATTACGGCCGTCAAAAAGCGGCCGGCAATCCGAGATTAGATAGCAGCGGGATCCCGATCCCAGGCACCCGGGACCTTAACTTAAAAGAGGCCATAGAAACAGCGTCCTTCTGGCTGTACCTCATGGTAATGTTTGTCTGCGGCAGCGGAGATTTCCTGGTGACGGCACACCTGGTTCCCATGGTAACTGACTTTAATATCCCCCCATCGATTGCGGCCCAAATGCTGGCCTGGTTTGGTTTGTTAAGTATGGGGGGGATACTGGTTGCCGGCCCGGTTTCAGATCGAATCGGCAATAAGATCCCCATCGCGCTGAGCTTTGCGCTGCGCCTCGTGCTATTTGTCTTGATATTAAGCCGTCAGAATCTTTATACTTTTTATATCTTTGCGGTCATGTTCGGCTTTACCTTCCTGATCACCGCTCCGCTGACGACGACCCTGGTCGGAAGGCTTTACGGGTTTTCCCATATCGGTCTTATTTCAGGTTTCATTACCATGATTCACCACATGGGTGGCGGATTATGGGCCTATATAGGCGGGTGGTCCTTTGACATAACCGGCAGTTATCAATGGTGCTTTATTGCATCGGCGGTAATGGCAGGTATTGCTTTAATCTGCACCCTTATGATAAAGGAAAAGCGCTAATTAATCCGCCCTAAAAACGCTGATATTCAAATGGCAGAGCGCCAACTCCTGAAAGGAGGAAATTAATATGCAAAATACTGAAAAGGTGGTCAACGGATTTCAGTTCATGCCGCCCTCATTGGGGGCGTGGATCGGAAAAGATATTCCTGCTGAACCATTTGGCGGGGACATACCCTGGACACCACTTAAAAAACCAATCAGTGAGACGACCTTTACGCTGATGACTTCTGCCGGCATCAGCATGGCGACCGATCCGCCATTTGACGTTGAAAGGGAAAAGCGCGAACCGGCCTGGGGTGATCCTTCCAGCCGACAAATCCCTGCATCGGCCGGTGAAAAAGATATTGCTGTAAATCATCTCCACATCAACACTGACTATATCAAGCAGGATATCAACGTGATACTTCCCTTGAAGCGGTTTAAAGAATTCGAAGAAGAAGGCATCATCGGCCGACTGACACCGAACAGCTATTCTTACTATGGTTTTCAGCCGGATCCATCGGAACTGCTTGCGCAAACCATGCCAAAAGTTGCCGACCAGATGCAGGCGGAAAATGTTGAGGCGGTCTTACTCACGCCGGCTTGACCGCTGTGTTGCCGGTCCGTTGGACTGGTCGCGCGCTTTCTGGAGGAAAGAGGCTTTTCAACCGTCGTATTAACAATGACCCCTGAATTTAATCGGGAAATCGGTATTCCAAGGGTGGCGGCCATCGAGTATCCCTATGGGCGCACGGTGGGAGAGGTTGATGATGTTGACGGACAACGCCAGGTGCTGCTGAAGACCCTTTCATTTCTGGAAATTGCCGGCAATCCCGGCCAGGAGTGTCACCTGCCTTTCATCTGGCCCGAAGCGCCCAAACACGCCAAGTGGCAGCCACCGGAAATCTCACCGATTATAAAATTGTATCTGGATGAAATAAAAAAAATGGGTGCCAAAGCCAAAAGGAAGTAAGGGTTTCGATGCTGCCGGGGCCATCAGCTAATTATCCCGCTCTGGACAATAACGATACCCAGTCTGGACAGACCATATCTGTTCTCTATCACCTGAGGAAAATATTTTAGTGTTGATCCGGGCGGATAAATTACGAAAGAATCCGCAACCGGGACAGCAGGCTTGTATACTCGGCTTGCGGGAGTTGCTGCCAGGGGGTCAGGGGCGTAAACTGCAGAATGGATTTAACATCCGGTGAGAACACCTTGCCGGACTGGAGATTTGGCACTTTCATCAAATATTTGTATTCATCGCCAAAATCCAGCAGCAAGTCCAAATCATCGCTGTCATCAAGAAGTTCAACCATCAGTATGTTGCGGATACGTCCCCGCCCCTTTAAATAGCGCTGGCCCCGCTGGCTGGCGCACACCTCGACAACTACATCCTCAACCAGCACGGCATTCTGATTGTCAGCAACCAGCAATGCCTGATCCACCAGGTATTCTCCCTCGGCAAAAGGTATCCAGTTGTCCATGTCTCTAATTCCGCAATCCGAAATTAAAAGGGTATGCACCACCTCAAATTACTCGATCAACTCTTTTATCCAGCATTGAGCTTAAGTTAGCCACTATTTGTTACAATTTAGATGTTTGAATGAAACCACCCATTGGCACGAATTCTCATGAAATTCTCCGAATGGCCAGCAGGGTGATATCATCAAACTGCTCGGCTTCACCGATATGTTCCTGCAGGCTGTCTGCGATTCGATCAAGCATTTCACTTGCGGACGAAGACGGGGCGTCTAAAATCGACATTAATTGTTCAACGGCAAAAAAGCTGCCGTCCGCCGCACTGGCCTCTGTGACCCCATCTGTGTATCCCAGCAGGATATCACCCGGTTCCATCTGCGTTTGCTGAATCTTGAAACTGAGTGCTGGCTCAATCCCCACCGCCGGGCCGGAGGTGGTAAGCTGCGCCTTTACACCTCCGCCGGAGTTTACGATGTATAAGGGTTCATGCCCCCCGTTGATATAGCTTAATTTCCCGGTATCCGGATCCAGTATCCCGAAAAATAGCGTGGCAAACATGGCCAGTTCGCCGTGGTTGAGAGCAATATATTTGTTGGTGAGCTGCACTGCTTTAAGCGCCTTGAAGTGGTTCGGGTCTATGGTCGGGTTTTCCTTTAGCTGCTCAGATTCATCGAGGATGGCATCACTGCTGGTAAGGGGTAGTCCGTTTAAGGAAGTTTGGCCTGAAAATATGCGAATCAGACTGCGAAACAGCGCCATAAAAAGCGCCGCCCCAACGCCTTTGTCACATACGTCGGCAACTACAAAACCGACAGAATCTTCGGGAAGCTGGAAGAGGTCATAAAAGTCGCCGGCAACCTGTCGGGCGGGCTTAAAAAAAGCTGCAGTTTCCCAGCCCGGCAGTTGCAGCAGCTGATCGGGTAAAAAATTGATTTGCATCTGACGGCCTTTTTCCAGTTCATCGTTGAGGACCCTGGAGTAGGCTTCAACCTGCTGAAAGCTTTGCTGCAAAGCTTCCTCTGCTTTTTTCCGTTTATTAATGGCATCCGATATTTGCCGGTACATCCGGCGAAACGCCCCGATTACCTCGCCCAGTTCATCGTCGCGTTGAATATTGGCTGAATAAAATTCAGGTGTTTGCTGATCCTGGCTGAGCACCTCTCCGGCCCGAATCAGATCATTTCTCAGATTCAGAACCGGATTAACAACAATCCATCGCAGGGGCAGCCAGGTGCCCACCGTCACGACCAGGGAAATAATCAGCACCAATCCGGCGATTCGCAGAAAATATGACAACAACTCCTGCTGGACCGAAGATGCATCATGGCGCAGGATCAAGCGGTAATCTCTTTGCAGCTCCACCGGTGAACAGGCAATATCATAGCGGGATCCGTCTTGATTTAAAAGGAAGGTCATGCTGGCGGGGTTGACACTAGAAATCGACAACTCCGGCATTTCACCAAAAGAACCGATCTTTTTACCTTCGGATGTATAGAGGGCACCTCCGACCACGACCTCACCGTCATGCAGCTGTTTAATGTGAGCAAAGAGCTCATCATGCGAGGCATCCGGCGCAACAATCCGCATGGCAAAAACAACTCGCGCGGCTGAAATGTCTTTCATCTGCTCCAGGAGTTCTTTTTCCCTTTGTTTGTACGAAGGGATGAATATCAGCGTTTCAATTAAAATGACACTGATGAAAACCCAGAAAACGATACGTCGGGTCAGACGGGATATCGCGAAAGAAAATCGATCTTTGGGTGACATCAAATTAGCTCCGAGTAGTTTAGGCAATCTCAAGGTTAAGATTAAGTCAGAGTAGTAATCGTTTATGTTTTTGTCAAATCAGCCTCATGTTATTGCTCCATGGGTAATCATCAATAAAAGCCTGTCGACTAAATCTACAAAATCATTACAAAATCATTCTACTCGGCTTCTCCTGCTTGACAATCTAATTTTTTCATGACCTAGTGTGCTTATTGCTGAAAGATTCAATAGATGAGTCGTTAAAACCGAATCAACCCGTCAACCATAAAGCAAGAGCAACCGGGAGGTTCTGCAATGTTTAAAAAATTGGCCGAAACACTGTTTGGCAAAGGTCCATCCGAACCATCGTCGGACGGCTTTTTCTTAAATGTGCGCTGCAGTGAATGCAGCGAGCAGTTCAACCTTTTCATCAATACATCCCATGAATTGATGCAGAATTTCGAAACAGACGGCAGCGTCAATTATTCCTTGAAAAAGGAAGTTTTCGGGGTCGGCTGCAAGAATCGCATCTATGTCAGGATGAAGTTCGACGGCAGTAAAAAATTGGTATCAAGAGAAATCGAAAACGGTGAGTATATCGAAGAAAAAACAAAGTGTTGAGTAATTGAAAAAAGTTAATTTAAAAATCGAACAGGACATGACACTGGAAGTGCTTGCACTTAAGGAGGCTCCTAATGAAAATCACACGACGGGCCTTCATCAAAGGTACCATCGGTTTAGGCGGTGCCCTCGTCGTTCCAGATGGGATTCTGCAGGCGGCGGGAGATAAAGATAGTCATCGGTCCCCGGCCTACGAGATGCTGGAAAATAAGGGGCTGCTGGTCCAGAGAGTGGAACAGGCCTATGCCATTTTCCAAGAATGCCGGCTTTGCCCCCGTCAGTGCGGCGTAAACCGGCTTAAGGGCGAAAAGGGATTTTGCCGGTCCACAGCCAGTCCGGTGATCTATTCCGCTCATCCCCACTTCGGTGAAGAAGCGTCGCTGGTGGGCAGCGGTGGTTCCGGCACCATCTTTTTCTCCAATTGCAACCTGCGCTGTGTGTTTTGCCAGAACTGGCCGATATCTCATGAAGGCCGCGGCAAAGAGATCGGCGACGAAGATCTGGCCGATTTAATGTTGTACATCCAGAAAATCAGCTGCCACAACGTCAACCTGGTCACGCCCACCCACCTCATGCCCAACATCCTCAATGCCACCAGAATCGCTCATAAAAAAGGACTCCGCATTCCACTGGTATATAATACCAGCGGGTATGAAAGCGTTGAAATGCTGAAGCTACTTGACGGCGTGGTGGACATATATCTGCCGGACATGAAATTCATGGGTGCTCAAGAGGCTGAGCTCTATATGGCCGGTGCCGCGGATTACCCGGAAATGGGCCAAAATGCAATCCTGGAAATGCACCGTCAAGTTGGCCTGCATAAAACCGATGCAAATGGCATAACCGTTCGCGGAGTAATGATCCGTCATCTAGTGATGCCGAATCGGGTGGCAGGAACTGAAAAATTTGTACGCTGGCTGGTCGCCAATCTGCCGAATTCCACCTATGTCAACATCATGCATCAGTACCACGTGGATTATAAGGCCTATGATTACCCCAAAATCCAGCGCAGCATCACCGCTGAGGAATATCTGGAGGCGATGGAGTGGGCCGTGCAATACGGTCTGACCAACCTGGACCCGAAATCAGTGGCGGTAAGGGACTTTTATATCAAACATCAAAAAAATTGATTGTGAAAGAAGCCCAAATCTGTTGCATCAATATTTAGTCGAACTATTTTAACTCGCCAATTCCAACTAATCCTCGTAATTATCCTTTTTATGCAAGAAAATTGAGCTGGGATACTATCGCTATCTTGACACGATTTACAGTTCAAAAATATATGTTACCAGGCCATTACCATTGCCGTTTCCAATTACCTGGTATTTTATCTTACCGCAATCTGATAGGGCAACTTTAACATTTTGAGCCTGTCCGGAAGGAACCGTGTACCCTCCTTTGATGTTTGAGTCTGGCACTGAAGCCGGCAAATCATAGGTTTTGCCGATTTTGGAAACATAGTCCGGAATCTGCCCTCTAATTATTATGCCATGCCCACCGACATTCGGATCGATCATGCCGGCTCTCTCGAGGTCATGAATGTCCTGTCGCACCTTGGCGAATTCAGCGCTGTCGTTCGGCTGTTTTTGACGCCAGCTGCCTGAAGTCGGCGGCTCGTTGGGGGATTTTATTTCTCCGATTATCACTTGATGGCCTTTAACAGCGATGTAATCCGGCTTGCGCCGGTGCTGCCTGGTTTTGCCTTTAATGTCCTCATCACCGTCAAAATATTCATAGCCGGCTGCAATAAATGCTTCTTTAACTTTTGGATAAAATTCGTTTTTCACACTCATCTTGCTAAACCTTTGATAAATTAAGTGTTGATATCTATCTCTAATCCGGACAAGCCGGAACTAAAAAAGAAAATTAATCACGAAAGGACCCCAGTATGATAGAACTTTCCTACGGGGCAGGCGGGGAACCAGTCTAACAATTAATAATTTTCATCCAGACTTTCTGAAAACCCCAGTGGATAGATATATCGGTACATATGAACAAATCCTTAAATAGAATTTTGAGCGGAACTTATTAGACAGGAAAAAGATTGAATTTTACCCGTTTTGGATGGTCGCTGCTTAATAAAAGAGGGCTGGAAGGCGGTTGCGGCAATTTTCTTCAACCAAAAATCAATTAATCCTTGACATAGAACCTATTCTGATAAAATATGTTTTATATATAGTTCATATTTAATATTTATGATCTATTTATAATTCATTATAAAGGTGAAAGATGCCAAGATCAGCCACACGCACCTATTCCCGTTGTTGCCGACATGCGACGCTTCTGCTGGGAAGGCAGATAAAGCTTGGCCGCAAAGAACGCAAAATGACGGCACAAAATTTAGCGGATCGTGCAGGTATTTCGAGAGGCATGCTACAGCGAATTGAGAAAGGCGGCCTCAAATGTGAGATCGGGGCCGTCTTCGAAGTAGCGACCATTGTCGGTATCAAGTTATTTGATGCTGACGACGCCACACTGACCAGGCGCATCACCCAGACCAACGACAAGATCGCCCTGCTCCCCAGACACATCCATCCAGCAAAAAAGGCGGTAGACGATGACTTCTAACAAAAAAAGCTACAACGAGGCGTTTGTCTGGATTTGGCTGCCCGGGGCAACCCACCCCGTTGTTGCCGGAAAACTGACCGCCGACGGAGAGAATCTGATCTTCAACTACGGTAAGAGCTATCTGGGCCGCGAGAACGCTATCTCAATCTACAACGCTGAACTGCCGCTGCAATCAGGCGCGCTGACCCTGTCGCCCGGCCTGAGCATGCCGGGCTGTATACGTGATGCCTCACCGGATGCGTGGGGGCGGCGCGTGGTTATCAATATGAAGCTGGGGCTGAAAGGCAAAGATGCCGACAGTGCGCAACTCGACGAGCTGACCTATCTGCTGGAATCCGGTTCCGACCGCATCGGCGCGTTGGATTTTCAATTGTCGCCCACAGACTTCGTGCCCCGCTATTCCGTGAATGTCACCTTGGAGGAGTTACTTGAATCCGCCGAGCGCGTTGAGAAAGGTATGCCGCTCACACCTGAATTTGATCAGGCTCTGCACCATGGCAGCTCAATTGGCGGTGCGCGCCCGAAAGCGCTGATTGAAGACGCCAGCAAAAAACATATTGCCAAGTTCTCTTCTTCTACAGACCTGTACAGTGTCGTAAAGTCAGAATTCACCGCTATGCGTTTGGCAAACCTCGCGGGACTCAAGGTCGCACCGGTTTCGATGACCAAAGCATCCAATAAAGATCTTTTGCTGATCGAACGCTTTGATCGCACGCATACCACCGATGGCTGGCAACGCAAATGCATGGTTTCGGCGCTGACGCTCTTGGGCCTGGATGAGTTGATGGCACGCTATGCCAGCTATGAGGACTTAGCGGAAATTATTCGACATAATTCCAAAGATGCCCCGGCAACACTGCGAGAATTATTCTCTCGCCTGATCTTCAACATCCTCTCCGGTAATACGGATGATCATGCCCGTAACCATGCAGCCTTCTGGGATGGCGAGATGCTTGCACTCACGCCGGCCTACGATATTTGCCCTCAGGCCCGAGCTGTCAACGAAGCAACACAAGCCATGCTGATTTCAGGTGACGATCGCATGAGCCGCATTTCTTCCTGCCTTGACGCCACCCATCACTTTCTGCTTTCGCAGCAAGAGGCCATTGCGATTGTTGAAGGCCAGATCACCAGTATCGGAAAAAACTGGTCTGCCGTTTGTGATATGGCTGAGCTGACGGAAACGGACCGTGCTTTGCTCTGGGGTCGACAATTTCTGAATCCTTTCGCGTTCGACGACTTAAGGGGTCAGACTGCCTGCCTGGCAAGTTGCGCTGACGATATCCGAGCGACAGCAAACTCTGATAAATAGGGTGCCGCACACTTTCGTTTAGAATATATGCACAGATCTTTCTATTCCGGTTAATGCTCAAAACTGATTTTTCGGTTGGGATTCAACAGGTTTTGGTAACAGGTATCGCATATAACACCCTATCCAGTGCTATAGATTTTACAACCAATTATCTTACATTTATCTAGAACAGAGAACCGGAAATACACAAAATTGTTATTTTCGTGAGTGAGGCTTCAATTGGATTTTGACAGGCCGTATAAATTATATTATATTCCATAGTCGTTAATAAATTAAGAAATAAATGCGAAGCATTAAGTAATTAATCCGCAGGCCCTTCAATCTACCAGCAGTCTTCAGTTTTCAAAGAACCATTTTCAACCCTGAATGTGCCGTTTTTCAGGGCGGATTAATTTACCAAACCAAAGGTAGGCGATGCAGGAAATTCGTTTTCATGGTCGTGGCGGACAGGGCACGGTAGTGGCTTCGATAATACTGGCCAAAGCCTTTTTCAGCGCCGGATATCATGTGCAGTCCTTTCCCGTTTTTGGTGTGGAAAGACGGGGGGCACCGGTAGAGGCCTATTTGAGGCTGGATACCAAAAAAATTCTGGTCCGCTGTAATGTGTACACGCCGGATCATGTGGTGGTCCAGGATGTCAAGCTGCTGGAAAATGTGCCGGTTACCGGCGGCCTCCAGGCCGGTGGCTGGATTCTGATAAATGCCGCGGTTCAGCCCGAAAACCTGGAAATTTTTTCCGGTTTCCGCCTGGCCTGGGTGGATGCCACCGCCATTGCCATCCAAAACCAGTTGGGAACCCGCACCCATCCAATTATCAATACCGCCATCATCGGTGCTTTTGCCCGCATAATGGAAATACCGCCCATGGAAATGATCTGCGATGCCATTAAGGAGGACATCCACACCAAACCGGAACAAAATATCCAAGCGTCTCAAGTTGCCTATGACAGTGTCAGGATAGTCGGACTGGTGGATTAGGCATTCGTTGGAACGCCCAAAAAGTCAATTAAAGGCAAACCGGTAATTACAACTCCGATGTATCCGGACCCGAGAAAAACCATGAAAAACTCACCATTTAAAGAACTACCGCTATTCATTCCGCATTCCCACACCTCCACCGCGGTGAACAAAACCGGGTCCTGGCGCTTTTTTTACCCCAAATATGATGAAAAAACCGCTCCCTGCAGCGCAGCCTGTCCGGTCGGCCAGGATATCGCCCGCATCGAAATGCTGACCTCATGGGGATTGCTCAAAGACGCCTGGCAGTTGATCTTAAATGAAAACCCGTTTCCGGCTGTCTGTGGACGAGTTTGTTTTCACCCATGTGAAAGTGCCTGCAACCGGGGTGATCTGGATGCCCCGATTGCCATTCACAGTCTGGAACGCTTTCTGGCTGACACGGCATTATCAAATGAGAAAATACCGGACCCCAATATCAACCCGTCCCGGGACCAAAAGGTGGCGATTGCCGGCGCCGGTCCGGCCGGACTGTCAGCCGCCTACTTTCTCTCACGGCTGGGTTATCGCTGCGAAGTGTTTGAAGCCGGCTGCGCGCCGGGGGGAATGCTGCGTCTGGGAATCCCGGGCTATCGCCTGCCCCGTGCGATACTCGACCACGAAATCAAGCGCATTGAGAATCAGGGTGTAATGATTCACTGCAAAAATCCGGTAACCGGAGATCGGCTGAAAAAAATATGCGAAAAATATGATGCGCTGTTTATCGGCTGCGGTTACGGGCGATCCATTAGACTTAAAATAGACGGCGGTCACCTGGCGGACGACGGGCTTGATTTTTTGCGCCGGCTTCACCAGGGCCAAGAGATGTCCTTTGCCGGCAAAGCAGTGGTTTTCGGCGGCGGCAACACCGCCATCGATGTTGCCCGTAGCCTGGCACGCCTGGGGGCATCACCGCTGATCGTGTATCGCCGCCGCATTCAGGACATGCCGGCCTTTGAGCCGGAAGTGGAAATGGCGCTGCAGGAAGGGGTGGAAATAATCGAACTGGCTGCCCCCATCCACATCCAGCAGAATCTAAGTGATTCATATTCTTCCGGTTACACACTGACCCTGCAGCACATGAAACCCGGCAAAACGAAAATCAGCGGTCGGACCCGTGTCATACCGGATGGAAAAAAAACAGAAACAATGACGGCGCAGAACATCTTTGTTGCCATTGGTGCCGAAGCCGATGCCCTCTGGCATTTTCCGGCAACAGACCATACCCGATCCCTTAGCCTAAGCCACTGCAGACTCATCGAACAAAAAATACCCCTTGTATTCGGCGGGGATCTGACCAGCCCGGTTAAAAGTGTCGCCGATGCCATCGCATCCGGTAAACAGGCCGCCATGGCCCTGAATACATATTTTGCAAAAGGCCTGGAGGCCGTCGCGGCCACCCTTGCTGGCTGCCGGGTAGGACCCGGACCGGCACTATCCATGGAAACTTATTTAGCTGGAAATCGCCAAGACCGCAACGCGCATGTCGTCACGTACGACGAAATTGTAACCGACTATTTCCAAACTGCTCCGCGGGTGACCCCATCCTCTCTGGATGCAAACCGGCGCCTCCAGTCTTTTGCGGAAGTCGAATCAACGCTGACCGACAAGGTCGCCAAGGGGGAAGCAGCGCGCTGCTTTAGCTGCGGCAACTGCAATGCCTGTGACTATTGCCGGCTTTACTGCCCTGAAATGGCAGTCAAGGTAGACAAAGGACAGCGCTCGATCGACATGGACTACTGCAAGGGATGCGGCGTGTGTGCCACGGAATGCCCGCGCAATGCCATGGCGCTGGAGGAGGAAATTAAATGAAAAAAGTTGTCGAAGGCAGCCATGCGGTGTCGGAAGCAGCACGACTGGCAAGAGTTGAAGTAATAGCGGCCTATCCCATAACGCCCCAGACCCATATTGTCGAGGCCTTATCCGAATACTGCTCCAACGGTACTTTAAATGCGCGTTTCATCAACGTGGAAAGCGAACACTCGGCCATGGCAGCCGTCATCGGTGCTTCCAGCGGCGGGGCACGGGCCTTTACGGCTTCTTCTTCCCACGGTCTGGCATACATGCACGAAATGCTGCACTGGGCGTCGGCGGCGCGGTTGCCGATTGTCATGGCCGAAGTCAATCGGGCGCTTGGGCCGGGCTGGAACATATGGACGGATCAGACCGACAGCCTCGCCCAGCGCGATACCGGCTGGATCCAGCTGTACTGTGAAGACGGTCAGGAAACGCTCGACACCACTTTGCTGGCGTTTCGATTGGCCGAAACTATCAATCTGCCGGTAATGGTGGTCCTGGACGCTTTTTTTCTTTCACACACATTTGAGCCTATCGACATTCCGGAGCAGGAGCAGGTCGATCGATTTTTACCATCGCCGGATCCCCGTCTCAGGCTGGATACCGCTGCCCCCAATGCATTCAATCAACTGGTCACGCCTGCCGCCTACATGGAAATGCGCTACAACACCCAGCTGGCCATGGAAGAGGCCGTGCGACGCTATGACCTGATAGAAAAAGAATTTAAAGCCATATTCGATCGAGTATATGGCCCCGTTGAAGCGGTTCATTGTGAGAATGCCGAGATTATTATCGTCACCACCGGCACGGTTACCGGTACCTGTCGCCAGGTTCTGGCCGAACTACGCGCCCGGGGGGAAAGGGTCGGCCTGTTTAAGCTGAAGATGTTTCGACCGTTTCCGGCCGAAATCATTCGTCGTCATCTCGGTTGCGCCCACAAAATCGCTGTCGTTGACCGGAATTTTTCGTTTGGTGCCGGAGGAATTTTTACCCAGGAAATCCGTGCAGCCCTGTGCAATCTCGCGCCACACCCGCAGGTTTTCGGCTTTATAGCCGGCCTTGGCGGGCGCGATATAACACCGGAAACTCTGGCTGAAATTTACAATGAAACTAAAAATAGATCGGCCCCTGCCGAGGAAAGCATCTGGATCGGGCTAAATCAGGAGATTGTGGAATCATGGCGCAATTAGCCCAAGTTAGTTCGCTTCGCTCACAATTGGAAAAATGCGGCTTATCAAGATAATGGCCGTAAAAAATAATGAGGTTCCAATGAATAATATAAATTCCAGCATTTTCAAACATCATGACCTGATGAATCCCGGGCATCTGGGGTGTCCCGGATGCGGAGCGACCATCGCCATGAAGTTTGCATTACAGGCGCTGGGTGAAAAAACCATGGTGGTCATTCCGGCCTGCTGTTGGGGAGTTATTGCAGGTCCCTACCCTCAGAGCGCGTTGAATGTTCCCGTTTTGCAGACCGCCTTTGCCACTGCCGGCGCGGCGGCCAGCGGACTGCGGGCAGCCCTGGACATGCGAGGAGACACCGAGACCACCGTCCTATCATGGGCCGGGGATGGAGGCACTTTTGACATCGGTTTTCAGTCTTTGAGCGGAGCGGTCGAGCGCAACGAAGACTGTATTTTCGTTTGCTATGACAACGAAGCCTATATGAATACCGGCGTCCAGCGTTCCTCGGCCACCCCCTACGGCACGCAAACGACCACCACACCTGCCCGTAAATGGAAGAAAACCGGCAAAAAAAATATCGTGGAAGCTTTGGCCGCCCACCGCATTCCCTACGCCGCCACCGCCAGCATCGGCTATCCGGAAGACATGATTCGCAAGTTTGAAAAAGCCGAAAAGTTAAAAGGCGGCGCCAGATTCCTGCATGTCTTTGCCCCCTGCCCCACGGGATGGCGCATTGGATCTGAAATGTCTGTCAAAATCGCCCGTCTGGCAGTGCAAACCAATGTGTTTCCTTTATATGAAGTAACGGGCGGCGTTGACTATACCTTGAATTTTAAAGGCGACCGTGAAGTAAAAGAATACCTGTCAGCCCAGGGTCGGTTTAAGCATCTGGCGGATGCGGATTACGAACGGATCCAGCAGATGATCAATGCCGAATGGAAACTGTTATTAAGGAAGGCCAGTTTGGAATTTATCCATTGAAATTAAAAAATTCTGTGTTAGAATGTGACAAACACTTATAGCGTATAACGCACACAGAAGATTTCAACTCGATCTGAAATCGGCGACTACCTGCTCCAGGCGGGCTAAAATTTTAATTCAAAAAAATATGGACTCTGTGGAGTCCATATTTTTTACCAACACTTGAAAGGAAACGCATCAATGAATTTCGCGAACAGCAGAAGACGCTTTCAATTCGCAGCATTTTTTATCTGTATTTTTATTTCTTTCCCGGCCATCGCCCAAGAGAAAAAGTCTGCCGATTCAAAGGCAGCCGAAATAAACGGCGTCGTCATCACCAAGGAACAATTCGACAAAGAGTTGAATATTCACCTGGACCGGGTTGCAAGACAGGGCCGGCAAGTGCCGGAAGCCCAGTTAGCGGCTATAAAAAATGATATTTTGGAAGGGCTTATCGAACGAGAAGTGCTTTACCAGGAAAGCCAAAAGGCCGGCATTAAAATTAATGACCAGAAAATTGATGAGCAACTGGCGGCCATAAAAACAAGATTTCCCAGTGAGGCCGAATATAAAACCGCACTGAGCAAAATGAATCTGACCGAAGATGAAGTAAAATTGCAAATTGCACGTGGACTTGCCATCCGGGCATTGATCGAGCAGCAGGTCGCCAGTAAAATCGTCGTGACCGATGCGGAAACCAGGGCTTACTATGATGGTAATTCACAGATGTTCAAACAGCCCGAGCAGGTAAAAGCGAGCCATATATTAATCAAGGTGGACGCCGGCGCTGATGATGCCCAAAAAACGGCAGCGCGAAAAAAAATCGAAACGGTTCAACAAAAAGTAAAAACCGGTGGTGATTTTGCCGAACTGGCCAAGGAATATTCCGAAGGCCCCAGCAACACCAGAGGCGGCGATCTCGGTTTTTTCAGACGGGGACAGATGGTCAAGCCTTTCGAAGATGCAGCCTTTACCATGAAGGCCAATGAAGTCAGCGACATTATCGAAACCCGCTTCGGCTACCACATAATTAAGGTATATGAAATAAAACCCGAACAGACCCTGGCGTATGCCGATGTCAAAGAGAAGCTCAATCAGCGCATGAAACAGGAAAAAGTTGAAAAAGACGCCAATCAGTATATTGGTAAACTGAAAAAGGATGCCAAAATAGAAAAATATTTATAAATGGCTGTCGCTTCCAATCAGAAACATCTTAATGTAATTCCAACTGATGGACTTGTAGTCATTTCGCTGTATATTGCCGCACAGCTGCTGTCTGACATCGCCAGCTTAAAAATCAGCCTGATTGCCGGCTTCAGTTTGGATGCCGGCACTTTCATTTACCCGCTTACATTTACTATCCGCGATCTGGTCCATAAGCGCCTCGGGAAATTGGCCGCCCGCAAAATAATTATCCTGGCGGCGGGCCTAAACCTTTTCATGGCGCTTTTTTTTTACTTCGTCGCCTGGCTGCCCCAGGATCCTACCTGGGGATTGGGCAAAGAATTTTCCGCCATACTCGGACCGGTTTGGCGAATTGTCATCGCAAGTATTATGGCCGAGGTCTTTAGTGAACTGGTTGACACAGAGATCTACCATCTGTGGCAAAGCCGTATCACGACGAAATATCAGTGGATGCGAGTGCTGTCCAGCAATGCCGTCAGCATTCCGATTGACAGTTTAATTTTCTGCTGGGGGGCCTTTGGGTTTTTGTTGCCGCATGACGTGGTCTGGTCCATATTTTTTGCCAATGTGATTGTAAAAGGAGCGGTGACGATAATCAGCCTGCCGTCTATCTATCTTGTCAAAGAGAAATAAAAAAGGTTCAGCGTTCAGAGGTTCCGGGTTCCTAGGTTGAAAGATGCGGGGTGAACAGCGAACCGCAGATTATCGAAGAATGGAATCGCTGCGCGATGACTTTTGAATGCATAAGAATCAATCGTTCATCCCAGTCATTAGACCCTGAGGCTCTCGAAGGAAGGCTCTCGAAGGGTAGCAATACATTCCTTTGATCCCTATTCTTTATCCTTTAAATCTCTAATGAAACATTGATCCGAAGAAGTAGGGCGGGCCACC
>Ga0209791_1000338_pt1 | contig 18645 bp, 19 predicted proteins | sample WorMetTyACAVOLI1_FD_187422 | JGI IMG/M metagenome (GOLD analysis project Ga0209791, IMG submission 187422) | Marine gutless worms symbiont microbial communities from Max Planck institute for Marine Microbiology, Germany - Olavius algarvensis... ... | reverse complement strand
TAACCTGAAGCACAGCAGATTGCTGCTTTAACCAATTTTTCAAAGAACATTGACCAAATTTAAAATGTTGGACCTACAATTTTGTAATTTATTCTGATCAATTTTAAGTTTATGCGCAGGCTCTATGGTTATTTCTCTAAAGTCAGGGGCAAAACTTAAGATTAATTAATCCTTTGTGGAATTGAGGGATAGGACAATTATAAATGTTCGACTACCCCAAGAAAGTCATAATCGAAGAACAGGGCTTGCGCGACGGCCTTCAAAACGAAAAAATCATTGTCCCGCCTGAGAAAAAACTGGAGCTGATCAACGCGGTCGTCGAGGCCGGGGTGAAACGGGTGCAAGTAACCTCTTTTGTCCACCCTGAACGGGTGCCCCAGATGGCGGACGCAGAAGCGGTCTGCCGCGGGTTGAAGCCGGTAAAAGATGTCATTTTCACCGGATTGGTATTGAACACCAGGGGTATTGAACGGGCCGCCGCTGCCGGTCTGAAGCAGGTGGAAGTATCCATTTCCGCCAGCGACACCCACAGTCGCAAAAATGCCAATGCCTCGCTGGCCGAAGCCAGAGAACAATTTGTTGAAATGGTTAAAGTCGGCCAACGAAACGGGTTAACTATTCGCGGGGGGCTCCAGTGCGTTTTCGGCTGCCGGTTTGAAGGCCGGATAGATCCCGGGGCTGTTCTGGACCTGGTTAAAGAACAGCAGGATCTGGGCATCGATGAAATCGCGCTGGCCGATTCCACCGGCATGGCCAATCCGAACTCGATCCAGGAAATTTCCGCCAAAGTGATGGAGTTGGCCAAGGGAATGCCTGTTTTTTTGCACCTGCATGATACCGAGGGCAAGGGTCTGGCCAATGCGTTGGCTGCCCTGCAGGTCGGTGTCAGTCATTTCGATACGGCGTTCGGCGGCATGGGCGGCTGCCCGTTTATCAAAGGCGCATCTGGGAATATTTCGACCGAAGACTTTGTATTGATGCTCGGACAAATGGGCGTTGAGTGCGGCATCGATATCGACAAGATTGCAGCCATCAGCCGCTCGCTGGAGGACTATTTTGCGAAACCGTTTTCAGGTAAAATGCACCGGGTGCTGACCAGAAGCGATATCCAAATTGTCCGATATTTCAGAGAAGGTCGGATAAATGACTGATTAAAACATGCGTGCGCCCTAATTTAAGCTGGATAAAGCATCCAAGCATCTTTTCTCATCCCCTTTCTCCAGAGGAAGCACCGGGAAATGAGAATATCAGGAATTTTTTTTCGTTCTTGAGTTTCTATTAAGCCAATACCTCGTTAGGTAATACGACACTAACAATGCGACCGGAGTGAGAAATGTAATAGAAATCCCAATTAAGGGGTGGATATGGTCACGGAAAATTAAAACGATTAGATTAATAACAATTATGAATATTGCAGCTATTAACCAGCAACGAAAGCTTTTATCAAAATGTAATATTGGTGAGACGTACAATAACAAGTTCTCCTTAATTGAATTAGGGCCGAATTATCCTTAAATAGCTGAATTTTATAGACTTATCAATGGAGAATTGTTAGAATTGTGTTAGCAAAATAAACTTCAGTCTATGAAAGAAGGTCAGGTAAAATAATTATGTTCTAATTCGCGAACATTGCCCGGCCAAGTGGTAATCATTTAGCCGATCTAATGCACCGACAGCCAAAGTAGAGATTTTCCGAATACCCACTTCTATCTATAGGATGTTTCGGTGTGCATCCCCGCAATGAGCGGGATCACACATCTATTTATAATGATTTTTCGGTGTGCGCCGGGCGTAACACATAAGTAATTTAGGCGGGGACGGCTATGAATCTGCTGTTCCCCCATATTTTTTTGAACAGGTCACTGGTTACCAGCTTGACAACAAAAGTATATATAATAGCTACATTTTTATAGTTTATATACATTCGGGAGAAGATATAATGGCATTGAGTATTCGAAATCGTAAAGCCGAAAAGTTGGCCCGAGAACTTGCAGCAGAAAGTGGTGAGAATATCACCCAGGCAATCATTCACGCCTTGGAGGAGAGGCTGCAGCGTCTCCGTGGACGCTCCAAGGCGATTGATCTTGCAGAAGAGCTGATGAAGATTTTCAAGCGTTGCAGCGAAATACCCTATCAGGATCAGCGATCTCCAGATGAAATATTGGGGTATGGACCAAAAGGAGTACCAGAGTAACACCGAATTGCCTTTCCTTAACATACCTGTTATTACCGACATGTTTTACCACTATTTTTTTATTATCAGGCTTATAAAGGGAGAAATGCAAACGCGTTCAACAATTGCTTCGGAGGATATTCACAGTGGAAGTTAAAGACAAAGTTGTGGTGGTTACGGGCGCAGCCAGCGGTATCGGCGCGGCCCTGGCCCGTCGATTTCACCAGGAAGGGGCCGGCGCGGTGGTTGCCGCAGATTTGGACGGAGACGGCGCCCGGCAAGTGGCGCAGGAAATAGGCGGTCTGGGAATGCAAACCGATGTCGCCGTGGAATCCGACATCGTGCGCCTGGTGCAGGATACAGAGAGCCTACTCGGGCCCATTGACCTGTTTTGCTCAAATGCCGGGGTGGCATACAACGATGAACCCGGCGGCACCGCTGCCAGCTGTTCCAATGCGAACTGGCAGAAAGCGTGGGAAATCAATGTAATGGCCCACGTATATGCGGCCAGGGCCGTGTTGCCGGGTATGATCGCCCGGGGAGCAGGCTATTTGCTCAACACGGTTTCGGCAGCCGGATTATTGAATCAAATCGGTTCGGCCTCTTATTCGACCACCAAGCATGCCGCCATCGGGTTTGCCGAATCTTTGGCCATTACCCATGGCGATGACGGCATCAAGGTATCGGTGATCTGTCCCCAGGCCGTCGCCACCCCCATGCTGGGAGACTTTGACGATGGCGGACCTCAAGGCGTCGACGGGATTATATCACCTGAAGAGGTGGCCGACAGTGTTGTTGCCGGTCTGTCGGCGGAAAGCTTTCTGATTCTGCCCCACGAAAAGGTGCACCTTTACACCCAGCGGAAAATATCCGACTATGACCGCTGGCTCAACGGCATGCGCCGTTTAAGGCGCTCGTTTAAAGATTAGACACCCAACCCAGAAGTCATTATATTGTCCAAAGTGCTCAATACTGACTTCCTATACGAATATAAAAAGCGAGCCGCAGAACCGCAGAATATCGAATAACGAATGTCGAAGGGTGGTTTCGCTTCGCTCAATCATTTTTACATAAACATGCAAATTTTAACCCTGACACTGCATCAGCAGGTTAAAAATGTCAGCGTTTGTCTGCGTGAGTCTGTGGCTAAAAACAGGATGATCATATGAACATACAATCGTTGTTGCTGATAGCACCGCCGATTTTATTGGCCTTGACGTTTCACGAATATGCCCATGCATATGTTGCCCACCGTTATGGCGACGATACCGCCCAAAAAAGCGGCCGCCTGTCTCTGAATCCATTGCGCCACTTAGACCCATTGGGCACCATCATGATTTTTTTGGTCCAATTCGGCTGGGCCAAACCGGTACCGGTCAATCCGTACAACCTGAGAAATCCCAAAAAGGACATGCTCTGGATCAGTGCCGCCGGCCCCATTTCCAATATGCTGTTGGCGCTGATCAGCGGGTTGCTGTTAAGATTTTTTTCAGAGTCTGAAATGACATTCGGAAGGGAATCACTGGCAGGGCCGTTGGTATTGATGGTATTTTTCAGTATGAAAATCAACCTGGCCCTGGCAGTTTTCAACGTTCTTCCCATAGCGCCGTTAGACGGCTCCAAAATAATGTACGGCTTATTGCCGCCCGCATTCGGCAAGATGATTTTCACTCTCGAGCGCTATGGCCCCTTTATTCTAATCGGGTTGATCATATTCGGCCGGGCGACAGGCACATCGATTCTGGGAGGATTGATCTGGCCGTTTGTGGATTTTTTCAGCAAACTGTTTGCAGGGCTATAAGTTCGGCTGTGTTAGAGGGAATCATAATATCCCGGGATTGTATAGTCAACCAACCGCTGGATCTTTAAAAAAAATCCAAGCACCAAAAATACAAATAATATCTAAATTTACAATTCATACCGCACCCAGAATGGCAACCGGATTGACGAAAAGAAGAGCCGTCTTCTGCAAAACTTGCCTGAGATCGTCAAGGGAAAAGTTCAACTCAAGGTGCCGGCGACGAACCAGTACTTGAATCAGGTAGCCCAGCAGCAAACCCAGCAAAATTATTGTAAAGGAGTAGATAAACTTCGACATTCCTTGAGCGATTCTCCGGATTCGGTTCATGCATCAGGAGAAATAATTCCGATTCAACCAAAACGGGTTTACGCCACAAGAAGGCGCTGGTTTCATCTAATAAAAACTGTTATTGTGCTTAAAAGGCATCGCTTAAGCCAACAATGCTGGTACGTGTTTCGTCGCTTGCTCTGCATCCCAAGCGTAAAAGTGGATCTGGTCTCATATATTAATTTTTCCCCAATCACTCAATGTGCTAGTCAGCGAGGGTAGGGGTAATTTTTTTAAGATGACAAATAGGCAACAGCTGTTGACACAACATATTTGTTGTATTAATCTAATTCTTAAACGCAGATATGACAACTATCCCTGATTTTGATGAAAATGGCAACTTGCCACCCGGAGTTTATGAAGTTTCGTTGCAAGATATCCGGATTCATTTTACCTGGACGGACAGACGCAAAAAATTATTTGCCGGGCTTAAGCAGGCGATAGATAATTTGACCAAAGCGAATGTCAAAAAGGTATATATTGACGGCAGTTTTGCTACTTCAAAAGATGAGCCCAACGATATTGATGGTTGCTGGCAGTATGAAAAGGATGTTGACGCGGATAATTTAGATCCTGTTTTCTTGGATATGCACCCGCCAAGAGAGGCGATGAGAGAAAAATATGGGGTGGATTTCTTGATCTCCGGAGTATTGATTTCTGATTCTGCCGGCAATACCATCGAGGAGTTTTTTCAAATCGACCGCGATGGGAACAAAAAGGGGATCTTGTTACTCGTAAATAGGGAGCAATCATGATTTTAAATCAGCGTCAGTACAGAGTCACCAAAGCCCAAATGAAACGGCTGCAAAAAAGCCTGGAGTTGTCTAAAGAAAAAAAAGGCGAAATGAATGAACGGGTTTTTAACGCTATGAATGCCGGGATAAAATCTCAAATCCGTGAGTTGAAAGACCAGCTAAAAGAGTATGAAAAAATACAACATGCCAAGGCGCTCAATTATTCTTTAGACACTTTACCCAGTGTTTTAATTCAGGCCAGGGTGGCCAGGGGTTGGACTCAAAAGCAATTGGCCAAAAAACTAAATGTCGATGCTCAACAAATTCAAAGGTACGAAAAATCCAATTATAGTTCCGTCAGTCTTGAACGGGCAATTGACATTTTTAAGGCGCTGAATATCAATCTTAAAGGGAGAATTGCGTTATAGGCCCAATATCGGCGCTGACCACTACAAGCGAACGGGTTGTTGGTAAAATATGCTGTTTTTAGAGATAGAGCGCTAAGTGTCTGGTTCCAAAAGCTGCGATATTCGAAGTGGCAGCAAGCCAGGGATTCTAAACCCTCGTTTTGGAGACACAAAAGGGTAAGGTCTACACGATGGACTTTTTCAAAGAGCGAAATCAAATGCACAAGATCAATGCAAATGGTGAAGTGCGGGGTTAACTGTAGTCGCGGGTTGAAAGGGTATAGGCCGACCGGCCGCCGGCAGGTTTCGAGGTTAGCGGATAAAGCTTTAAAAGCCGCGGTGGCAGATCACCCTCAAAGGATTGAGAGGTTTGAAGCCACAACAAATAATTCCCGGAAACAAAAATATAATGTCTGGCCCCCATTCCGAGGGCAAAATAAACCTTATTATCAAAGGTGGGAAGCGGCATTAAATGAAAAAAAGGCCCTTGTTTAGCAGCGGCCATTTTTTCAATCATTAAGTCAAAGGCCTTGTCGGCCTGACGCTGATCTTTGTAATAAGAGATATACAGGATATCCTTTTTTTCTTTGCCGTATTCAACAATCGCATTGGCATCCGCCGCCACAGATTGACGGTGCATTTTATTGATTATACTAGCGGCCTGCTTGCCTGAAATTGTACGGGTGTGATCATTGTGGCCTATCTTTTGGGGAACCGGCAATTGTGTCTTTGAATCGGTACATCCAATTAAAATAGCCATCATAAGCAAGCTGATTAGTTTTAATTGAAGCTTTAAAATCATTATTCCTCAAATTACTACAATTTATCAGTTAACTTATTCCGAATTAAGGCTTCGATCATCGCGGCCAGTTCATCAGTAGATAATTTCTCTACATGGCTGCCGCTTACGCGAGATAATTCACTGGAGATTACATCTATTTTCTCGTTTATCAAATTCATTTTTTCTTTCAGCGTTTCGTGATTCCCGGTTTCCCAAAACTCACCCTCATCTCGAACTTCCAGCCCCGGTAGATAATGCTCTTGGATATATTTTAACAGGCCGACAATCCAGATATGCGTCTCTGGCCCGGAAAACTGGGTTTTGACAGCTATCCAGAAGTCTCCGGATTTCATTGCACCGTCATTGATCAATGTCATGCTGACCGGGTCACATAGATTGCCGGCGGCGTCAAAGAAAAACTGCAAAGATTCGCAATCGGAGTGTATCGAAAAAGCAATCCCCTTTAAAGCGAGATGCCCGGTGATCATTGAGCCTTCTTCAGCGACTTCAATGGCTGCATCCGCCGGCTTAGACCAGTCATCATCCAGTCGGGTACAGGTCCAGTTCATTTTATCGGCAACCAATGCCAACTCATCGCAAAGGACATTGATTTTACTAATATCAGCAATTCTGCCGCGATAATGAATGGAAACTCCCATAATAATCTTTTAATTAACTTGGCTTAATAGTAAAAAGCACCATCCGGGTAAATCCCGCCGGTACTTCAAATGGAATCTTTTTTTGAATCTACTGTCAAAGCGACTGGCTTGGGGCGCAACAAGAGCGAAACGGAGAAAGCCGCAATTGCTGCCAGGAGAAAACGGGCACCGATCAAAACCCAGCCGTTGGCCCCTATGGCAATGAACACCACGGTGTCTTCGATAATGCTGTGGCAAATGCCGAGAAACACCAGCACCAGCATTAAATCTCTTTTGGTCAGGCTGCCGTCCCTGGCAAAGGAAAGGATGACGCCCGAGCCGAAAATGATTCCCAGGAAAAGGCCCGCCAACAAGGGATAGGCCGCGTTATTCGATAGCTTCAGCCGCCGCATGACCGGCTGCAGAAATCCGGCGGCCCGGTCCAGCAGACGCGAATCTTTCAACAGCGCTATACCGACCATCAACGGGACAATTATCCCCGTCAGCAGCAGCGTGATTCGGACGCTGCTGGTCAGTATTTCTTGAAATATAAGAGGCCAGTCCATTTTTCGGTAATATTTCGCTATTCCGACGTTCGTGCTGTTTATGTACAACGTGCGCGTAGTGACAGATGACAGAGGTCAGATGCCAGATACCAGATGTCAGATGACAGATGACAGACGACAGAGAACAGAGAACAGAAGACAGATGTCAGATGTCAGAGGACAGATAACTGAATTCGGAAATGTTCTAAAAATCTGCCAAAATCCACACTTAACCGTCAACTTCAATCTAGCACATTGCTCAATATTTCACATATAAGTACATACAGACCAAAAAATCGCGGTTGAACCTTCGACAAGCTCAGGTGAGCAAACCGTTCCCACAATCTATATTCAGATCTGAGCAATTTTCCGTTGGCAATCCTCGCCCGGGCCGGCCAATTCTCTGGCGGGGATAAACCCCGCCGCTACTTTTTAGTGGATCTCCAAAAATGACTGGGGCTTGTCGGCTCGCCTCAGATGATCCGAATACGGGTGCGCGCAATGACCTTCGCTTCAGAAATATTTGGCCTTGCAGTCCGCCCATCGTCCGCTTTGGTCTGCGGCTAAAATATTTAGGTCAATTGCGGCAGCAGGTGGCCGGCAACATTCATCACGGCGCCCGCTGCAAAGGCGGTTACCAGGCGAATCGTCAAGACGGGCCAGGCCGCGATGCCGGTCTTTTTGATTATGGCCGTCTCCAGCACCAGTTCGTGGCAGCAGGAAAGCATAACGGCCATAATAGTGATCTGCCAGGCGGATAGGCCCAGCGCCAGGATAATGCCCAGGGCGGCATAGAAGTTAAGCAGCATGCCCGTAACCACAGCCAGGGCCGCCTCTCCGGGCAGGCCCACAAATCGCATCAGGGGATCGCATAGCGCTGACAGCCATCCGATAAAGGAGGTGTGCTCCAACACCTTAATTATCGCAAAAACCGGAAGAACGACTTTCAAAAGGGCCAGAGCGGTTTTTACACCGTCCATCAGCCCGTTTTTCCAAGTATCTTTGGTAATCACTGCCATTCACCCCACCCCGGACAAGCCGGAAATGAATATTGAAGATTGAAGATTTGTGGTTCGCCTCGGCTCGACTGAGCTCGACACAGGTCGGCGGGTCTAATTAATTCTATTGCCACCGTCAGAACGGCTAAAATCAGATCAACAGATACCCAACCTGGACACGCTAGTATCGTTAAAATACGAAAAGGGAGTTTTCCAGCTATGGTGGAAAACTCCCTTATGAACAAAAAATGTTGTTGTAATAAATTTAAATAAAACCAATATAAATAATGCGTAGCATTATTTATCCGCGCACTTCCTCTTTGACGCCCACTGCAATTTTATACAAGACCGTCAACACCAGAAATCCCAGCGCCCAGACACCCAGGGCGATCACGATTTCCTGGATCGAAGGAATGTACTCGTTGACCTCATGCAGCGGAGTCGGGGTAAATCCCCCGGCAATCATCCCCAACCCTTTGTCGATCCAGGTTCCGGCAAATATGGCCACACAGGCCACGGCCAAAACCCCCTCGTTTTTGCGGGTAAACGGGGTAACCGTCAATATAATGCCGACGATCATCAGGGAAAAAGAGGCCCACATCCAGGGCACGTAAGCCCCATGACCGTGCAGGCCCACAAATAAATATTTTATGTGATCCATGTGCTCGGGAATATTACTGTAAAAGGCTGTAAATACTTCACACAAAAAGAAAAACACATTGATGCAGATGGCGTAGGCCACGGTTTTGGCCAGGGCTTGAATCTGTTGTCGGCCAGGGTCAAAATCGGTCACCCGCCGGATAATCAGGCAGAGCAGAATCAGCAGGGCCGGTCCGGCGGCAAAGGCTGAAGACAGAAAGCGCGGCGCCAGGATGGCCGTCATCCAGAAGCCCCGTCCGGGCAGGCCGGAGTAAAGAAAAGCGGTCACGGTATGGATACTGACGGCCCATGGAATCGAAAGATAGATCAGGGGTTTGAGCCACTTTTGATAGTGAACGCCGTTGCGCTCGGCTTCCAGCACATTCCAGCCGATAATGATATTCAGGAACAAATAGCCGTTTAAAACGATAGTGTCCCAAAAAAGTACGGAGTTGGGCGAGGGATAAAGGAACACATTAAAAATCCGTTGCGGCTGCCCCAGGTCAACCAGGATAAAGGTCACGCACATGAGCACCGAGGCAATGGCCAAAAATTCACCCAAGATGGTTACCTTGCCATAAGCCTTGTAGTCATGCAGGTAATAGGGCAACACAACCATGACGCCTCCGGCGGCCACCCCGACCAGAAAGGTAAAGTTGGCGATATAAAATCCCCAGGAGGTATCCCGGCTCAAGCCGGTGATGCCCAGACCGAAATCGAGCTGTCTCAGGTAGAGTGCAAAGCCGACGCCGACAATGACCAATAAAAAGGCCATCCAACCATAGTACTTTTTACTTCCTTTTATTGCCAGTTCAAGCATATTTACCTCACACGATGTAGTAAACGCTCGGCTCAGTGCCCAATGACTGTTTACGCCGAATTGTGAAATTGGTTTTGATTAATTCCCGTACGGTAGAATTCGCATCATACAGGTCGCCGAAGGCGAGCCGGCCTTCGGAGGCCTCGACACAGGCCGGCAATTTCCCGACCGCCAGCCGTTCCGCGCAAAAATTACACTTTTCAACCACGCCTTTGGCCCGGGTTGGAAATTCAGTATTTAGGTGTCGAATGAATGGGCGTGGGTCCCGGTAATTGAAGCTGCGAGCCCCGAAGGGGCAGGCGGCCATGCAAAACCGGCATCCGATGCAGCGGTGAAAATCCATCAGGACAACGCCGTCAGACTCCCGTTTCCATGTTGAGTTGGTCGGGCAGGCCCGCACGCAGGGCGGGTTTTCGCAGTGGTTGCAGAGCACGAGAAACGGCTTGTGTTCGACTTCTTCACTCATAAATTGAGCGGCCTTGCCCGGAAATGCGTTGTGGTAATGCGTATCCCAGAGCCATTTGATCTCATGACGCTGGTTGGTCAGATGGGGCACATTGTGAATTTTATGGCAAACTTCAATTAGCGGTTCCAGGTCTTTTTCAGAATGGAATTTCCGCGTGTCAATGACCATCGCCCACTGTTTGGCCTTTAATGCATTGTCGTTTTCTTTCAAAACCGGCTTGGCTTTTTCAGCCTTCCCTTCGACCGCCAACGCATTAAAATCGGGTTTGGCTGCTAAAGCCAGTGAGGAAAATCCAAGTAACTGTAAAATGTGTCGTCTACTGCTATCCATTACGATTTCTCCTTCAACTTATCATCGATATGGCAATCCCAACAGTATGGCTGTACCGCCGAATAGTCATGACACCTGTCGCAAAATTGCGTCTTATTGGAATGACAGTCCAGGCAGGTGTTGGACAAGCTCATGTTATATTCTTTGCCGTTGGGGCTGACGTAAATCCGTTCACCCGTGCGCACCACCGCCTCGCGCCAGACATCCAGCAGCTGCATGTGCTCGGCCTTCATATATTCAGTCGACCGCACACACACTTTAGCCGCTTTTGCTTTTTCCGTCAGTTGGAGCTCCGGTGCGGGAGCGGCTTTTCCCCGGTTGTACCAGAAGGGAAATGTCGCGATAACGATGAAAATGATCACACCGGTAACGATAAATTTTTTATCCTTCATCAGTTTCTTCCTCCGAATCACCCTCTAATCCCGGTATATCTTCACCTCGTAAATCCAGGGTTCGATCGTTTTGTCCGGGCAGGTTCAGGGCATTGGCCACCAGTTCGTGCACGCCGGCCACATCCACTTCGGGGACCCAGTATTCCGTAAGGGCCGGCAGGGCCGCCCGGTCGATCGCGCAGATGGTCGACAGCATGTTCACCCCGTGCTTTTCGTGGACATGTTTGACGGCATTGGCCCGGGGCAAGCCACCGGTCAATCTCAGTTCCATGTCTTCGCCGGCGTTTAATCCCGAACCGCTGCCGCAGCAAAAGGTTTTCTCCCGGATGGTGTTTTCCGGCATATCGTAAAAATGGTTGCAAACATTTTTAATCACATAGCGCGGTTCGTCGAATAGCCCCATGCCCCGGGCAGGATTGCACGAATCATGGAAAGTGACCTTCAAATGATCGTTGCGACGGGGCTCCAGGTCGAGCTTGCCGTGCTTGATCAAATCCGCGGTGAACTCGGTAATGTGCACCATTTTGGTTGACTTGGCATTTTCAAATACGGTCCCGGTGACGGGATTGACGGGCGTTTCCATGAAATCGGCCGGCCCGTTCATGGTGTCCATGTACTGGTTGATGACCCGCCACATATGTCCGCACTCGCCGCCTAGGATCCATTTGACGCCCAGGCGTTTGGCCTCGGCATACATTTTGGAGTTGAGGCGCTTCATGGTTTCATGGGAGGTGAAAAAACCAAAATTGCCGCCCTCTGAGGCATAGGTGCTCCAGGTGATGTCAAAGCCGTATTTTTCCTGCAGGAAATGGAAGAGCATCATGTAGCCGGCACAGGTGTAGGTGCCGGGATCGGCAAAGACATCACCGGAAGGGGTTATGAATAAAATATCGGCGCCCTTTTTATTGAACTGAGGCTCCATCCGCACACCGGTAATGTCCTCGATGTCATCAACGAAAAAATCGAGCATGTCTTTGAAGGCATGGGGCTGGATCCCCAGATGGTTGCCGGTTCGGTAGCAGTTGGCCACCGGGGTCGCAATCCAGTCGATATTCAGGCCGATCAGATTCAGCAATTCGCGGCCCATGATCGTGATTTCGGCCGTGTCGATCCCGTAGGGACAGAACACCGAGCAACGCCGGCACTCCGAACATTGAAACAAGTAGTACCACCACTCTTTGAGCACATCCAGCCCCATGGGCCGCGCGCCGTTGAGTTTACCAAGGATTTTACCGGCCCGGGTAAAGTCATTGCGGTACACGGAACGCAGCAGTTCGGCCCGGACCACCGGCATGTTCTTGGGATCGCCGGTGCCGATAAAATAGTGACATTTGTCGGAACAGGCACCACAGCGCACACAGATGTCCATGAAGACCTTGAACGACCTAAATTTTTCCAGACGCTCTTTAAAGCCGTCGTGGATAATCTCCTGCCAGTTTTCGGGCAGTTGCCAATCATCTTCGACCGGATTCCAGGCCCTGGCATTGGGTAGCCCGACATATTCGACGCTTTTGGGATTCGATGCATAACAATACATCCCCGGGCGGATATCAATCGTGGTTTCCATCCAGTCCTTATTGGGAGGACGATGGTCAATCTGAATGAGTTCTTCAGGTTTGGGTATTTCGTCTGCCATAATTTACTCCTTAATTTCCGCTGGCTTTGCTGCTTCTGCTGTCGCCTCGGCCGGCTCTTCGGCCGCAACTGCTTCCGGCATCTTATCCACCGGCAATCCAGCTTCTATCATTTTATCTCTGAATTCATCTTCATATTCGTCATAAGTGTGAACCGGAACGGGGTAATTCCAGGGGTTGACATGTCGATTGGCCCGGGTATCCGTGGTCAGGTTACGCGTTGGGCTCAGAAATATCCCCCCCAGATGCATGAGTTTGCTGAAGGGGAAATAGGCCAGCAGGACGCTGACAAAAAACAGATGAATATAAAAAACCGCTCCCACACCTTCGGGAATAGTGGGCTGCAATGTTACCAGGCCCATGGTGAGTTCTTTGGCGGCGGTAACATCGATTTTAGCGAAATAGGTCATGAGAATGCCGGTCAGGGCGATGCCGAATATCAAAAAAAGCGGGAAATAATCACCGGCCAGGGAAATATAGCGGACCTGGCGGATAAACAGGCGTCTTGCAAGCAAGTAAGCCACAGCAGCCAGCAGCACAAAGCTGGACAAGGCGACCCCCGGCAAGCCGAATTGTATTCCAGGGTACAATATTTCAACCCGAAAAAAGCTGTCAACGTTTTCCACCAGGGTCACGAAAAACGGCACCGGATTGGTAAAAAACCGCAAATGGCGTACAAGGACCACTAAAAACGCGTAATGGAAAGCCAGGGCCCCCAGCCACAAAAATATCTCCAGCTGATATGAAATTTTCGAGCCTTCTTTCAGCCGCATGCGGGTGTTGCGAAAAAGCGACCTGAAGGTCAATATTTCCAAGGCCATACGGGCAACCACCTGCCATTTGTTCGCGGGGCAGTCCAGTGCGGAATGCTTAATCCAGGGCAGTGACTTTTGCTGACCGCCGGTGGTCGGAATCCGAAATGGCACCGCCGAACGTGACCAGCCCATGACTTTGTAGGCAAAACCCACGATAAACGTGAGCAATGCCAGGTAAGGAATAATAATTCCGAAAACAACTTGCAGTCCTATCGCCGTCCCTCCCCATGCAATTAAAAAGAGCACAATAACAGCGATGAGTGATAACAGATACCTTGCATTCATTGGCCAGAACCTCAATTGAAGGCTTCACGCGATCGATGCGCGCTCTCAAGCCTCAGGCTGTAGTTAAAAAAAATCTACACATTCACTAGATCTATATTTTTCTCGTGACTCGTCCCATTGGATGTCAAAAAGTCGGGTTTGGGAATTCAATATGGTTCACTGACTCCGTTACTCAATCATCCCGGGACCCATGATTCCAATATTTCAGAATTCCATCATTCCAATTGGGGTAAAGCCCCATTCATTCCTTAGGGTTGCTCGAGTGCCTCGGAAATCAGGCCGGCGCGTTCAAATGCTCTAAACGTCCGGTTTCTGGTCTCATTTGCACTGATTTGAAAAATCTTTTCCCTGCACTGCATATATATATCAAACGCCATCAAACATAGCTGGTCGATTTTAGACTCAAATGCGATTAATTCTGCGGCAACGCCGCTATCGCGGAGCTCTTTGGTCAGATTCTCTCGCAGAACCTTTTTTAAGGACAGGATGAATGCGGTGGCTTGAGAGGGGGTAAAATTTTGAGCGGCCCGAATCCTGATAATCGGATCCAGATGGGAGGTGATGGCCTCAGGCTCCATGCTGTGCATGAGCTGGTACAGCAAGCCCTTGAGACCATTTAAGGTGGTGCCGCCAACGGGGTTGGCAAACTGATCATTATTGCTTTTCAGAAATTCAGCGGTATCCGGAGCGTAGGTTTGGACAGTCAAATCAAACCATTTTTTGGTAATAACAGATTTTTTTTGTGCTACAATTTTTTCCAAACCTTTACCCATGAAAACTCCTGCCGACCCGATCGTTTATACGATACCGCTGCCAAAAGCGAATTGAGCGTCCTGATCAGGCCGAAGTGGACAGATATAAACGACTTAACAGTTTCTGTCAAGAATAAATCAATTGAGATAAGGGGAAACATCAAAGATAAATTTGAATCCGTTCCCGTTTCATTATGCAGTTTACATAGAACAATGAAATCACAAATCTCAAATCCCAAAATACAAATAAATTCCAATTTTCAATCACCAAAACATGACCGCCGGGTAGAACGCATCACTTCGCAACGCCCGGTCTTTCGGTAGTCATAGACTTTGGACAGCTGATTGACAATTGGTTTGATATTTCGAATTTGGGTAATTGGGATTTGTTTGAGATTTGTTATTTGATGCTTGAATTTTGATTAGACAGACGTTTTTCTTAAAATCAGTCAGTAAAGGAAATGGATGATGACTTCTGAATTTGGCCAGCCATTAGATTCTGGCAAATTATGGGGGCGCGGGACTTGAGTATCAACGAATTAATCCACTATACCCAAAAGGAGCGCCTGGTCATCATCGGCCGGGTGGTCTCCGGCAAACTGCTCGACATCCGCCATGATCACAGCGACGACATCTTGCGGGGCGGCGTCATTGGCGGCAGCGAGCGGCTTCAGGAGACGCTCCTCGCCGTAAGTGTCTCCGGCGGCATTGAACCGCTCGGATAGGCCGTCCGTATAAACGAGAAAGCGATCGCCGGCAGTTAGTTTGACTTCGGTCACGGGGATTTCAATCCCATAAGGTTCTATTCCCAGCGGGTAAACACCGGGACAATCCAGTTCATAGGCCTTTTGGGCCGCGGACTGGTAAAGCATGGGCAGCGGTTGGCCGGCCCGTACAATTCGCATGGTTTGCCGGCCGGAGTCATAAACCGCATAAAGCGCGGTCATAAAACTGGGATCGGCAACTTTGCACAGGTGCTCGTTGAGGTAATGCAAGACGGCAGCCGGGTCACCGGGAGAATTGGGGTAGGCTCGAAAAAGAGCGCAGGTCATGGCCATCAAAACCGCGGCCGGGGCACTGTGCCCTTCGGCATCGGCAATCAGAAAACCCCAGCGATTGTCCGGAATTTGAATGATATCATAATAATCCCCACCGGCATAGCGACTGGTTTCATAGTGCGCGGCTAATTTAAAACCTTCAATTTCCGGCAGTTTTTTGGGTAGCAGCTTGCGCTGCACTTCGGATACCACCTCCAGTTCATGCTCGAGTTGGTCTTTCTGGCTTTCGACTTCACGCTTAAGACGATGGATGGTCAGATGGGTGTTTACCCGGGCAATCACCTCATCCAGCTGAAAGGGTTTGGTGATGTAGTCGACGGCCCCCAGCTGAAGCCCTTTGACTTTGTCTTCGGTTTCTCCCAGGGCTGAGAGAAATATCACCGGGATATCCGCGGTGGCTGGATCGGTTTTAAGCCGGCGGCACACTTCATAGCCATCAATATCCGGCATCATGATATCCAGCAGGATCAAATCCGGCAGCGCTTTGCCGGCGATTGCCAGAGCCCCGTTCCCATTTTTGGCGATCAGCAGCTTGCACCCGACTCCCTCAAGGGTCTGAAAAAGAACCTGAAGGTTAGTAGGATTGTCGTCAACCAATAAAATGGATTCGGTATCTGAATTATTGTTCCCCATCAAAGAAACTCCCGGTGCAAAATGACCGCTACCGTTCGCATAAACCGCCTGACAAAAGCAATACCAAAATAATTACGAAAGAACTTCAATTCCGGATTCAACAGAGTCGGCAATCGGGATCAGTGATTGGAATCCGCTAACCTCAAAAATTTCCTTCACGAACTCATTCAGCGAACAGAGGACAATTTTACCTTCTCTGCGCCTCATTTCTTTGGCCGCGCTCAACAGCACCCTTAATCCGGCGCTGCTCAGATATTCCAGGGCTCCCAGGTCGAACAGCACACGATTGGTTTGCCCCTCAAGCGCCTCTTTGACGACTTTTTCGGCTTCCGAAGAAGAATCTGCATCCAATCGTCCCTTTATATTTATCGAGACAATCCCGTTTTCCTCTTTCTGTGTAATTTCCATTTCCAGATCCTTTTGATGAACGAATTAATAAAACCTTGCTTTTCCCGAGCTTAAATTACTAAAGGGTGTTAAAACAATAGAAGAATAATTATAAAAAATCAGTTGCTTAAGCATGAGAAAGCCTCTATAAAACGGCTAAATTTCTACCAAAAAATTTACCGAAAGGAGACTTTCCCATGCATCACAAAGCTATCAAAACTCAGATTAGAAAACAACTGAAAACGCGATATCCCAACTGGCATCGTCTGACCAAAAAACAAAAGAAAGCGGTCGCCAAACAAGTTCTGAATGAAGTTGTGGCAAATTACGATTTTAAACAAGAGGTTACAACTCCTGTGGAGGAGTTGCTTGGCATCGACACCCAAATGCCGACAGCTGCCATTATGAATTTAGATGAAATGGGGCGTTTTATCGACAACCATAAAAACAGCGTGCTATTCAAATTAAACAGCAAAAAGCGCCACCCTTTGCATATCAAGGATGAAGAGTTAAGATTCATTGATGATTTGCTCGACGATCAAATTATCAATAAGCTTTTGGCATATAAAGGTTATGCGCCGGCGATGAGGGATTTTTTCCCGAGTACTTTTTTAAGAGCCGAATTGCTCAAAGCTGTCAAGTACCCGGAGATCAGCTATCGCAAATTTTGTGGCGACGACAAAGCCTATCAAGGCCACAAGGAACACAGCCCTTACATCGGCATGGATAATAAGCAGAGTCGGGCCTTTATTGGGCTGTCACTTAATCGCAAACAGATGCTCAGCCACGTTCAGTTGTCTCAATTCAGAGCCAGTTTGACATTCGCCCAACTGGTCAATTTGACCGTCTATATTCTTTATCACCTCAGAGACAACGGGATTTTCGATGACGGTTTTTTGCATTGCGTTGACTCCAGTGAACTGGCTATCGAGCGTCAACAACTGTTGGCGACATTAACGATTAAAGGTAAGAAGATCCGCATTTACGATGATATTGACTGCGATTGCGGAGCGCGTCGCAAAAAACGAGACAAGTCCGTTTATGTCATCGGCTACCGAATGCATACCCTGACAGCCATCAACGCCCAAAGCGGTCATAGTATTCCGTTGATTTCTCTGTTAGCTCCAGCCAATCATCATGACAGCCATTTTCTATCGCCGCTGGTGCGATTAGGCAAGGCGATCGGTCTGGATTTAAAGTTGATCACGGCCGATGAAGCCTATCATGATACCGATGGTTCATTGTTTGAGCAAAGCGGCGTTCATTTGGTTAAACCGCCGAATTCAAAAGTTGGCCTTCCCGATAACGTGAATCCTGACACTTTACAGGTAACCTTTGACGAGTTTTGTGATGTACCGATGAACTACATCGGGATCGAAGAACAAGGCCATGAGTTTAAATGTGCTGCTCAACCCGGTCAATGCCCGCGTTCTGAGCTTTGTGCCAAGTATCGACACATTGATTTTGACAACGGTTGTTTCCAACGCATCCTTTATGGCAGTGATGCGGTGGCAAAGGCGCTAGATATTCGCAAAAATGGCGAACGGCCTTTCAATCTTCTCAAAAAACGCGAAGGACTCGAGCAGGTTCGCGTAAGGAGTCATCATGGTGTAGTCGTGCGGACTACCTTTACTACAATGGCAACGCTGCTATTGGAATTAGCCGGAACACGAAGAAAAAAGAAAGTAAAATACAAGCAGGAAAAACTGCCATTAGCATCATAAATTTATAAGCGATAGAAAATAAATACTTGCTTGTCCAATGATTAACAAGCAGTAGTATTGGTCCTGTTTAGTAATAAGTGCAGCAAACCATGATTGAGACCGTCTTATCTTGTTTGCGCCAAACTAAATGCTCAGTCATAAAATGAACCGCCATCACAAGGATTGGAACCGGTTAAAAAAAAGTAGCTGAGCACAAAAAGTTTAAGTAAAAACGGATGGACACAAGAACTTGGGCTGATTTTAAGCCAAAATCAACCTTTTGAACCGGTGCAGACCGATTATGAATAAAACTTTTTAACAGGCTTT
>Ga0209791_1000334_pt1 | contig 18781 bp, 21 predicted proteins | sample WorMetTyACAVOLI1_FD_187422 | JGI IMG/M metagenome (GOLD analysis project Ga0209791, IMG submission 187422) | Marine gutless worms symbiont microbial communities from Max Planck institute for Marine Microbiology, Germany - Olavius algarvensis... ... | reverse complement strand
GCATAACCTGATTTCGAAATCACCAATTTCGCGTTTATAACTGCCTGTTATTATTAAAGGCAGTATTTGATTTTCAATTTATTTTGGACAGCAATGTAGTAAAATAAAAGATAAAAAATATGCGCAGCATAACGTAATCAAGCCGGCTGCGCTTGAGGCTATCGGGTATTTTCAGTTTTCAAAGAATAAGCCGCACCCTGGATTTGCTATTTTTCAAGGCGGGATAATTAGATCGTCTCATTTCGGAATTGTTGTCTTGTTACTGTTTTTTATAATGTATGCGGATTATGCGCACTGTCAAAGTGATTTGTCCGCTGCGGAGAGAGTTGCCAAAGACTATATGACGGCATTTTTTCGGGGAGACTTCGAAAAAGCGGCAAAACTCACTCATCCGGATACGCTGGCAACCTTAAAGCAATCATTTTTAGCTAAACTCGACCAGGCCCGGGCCGAAGGCCGACAAAGTGAGCTGCTCAGAGAAATCGGACTTAAGGAAGATACCCGAACCCTGCGCAGTATGAATCCGCATGATTTTTATGTGACCATTGTCAAAAGCAATCAAAAAAGGGGCAACTCGGATGCCTTGAAGGCCATGAATAGGACAAAGGTGGAAGTTGTCGGCAGTGAGTTGCTCAAGGCGGATGAGGCCGCAGTGCGGCTGAGAATAATAAGTCCGGCTGCTGATGGAGCTGAAAATCGGGCCGGCGGCCTCCTGCTTAGCCGGTATAAAAAATATTGGCGGGTGAAAACTAATTTGGAGTGAGAATTTTGGTTCTTTACATAAGAGAGTGCAGCGACTTTACCCCTGAAAACCGCTCTCCCATAGTATCCATTCCGGTCAATGACCCCGATGGGGTCATGGGTCGTCTGCGTGCCGCCAATGTTGTCGCCTCTTTGCGCGCCGGAGCGGTGCGTCTTTCGCTTCATTTCTACAATCTTGCAGAGGAAATCGATCGGGTTGTCGAAATCATTGCCGATCATTAACCGGGTCAACAAACTTCAGGTGATTAAAGGAGGAAGCTCCAATGCCATATGTAAATATCAAGATTACCAATGAAGGCGTCACTTCGGCAAAAAAAGCCGAATTGATCGAAGGGGTTACCAGGCTGCTGCAGGAAACCCTGGGAAAGAATCCGCTAACCACGGTTGTGGTCATCGATGAAGTCGATACCGACAATTGGGGTATTGGCGGCGAGTCTGTGACGGTCAGAAGGCAGAGAGATCAGTAGGTGCTGGTTATTGGCTACGGGTTGCGAGTTTCGAGGTTCGTGATACAGGGTGCCGGGCATGTGGATTGGATACTGAATGCTGGAAATTAAAGATATAAGGTGTAAGGTAAACGAAAACCTAACAAAGGAGATCGAAATGAAAAAGAGTAACAGAGATATCGAGAAAAGTTACCCGGTCATGCAATTCGTTCAAAAACTTCGCAGATTGGCAGATGCGATTGAAAATGGCAAACGGTTTCAAATACAAATTGCCGGCGAACGGGTTTCCGTTCCTTCTGATGCTGTTTTTAACATCGAGCATGAACGGGGCAAGAAAGAAGAGGAAATAGAATTCCAATTGAAATGGAAATTGAAATAAGCCGGGGATTATCGGTTCCATCAAAAATTGGCGGGCTGAAAGGCGGAATACAATATAGTGTGAAATTTTTTTCTTCAGCCTCGGTCTTTTTCAGAAACAAGCATGTTTAAATATTTATGAAAAGGGTCTTCGGCAGGATTCTGGTTCCAGACATATTCCGTAACATTGGCTATATCCATAGCTTTATTTTCGCCATAAAGTGATGCGATGACTGCCAACGACATATCAATTCCTGCGGACACGCCGGAAGAGGTGAATATCGGGCCATCTTCCACCCAGCGGGCCTCAGAAACCCACTCCACCCGGTCACTTTGTTGAGTTGCCATTTTGAAATAGAACTTGTTGGAAGTTGCCCGACGGCCATCCAAAAGGCCGGCCCTGGCAAGAATCCAGGAACCCGAGCAGACGGACATTGTAACTTTGGCCGACGGGACTCTTTCCTGCAGGAAAGACATAATGGTTTGGTTACGGAGTTCTTGAATGGTGCCAAAGCCACCCGGCAACAATATCAAATCGAGATGGGGACAATTTTGATAATCAAATTCGGCCAGGGTTTGAGGGCCTTGAAAAGAAGACACCGGCCCGACTTTATCGGCAACGGTCACTATTTTAATTTGAGGCTTGAGGTTTCCAAACATTTCCAGGGGACCGTAGAGATCAAGTAATTCAAAATCATCGTACAATATTGCACCGAGGGTAAACGGATTTTTGTCAGAAGTCATATTTTGTTCCTTTCAGAATGTTTGCGCCCCGCGGTTTATTCTTAAACTTGAAATGTGTTGTCTTTGGTCTTATCCTGTTATTAATGTTTTAAAAAGACAGATACAATTATAGCAGTCTAACAGAGCAAAGGAGACCAAAAACATGACGGAACCTAATCGAATATCAGTTGAGGATGCCCGACAAAAAGTTAGCGCCGGGGCAGCTTTGCTTGTCTGTGCATATGATGATGACGAAAAATTTAAGAACAATCATTTGCAGGGAGCAATTTCTTTAAACGATTTCAAATCAAAACTTCCTTCCCTGTCAACGGAGCAGGAAATCATTTTTTTCTGTGCCTGAAACAATGAAGCAAGCGCTGCCGGTCAGGCAGAAAAATTGTTAAAGGACGGTTATCACAATGCAGTGGCACTCGGGGGCGGGGTTGAAGCCTGGAAAAATGCGGGGTATCCGCTGGCCTGAAAAATTTAGCCGCCTCAGTAGGGCGGCCGGATTAATCAAAAAAGTAAATCTGAAAAAGCGAATCCTCCCGAGGCGGACAAATATCGAATGTCGAAGTAATGTATTCTGCCCGCCGTGAGCTTCTCTTCGAGAACCTCAGGGTCAAATGACAAGGTCGAACGGTCTATTTTTTTAAAAAGACTGAGCAAGCCTGCTTCGCCAAATAGGCTACGCAGGCCAAAAGCGGATCTAACATTCGAAAATCTGTGGCCGCTTGATATTAAATAGATAAAGCGCGGCGCCATCAATATTGGATGTTCGACGTTGGACGTTCGATGTTCGACGTTCAATCTTTTCAGTGTTGCGATCAGACGGAGTCTCATACGTGCGCCGCCTCTGGTCGCGAGCGTCCAGTTTGATCGTAGAAGCAACTGTAGTTTCATATAAGGGCACTTTCAGGCGATCGAATCCGATACTTTTCGTACTCATCCTCGTGAATCAGAATTTTATCGAGGACGAAGGACGAGTACGACGACGAATTCTGTACTTTGTAACAGCGTGTGGAAGTTCACGAAAAAACCATTGGATTCATGAAGTTTCATTTGAGGTCACTCAGACGGCCGCCAGGCTGAACTCCTTTTTCAGGGAATTCACCAGTTCTTTTACGGATATGATTTTTTCGATCCGGTATGCGTTTTGTCCGGCAAACGCAAATCCGTGTTTGAATTTGCCCTTGCGTGCATTTCCAAGTGCCAGTGCAATGCAATAAGGGCTTAATTTTTGTTTACATGTTTTGATACAATGGTAAGGGCAAGTGACCGGATTTTTCTTGCCCTGGTTGACCTCGTCAATAAATGCATTGCGGACAACTCTGCCCGGAAGTCCCACCGGGCTTTTAATCACCACCATATCTTCCTTTTTGGCATCGACATAGGCCTGTTTGAATGCTTCGTCCGCATCGCATTCATGGGTTGCAACAAAGCGGGTCCCCATCTGGACACCGGCCGCACCCAATTTCAGGAATCTGAGGATATCATCGCCGCTGAAAATACCGCCCGCCGCAATAACCGGAATAGATTTTTTCAGTTTAGTTTCAAACAGTTTTAACGCGTTGATCACTTCAGTGACAAGATTTTCAAGGGTGAAATTCGGATCGTCAATCTGTTCCGTTTTAAAGCCGATATGTCCGCCGGCCTTGGGTCCTTCCACCACAAACGCATCCGGCAGGCAATCAAACCGGGCTAACCATTTTTTGCATATGATTTTGGCAGCCCGGGCAGAGGATATGATCGGCACAAGTTTGGTTTTGGCGCCTTTGGGTAGGTATCCGGGCAGGTCAAAAGGCAGCCCGGCGCCTGCAAATATAATATCTATTCCTTCCTCAATGGAGGTGCGCACCATATCGCCGAAATTCGTCAATGCCACCATTATATTGACCCCGAGAATGCCGCTGGTCATTTTCTTCGCTTTTCTGATCTCATTTTTCAGCACCCTGATGTTGGCCTGCTGGCCGTTATTGGAAAAATCCGGTTCGTGGATGCCCGGAATGGCGGCAGCAATGACCCCGATGCCGCCTTCATTGGCGACAGCGGAGGCCATACCTGAAAGCGATATTCCAACCCCCATTCCCCCCTGAATAATTGGAATCCTGCTGACAAGTTCTCCGATATTTAATTTTGGTAAGTTCATTATGATTGGCCTTTATTCGATGATATTATTGTTAAGCAAAGCATCATTTCGGTCAAAAATGCTTGGTTTTGTACTGGTTGATCCACACTGTAATTTTGGTAAAAGCATACTCATGATATGCCAGCGTTTGAGCTCCAGAAAATGCGGCTTGAGGAAAAGCAGGCCCTTTTAAGGAGGGGCACCAGCTGCTCTTTAAGGAATTTATAGCAAGCCGGCAAAACGGATGGAATCTTTTGCAATATTATTACAAATCAAGAGAAAGGCTTAAAAGTAGATACCTAAAGGATGAGAGGATTTCGGCGTTGAATTGTCAGAATTCGGTGATCAGATTATCGGAACTGATCAAGGTTGCATGCACGCACCACCGATCGAATACCTTTAAAATACCTGGGTCTTTTAGGATTTTCTTCGAAATGTTTACACTTGCAGTCGCCAGAGTTGTTAGCTGCTCGACTTCTGCCCAAAACTAGCCCGGTGTAAATTGGCAAACACTCCCGTTTTCTTAACTCAGAAATATTGATTTAACCACATTGACTTTTAGTACGAATCCGTCCCATCAATAGAGGACGGGGTTTGCTGATTGGTTCAATAGTATTATACTTTGTGAAAAAGATCAAGCTGATCTTAGGGGTATTCAAGCTCTGTCATTTAGACAGGTAATTAATTAATATTACAACAAATATATGCTGAATTAAAGTTATGAAAATTTCAGGTGCAACGGATTTAGAATTTACTTTGACGTTACGCTGTGCTTGCATGGTAATAAATTAAATTCAGATAATCGTAAGTTTCTTTTCGAAACTAAAGTTTGCGACTGAGAATATAATCATTTTGAATGTCGTTGCCAACGGTAAATTTTTGCCTGCCCACAACTTTGAACTGCCACTTTTTATAAAAGGCATTGGCGCGGTCGTTTAACTCCCATGAGCTCAGCCAGACCGATTGATATCCGCGGGAACGGGATTCATCGATGCTGACTTGCATCAATGCATCTCCCACTGCGCGGCCATAATACCGCTTGCGCAGGTAGAGTCTTTCCAGCTTGATGACTGCTTTATCGCTAACGCATGGCGGCGTGATTGCAGGGTAGGAATAGACATAGCCGGCGGGGTCGGAATCAATATCAGCAATGAAAGTTAGTGAGCGGTCATCCACCAATTGGTTTTCTATCTCTGATTTTTGAAAGGTGGTTGTCAGATATGCCTCCATATCCTGCGGCGCCGTCACATCATTAAAGGCTTCATAAAAACAGCGCCTTCCAAGCTCTATTAACAGGTCAACATCTTCAGGAAGCGCTTTTCTGACCGTTGGGTTAAATTTTTTGTCAGCATTTTCGGGCATTGTTGGTTGGGCGAGTTAAATTGTAACAGTTTAGATGTTTATTGTAAGCCACGAATTCACACGAATTATCACGAAAGAAAGGTTTTTTCTGACTGCTCCTGATTTGAACACAGGAATAATTCGTGGTTATTCGTGCTAATTCGTGGCTAACCTATATTTATAAAGCTAAAATCCTATTCATTTTGCCGGAACATGGTTGGTGGTCACCTCCGCCAGCAGTCGATCGTTATCACCGATAACCCGTGTTCTGACCACCGTCACCCGTTTGCCTTTGCGGACAAAGTGCGCCTCGGCCCGAACTTCACCGCCGCGCTGGTTGCCCAGCAGGTTTGCATTTAAATTAATGGCCAGTGGAAATCCCTGACCTTTTTCGCCGAGCTGCGCGTCGCCGATGGCAAGCACGGTCGCCGTAACATCGGCCAGCCAGAGCATGGCCCCGGCGTGGATGGTGCCAAAGGGGTTCAGCGCACCCTTGGATATCGGCATCCTGCTGACCACACAGTCTTTGCTGCGTTCTTCAATAAAGAATTCGATTTCACCCGTGCGTCTTGCTTCATTGATGTGTGTCTGGATGTTTTTCATCTATATTATCTCCGTATCTTTAAAAAAGTCACTGATAAAGCTTATTTTGTCATCCTGAATTTCCAATATGGTGACGCCTTCATTCTGATAGGGTTCTTTGCGCCGGTTCATCCCCTGGTTGGTCCAATGCACGGCAACCCGGTTATCCTGCTGAATCACCCGTTGGATTTTAAAAGTCAACTCAGGGTATTGCCTGAAGAGAATATTGAGAAATTTCATTATGCGTTTTTTCCCGATGAGCGGCTGGGTTTTCGGAAAGTAAAATTCAGTATCCGGGCCAACCAAATCTTCCATTTCTTTTGTATCGCGATGATTAAGCATTTCGAAAAATTTATGGGTTAAATGTTTATCAGACACTTTCATTACAGTATTCCTTTTAATGTCTCGAGGCTGATATTGGCACCACATAGAATTACGACCACATTTTTGCCGGCCAAATGGTGGCCTTGTTTCAGGCAGGCCGCCAGGGCCACCGCCGCAGAACCTTCAATCAACATATGGTGGACTTGCATATATTGCCGCAGGCTGGCCTTGATTTCAGTCTCGCTGACGGTTTCATAATCATCTGCCAGATCGCGGCACAATTCAAAGGTGATGGAATCCGGTTCAACCCCGCCGGCCGTGCCGTCGGAAAGCGTCGGGAGGGACGGCAAATCGAGAATTTGACCGGCTTTGATCGATTCAATCATTACCTGCGAATTGGCCGGCGAGCAGCCGATTATTTTGACATGCGGATGGATTGATTTGAGGTAACCGGCAATGCCGCTTATCAATCCGCCCCCGCCAAGGGCCACGAAAACCATATCTATTTGATCCAGCTGTTTTGCCAACTCAACGGCAATGGTGCCCTGGCCGCCGATCACCTGCGGATCGTTATAAGGCGATATATAGGCCAGGCTGTTATCCCGCGCATATTGCCGGGCGTGGGCTTCCGTGACGGCTCCGTCGTCACCATAATAGCGGACCTCTGCTCCCAGCCTCTCGATGGCCTGAACTTTGCCGGAGGAAGCGCCCTGCGGAACAAAAACGATGCCGCTGGCCTCAAATTTGCCGAGGCTGAAGGCCGTCGCAGCACCATGATTGCCGGTGGAGGCGGTAACGACCCCCCGGTCCCGTTCAGCCGGCGTCAGCGATAGTACTTTATTCAGCGCGCCTCTGACTTTAAAAGATCCGGTATGCTGCAGGTTTTCAAGTTTGAAATATACATTGGCCCCGGCAAGCGCGCTGTAATAAGGGGAAAAATCCAGAATGGTTTGTCTAATATGCGGCCGGATCCGCTGTTCGGCGGCAATGACTTCATCCGTGATGTTCATAGGTCAAGTTTCAATGAGTCTTTAATTAAATTATTTAGTTTATTAACGTCTTAAGCAATCCGCCGGGTTGAACATCCCTGTCCTGCTATGAGGTCAGGCCTGTGGTTTTTTATCTCTCGCCCGCTTCGCTAGCGCACGCTGAGGTCACAGAGATAGTATCTTTCTTTGCCTGATTTTTTGAGGGGAAAAGTCAGGCAATACAGTCAGACCTTATTGGTATTCCAATACCAGGATCGAAACCCAATCCGGCCACGGCAGGATGATTTTTTCAGAGTTTCTTTTTCGATTAGATCGGCCGTTTTTTGGCCGGCGGCTGGGCTGACTCCCAATAGACCCAAATCGTCTCTGGAAGAGGTTTTTGAATTCAGCGGGTCATTGATTTTCCGCCGTATAATCCACAGGCGTTGCCCAGGGCGCCTCATCATGCGCTTCCCAGTAGCACTTTTGGATCAGGGTGGTGATTTCGCCGGGCAGGCCGTCAGCGACCGGTTTGCCGTTGACCGTTGTTACCGGTATCACTCCGCCGGCGGTGCTGGTGATAAAAATTTCTGCGACATGCCGGCTGTTTTTCCATGGCCCTTTTGCCGGTAGGATTCCAATGCTTCCCTCAGCCAGGTTTCAGATTTCATATGTTGGCCGGCTTTTGTTTTTACCATATACGGTTTGCCGGAGATAAGGCTTTTGGATGCCGATAAACGAATAAAGTCTTCCGGTGTTTTTATTTCATCCTTGAAATGCTCATATTTTCGTTGCATGTGGGCGGCAGCTTCTTTAGCCGTATGCGGCTTGTCATTTCGAATAAATGTGCAATCCGAATTCTCTACGAACGTAAGCAGGTACTTTATGGCTGCGGTTAATTTCTCACTATCGACCGCTGTTTCGGCCAAAGCGATCGTGCACCCCAGGAAGAGGTATATTGAGATCACTGATGTTACTTTTTTCATAATTCTTCACCGGGCAGGATGCGGTTTGGGTGTTGCTCTGCCTAATGAATTAAAATAATAGAAGGCCTCATTCAAAACATTCAATTGTTAGCTTAATCGATAGGTCTTTCTAGATGCGGCCCGCGATGATTTAAATTGCGAAATGGTAGGTCCATCGATGCTATTTCCCCTTTTTTCTTGATATAAGGCTGGCCTGAAAGGTATCCCAAAAATTTTGATCGTTGTCTTTCCAGGCTGCGCCCCATCTTCTTTCAAAATAGGAAGCAGGCAGCTTTTCCTGCCAGGACTCCCAGGGATTGATCCCTTCCTGTTTGGCCTGCAGGACATCAACCAGATATTCGGCGATTTCGGTAATCTCTTCTTTGGGAATATAGGAAGCCGCGCCCTCCTGGATGGATTTCACCAGGTTGTCGGGTGTAAATGCGTGGGCTGTCAGCATGAGGGCCGGGATGTTTTTGGCGGTGGCGATTTTCAGCAGGCCATAGCCGTCGACACCCATAATATCCAGTATCGCGATATCGAAATTTTGAGATTCCAGCAGCGTTTTTGCTTCCTCAAATGTGGCTGCCGTTACAATTTCACAAATATCCAATAACTCCTGCAAAACCGCAAGAATATCAGGTTCATCGTCAACTACGAGAATTTTTTTACCTTTTAACAAATGATCATCATTCATAATTAACCCCCAAATCGTAAAAGTAATCCCTAAATAATCCGCTCTGAAAAAAAATATTCTGGATTGTCAATTGTTTTCCAAAACGAATTCAATATCTATATCTGGAATTAAGAGGAAGGTCAATTGGAATACACAGTGTCTCAGTATACCCAGCGGTTCAATGTATACCCCAACGTTGCAAAAGACGGAGGGCTTCAGAGGCAAGGCGTCTGAGGGTGAAGTCGCAGTTCTTTACTTCGAACCCTCAGCAACGCAGGATCTGAAGCTCTCCGGCTTTCCCCCTGGGTAAACAACATGGCAAAAAACGATCCCATCCTTCGAATTCACCGATGGGGATATCCAAGAATTAATCGTATTTCTATGATATTAGAAATAATTTCAGATAATTATCTACCCTTTGCCATGTTGTTTACATCTCTGAATTGGCCATCTTTCAGAGCAGATTAATTATCCCGCTTTGTGCTTGTCCAGTTTGTCCATTTCCATATCTTTCAATTTGCGCCGCAATATTTTGCCCACGGCACTTTTCGGCAACTCATCGATAAATTCAATGATTTTCGGGACTTTGTAAGCGGCCAGGTTATCTTTACAATGGCTAACCACGTCTTCATCCGTCAATTCTTCACCAGACTTGGTTACGATAAATGCCTTGACGGTTTCTCCGCGATAATCATCCGGGATGCCGATGGTGCAGGCCTCCAGAACTTTGGGGTGACTCATGAGCACATCATCCAACTCCACCGGGTAGATATTGTATCCGCCGGCAATGATCATGTCTTTTTTACGGTCCACAATAGTCAGGTACCCGTCTTCATCAAATTTGCCGATGTCTCCGGTAAAAAACCAGCCATCTTTTAGAGCTGCTGCAGTCTCCTCTGGTTTTTTGTAATATCCCATCATGATCTGGGGGCCTTTAATGGCAATTTCGCCAGGCTCGCCCAGCTCAAGCTCCTGGTCGGGGTCATCAACTGCAACAATTTTGATATCTGTATCCGCGACCGGCACACCCACGGTTCCGGGCTTTATCTGACCACCCCAGGGTGTTATCGAAACCATGGCGGTGGTTTCGGTCGAACCGTAAACCTCACACATCGTGGCGCCGGTTATATCTTTGAGAGTTTTGATGGTGTCGGCCGCCAGCGGGGCTGCTCCTGAAAAAAAACCCTTCATGGCGGAAAAGTCCAGCTTTCTGAAATCCGGTTCCGCCAGCAAACCCACAAAAATGGTTGGAACTCCCGGAAGAAACGTGGGCTTGTGTTTTTTAATCAACTCAATGTTGATTTTCGGCTCAGGCCTCGGAACCATAATATTCTCCCAACCCTGCCACGTGATGAAATTTTGTATGGCAGCAAAACCGGCGATGTGAAAAACCGGGAAATTTCCCATCAAGCGCTCTTCACCCGGTTTGATGTCCGGGAACCAGGCCGCAAACTGCTGCACATCGCAACTCAGGTTGGCGTGACTGAGCATAACCCCTTTGCTGACGCCGGTGGTGCCCCCGGTATACAATAGGGCTGCGAGTTCATCCCATTGACTCGCATCATCCACCGGATCCGGGGAAAAATTGCCAATCAAGTCACCAAAGACTTTGACTTCTTCGGTTGGTTCAACCTTGCGATACATGTCTTTTTTAACAATGGGGAAAAGCTGCTTTATTGGAAAGGGCAGGTAGGTATTGATGTGACAGCCGATTATTTTGTCAATTTGTGTGTTGGGCTTAATTTTCTGTATCCGCGGAATCAACAGGGTCAAGGTTATCATCATCTTCGAATCAGAGTCTTTAAGCTGGTACTCGAGCTCTCTTTCGGTATAAAGGGGATTATTCTGAACGGCAACGGCTCCGATCCGAAAGATGGCCAGGTTCGAGATAATGACCTGCGGAATGTTGGGCAAACAGACCGCAATCTTGTCTCCCGGTTCAACGCCCATATCGAGCAAGGCCCTGGCATAGCGATTGACCAATTCGTTGAGATCCCGGTAAGTGATCTTTTTCCCCATGTAGTTTAAAGCGGTGTGGTTGGGAAAATCCCCGGCTGATCGCGTAAGCGCTTGAGAAATAGTGAGTTTTTCATAATCCAGGGCCCTTTTTACTCCGGGCGCGTATGATTTGTGCCAGATTCTTTCTTCCATTTTGATGCCTCCCTTCATATTTAGTAAACTGGGAAATCAATTGATTGGTTAAATAGTTGATTCAGTTTAATGGATGATATCAATTTATGCCTTTCAACCTATTTAATTTATTGAACACAATCAACTCCCTTAACCCAATATGCCCAGTCAACTTAATCAACTTATTCACCAATCCACCAAATACGGTCGACCAACGCAACAAATCCAATGAACACCATAATCTCAACTAGCCAACTGCCAATCCATTCAGCCGATTGAGTAACACTGCGGCTTCCGTCAATATATCATCAACGACCTGGCGCACCGATTTGACTTCATCAATCAATCCGGCTATTTGCCCGCAGGCAATCGGAGCCCCGTCAGGATCACCGCTGTCATAGGCTATCTGGCCTTTGCCCCCGGCCACGGTGGTAATGATTTTTTCAAAATCGGCACCTTCCGCCTCGATTGCCAGGCATTCATCAGCCAGTTTATTTTTCATGCAGCGGATCGGATTCATGATTGTGGTTAACAGCAATGCGGTGTCCGTCTCTTTGGTTTCAACCAGGCGGTCTTTAATGTTTTGATGAATTTTACACTCCCGGGTTATCATGAAGGCCGTTCCCATCAAAACGGCCTCGGCGCCCATGGCAAGGGCTCCCAAAAACCCTTTGCCATTGCAAATCCCGCCACCGGCGATGACGGGTATGTCCAGGGCTGCAACCGCTTTCGGTATCAAAATAAAGGACGCCACATTATCGTTGCCGATATGTCCACCGGACCCGAAACCGACCAGGGTTACTGCATCGACCCCTAACCGCTGGGCAGTCAGAGCATGTTTGACCGATGTCAGCTTGTGAATGACCTTAACACCGCCTTCTTTGAGCTTCGGCAATAAAGGCTCGGGGCTTCTGCCGGCCGTTTCCACAACCTTGACACCTTCCTCAACAACCACATCACAAAATTGCAGGGTTCTTGCCGGCAGGCCGAACTCGGGAACCATGGACAGGTTAATGCCGAATGGCTTATCCGTGAGGTCGCGAATTTTTTTAATTTCTTGCCGCAGATCTGCCGGCGTCTCCAGACTTTCGGCCGTTATAAAGCCGATCCCCCCGGCGTTGCCGACTTCAGCCACGATTTCCGCCCGGCTGATCCACTGCATGCCCCCGCAAATGATAGGATGCTCGATGCCCAGCATCTCAGTGATTTTGGTTTTGAATTTTTTAGCCATGTTGCTTTTCTCTCCCCCTGAGTTGAGTTGGTAAGTTGACGGAATGAATAACCGTTTAGAGCCGTAGCTGTGAATTATTTGCATTTTATGAGAAAACTTGTTTCACCACGAAGGGCACGAAGTACACGAAGAAACCATAAAGACATATTTTCAGTTTTTATCTTTGTGTCCTTCGTGATCTTCGTGGTTTAATTTCATTGTTGGAAAAAGGAATCAATAAATTATTTGACCCATTCATTTTATCCTTTGAGCTTTGACCTTTCAGCTTTGAGCTGGCTCGGAATAACCCCAGCAATTTCTTCTGATTGACACTTATCTTTCTATCCCCAGCATTTCGCGTGCCTCGGCCGTCGATGCCGGCTCTTTGCCTACTTCACGCACGATCTTAACCAACGCTTCTACCAGCTGTGCGTTATCGGTGGCCCGTTCGCCGTTGGGAAGATAAAAGGTGTCCTCAAGTCCGGTTCTGACATCCCCTCCCAGCTCCAGGCAACGACGATGAAGATTCCAAACTTTTTCCCGCCCGGGTCCCGTGGCAATGACCTGCCAGCGGGAACCCGGCAACAATTCGGCTTTAAGGATCGGAAGCAGATCGGGATTGGCCGGCATGCCGCTGTCGACGCCCATTACAAAGGACAGATGCGGCTCGCCTTCAAACATGGCATTGGCCTTAAACATGCCCACGCTGCGCACAATGCCGGTATCAAAACATTCAAACTCCGGGGTGATGTTATGGGCTCCCATGACTTCCAAAAACTGTTTTACCTTCTCCACCGGATTGTCAAAAAGGGCCGGCGGCCAGGCCCAGTTGCCGTCTTTGCGAATTTTCAGATAATTTATCGAGCCTGCATTACAGGCGGCGATTTCAGGTTTAAAAGCTTCCAGACAGCCCACCGGACCGGAGATATCGTCGCCTAACACTCCGGTACTCATGCAGATGACGATATCCGGGACTCTCTGCCGGATGGCAGCCAGGATGTCGCCGACACTCTGGATATCCCACGTCGGGAAAGCTCCCATGCCTTCCCGTTGGTCCCGGAAATGGCAATGCAATACGGCAGCACCGGCATTGTATGATTGTTCTGCGGCATCGGCCATTTCCGCCGGCGTTACCGGCACATTGAATTTAGCCGGATCGGTTAAAAGTCCGGTTAAGGCACAGGTGACGACGACTCTGTTGCTTTTACTCACTGGAATCCTCCTCTCCTTATAAGCTGGCTGTTGGTCCTCTGGTTGCATTAAACTAAATGGTTTAGGGTATAAGGTTTAGGGTGTAAGGTTAAAGGTAAAAGGCTAAAGGATTAAGGTTCAGGGTTCTAAGTTAAAAGATATTTGTGAAGCGAAAGCCTGCAATCCGTCTCCCAATCAAATACCCTATACCTTACACCCTTTTCTTTCTACCCTAAACCTTACACCTTAAACCTTGAACTTTTACCTTTTTCATTTTCCTTTAAATACCGGTTTGCGCTTCTCGATAAACGCCATGATGCCCTCTCTGGCATCTTCGGTGGATGCAACCTCCGCGATCTTGCCGGACAGAAAATCCACCGCTTCTTCTAAAGGCATATCCGCCATGGCATAAAACGCCTCCTTGCCGATTTTCATCCCGATCGGGCTTTTTTCCGCCAAGCTCCGCGATACACGATTGATCTCATCGTCGAGGCGATCGGCTGGGACGGCGCGGGTAATCAAACCCATCTCCTGAGCTTGATCTGCGTTCAGCCTCTCGCCCAGAAGCACCATTTCCATGGCTTTCTTACGTAGCGTATTGCGATATATCAGTGCGCCGATCATCATCGGCCAGAGGCCGACGTTGACTTCCGGTGTACCGAACTTGGCATCATTTCTGGCGATTACAATGTCACAGGCCAGCATAAATCCCATACCGCCCGCCATGCAGGCTCCATTGACTCGCGCCACCACCGGTTTCGGATAGCCTGACAGTCTTTTTAAAAGCTGCGCATAGCTTTCAAAGCCTGCCTGAATTTTGCCGTCCGCATCACCGCCAAGATCTGCTCCCGCACAAAAGGCTTTATCCCCGACGCCGGTGATCAGGATCACCCGCACCTCAGGATCCCTTTCGGCCTCGTCCAGGTATTGTAAAAACAGATCAATCGTTTCAATGCTGATGGCATTGCGGCGATCTTCACGGTTGATGGTCAGGGAGGCGATGTTGTTTTTGACCTGGTAGAGTAGATGGGGTTCAGACATGGGTTGACGCTCCTTGCTAGATTATTGATTGGTTGATTTGTTGACTAGTTGACTGGGTTAATTAAGTTGAATAAGTTGATTGAGTTTAATAAGTTGAATAAGTTGATTGAGTTTAATAAGTTGACCGGTATAAATCGGTTATATCCTTTAAACTTAATCATCCATTCAACTATTCAACCAATCAACGTTCTTCTTTATTCAGCTCGATAAACCATTCAACTAAAAGTCCGTTTCTTGCGGCACGAATTTATTGATAAATCCGGTATCGAAATCCCCTTTGCGAAAGTCGGCATCATCCATAATTTTTTGATAAAGCGCGATGGTGGTTTTAACGGGCGAGATCGTATATTCGGCAAGTGCCCGTTTCATAATTGCGATGGCCCCATCGCGCGTAAGATCAAAAGAAACCAGTTTGGCGATGAGCGAGTCATAGAATATCGGCAGCTCATAACCCTGGTACAAATGGCTGTCCAGTCGTACACCATAGCCGCCGGGTGGCTGATAGTGATCCACCGTGCCCGGAGACGGTAAAAAGTTGCGGGCCGGATCCTCTGCGTTGATACGGCACTCGATGGCCCAGCCGCGCTTATTTAATCCGTCAAACGAATAATCTATTTTGCCATCGGCCGAAAGTCGTATCTGCTCCTTGACCAGATCCATGCCGGTGGTCAATTCTGTCACCGGGTGTTCGACCTGAATGCGGGCATTCACTTCCATAAAATAAAAGTTGCCGTCAGGAGCGAGAAGAAATTCAATGGTGCCGGCATTGAAATATTCGACGGCTCTGGCAGCCCGGATGGCTGCCGCTCCCATGGCTTTTCTGAGATCGGCCGTCAGTCCGGCAGCCGGAGACTCTTCAATAAGTTTTTGGTAACGCCTTTGAATTGTACATTCCCGCTCTCCCAGGTGGGCTATATTGCCGAATTTGTCTGCCAGAATCTGAAATTCGATATGTCGCGGACGTTCAATAAACTTTTCGATATAAAGTTGATTATTGCCAAAGGCGGCTCCGGCTTCGGCTCTGGCGATCGGGAAATCCTCGCGCAGCATGGTTTCGTTCAGGCAAACGCGGATACCTCGTCCGCCGCCGCCACCGGAGGCTTTAACCATGACCGGGTAACCTATTTTTTGCGAAAGATCTAAAGCTTCGTCCAGACTGCCGGTGCTGCCGGGGCTGCTGGGAATCACCGGTATGCCGTTTTCTTCCATCATTTTTTTTGCCGTAATTTTATCTCCGGCCAGTCTCAAATTGGAAGGTGTCGGGCCAATAAATGTGATCCCGTTTTCCTCACATGCCTCAGCGAAATCATCTTTTTCAGCCAGATAACCATAGCCCGGGTGAATAGCGTCGGCTCCGGTTTCCCGGGCTGCTCTGATAATATTATCAATATTCAGATAACTTTTGGCGCTGATGGGCGGGCCGATACAAATTTTTTCCTCCGCCAGTTTAAGGTGCAGGGATGTCGCATCGGCTTTTGAATAAACTGCAACACTCGGGATCCCAAGCTCCCTGCAGGCTCGGATGATTCTAAGCGCAATCTCCCCCCGGTTGGCCACAAGTATTTTTTTGAACATGACCGTCTTTCCCATAGTTTTAAATGCAGGCTTTATGCAAGGCCACTTTATCTGTTTTTTGGCGATTTTACCGGATGTTTGAATGTCTCAATGGTTGCAGGTGTCAGTGTTCAGGTGTCAGTGGCTAAAAAATAGCAATTCACAAATATCAAACAAGTCTCAATGATCGATATTCGATTTTTCAGAATTTCTTTTTCGATCAAACTGGCTCCTCAGACAGACAGCGGCCGGGCTGACATCTAAAACCGGAAAACCTCTGAACCCTTGAACTTTTGAACCCGGGACCTTTTACCCTTTTTCGATCACAAATATCAAATCGTCATCTTTCAACGGGGTTTCATTTTCAGGTACAATTTCAACAATTTTGCCGTTGGCAGGAGATTTGACTTTTTGGAAAACCTTCATCGTCTCCAGCAATGCCAGCACCTGTTTTTTTTTGACCGCATCACCGATTGCCACATACGGGGGATCATCGGGACCGGGCCTGCAATAAAAAATGCCGGACATCGGTGCTCTCACTTCTACGCGTTTTGCTGTCATATTTTTATCTCCTTGGATGAATTACTAATGCGGCAAAAACTATTTATACTTGTCTAAGCACTAATGAACTTATTGGTAATATAATGGACTGCTATAATTTTTTAGCTCGGACTCGTCCCGTGTCCCTTCGCCCTTTGCGGCAATTCTTCCTGCTTGTTTCTCGTCAACTCCAGTGCATCAATAATTTTTTTGCGTGTCTGACCGGGTAGAATGATTTCATCCACCATCTGAGCCGTCCAACTGTGAGCGGTGTCAAAAACGTCAACCTTCTCCCTTGATCGGTTAAGATAGGATTCGTAGGCATCCTCCTCGATGCCCTTGTCATAAATTTTGCGGTAGTCCAGTTCGGATGCCTCGACACCGAATCTGGCGATGGGCCAGGCATAGGTCAGATCCGTTCCCATGCTCTTGAGACCGCCCATGATCATGCTGCCCGCATCAGCATAAGCTTCCCGTAAAACGATGCTTATCTTCGGTACCGTAGTTGTGGCATAGGTATCGGTGATTTTGCCCAAATGACGGATTAACCCTTTAACTTCTTCCGTTTCTCCCGGAACCGAGGGCGGTGTATCCACCAGGTTAACCAGGGGAATGTTGTAGGCATCAAGAACCTGCAGAAATCGATAGTATTTGTCGCAGGAGTTGATTTCCAGAATGCTGCCCGGGTAACAGGGATTGTTGGCAACCAATCCCACCACTTCACTGTTGAATCGACCAAAACAGGTGATCAAATTTTTGGCATATTCGTCTTTGATTTCAAAATATTCACCGTCATCAACAAGTTGTTTGATTACATCGTGCATATCGTAGGATTGATCGTATGCATCGGGTACGATATCCATCAGTTCTTCCACCAGGCGGTTGGGATTATCTGTTGCCTGCCAATCGGGCGTTTTCTCCCTGAAGTTTTGAGGCAGATAACGGAGCAGCTGACGGCATTTTAAAATGGTTTCTTCATCATCTTCTCCCACCACATCACAGCTGCCGGAAAGGCGCATATGGTAGTCGGCTCCGCCGATGTTGCGATCTATTTTCTCCGAAGTGGCCGCCTGGGTCTGGCGCGGTCCGCCAAGCCACATGTTGGCGGATACCCGGCTCATAAATAAAAAGTCACACAGGGTTGGAAGATATGCTCCGCCGGCGATGCAGGGCCCCATCAGGATGGTAATCTGGGGAATAACTCCTGAATAAAGGGACTGGATTCGAAAATACCAGTCAAAACCGGCCATGGCCACATCTTCGTAGCCCAGCCGGCCCCCTGAGGAATCCAGCAGGTTGACCATGGGAATCCCCCATTTGGCCGCCATTTCCAAGGGCAGGGCAAACTTGGCGATATGCTGGGCGCCGATCGATCCGCCCAGGACTGTAAAATCGCTGGCGTGGACCATGGTCAAGCGCCCGTTCACCCGGGCGGTGCCAATGACGGCGCCGTCGCAGGGTGCTTCCGGTATGCGGCCGTCAATGCGCTTGCTGGTGGTTCCCACAAATGATCCCAGCTCGTTGAAACTGCCGGGATCTACCAAAATGTCGATCCGTTCCCTGGCAGTCAACTTACCCCGGCCGTGCTGCCGTTCGATATGTTTGATGCCGCCGCCGATAAGATTTTTTTGCTCGATCTCTTTAAAGCGTTTAATGGCTTCATCCATTCGTTTAACCATGATCGGGTCCTTTGTCAGATCTGTTTATTATTTGTAACCATTGCTGTCCAAAATAAATTGAAAATCAAATACTGCCTTTAATAATAACAGGCAGTTATAAACGCGAAATTGGTGATTTCGAAATCAGGTTATGCCTTTTAAAGTGGATGCTGTCCAAAACCCAC